>AUXO018294703.1_pt1 | contig 10938 bp, 6 predicted proteins | sample 768731 | NCBI WGS metagenome assembly AUXO01 (sample SAMN02715735, study PRJNA202380) | gut metagenome | biome: sheep rumen | host: Ovis aries | place: New Zealand: Palmerston North
ATCTCTTTTACGTCCTTCTCCGTCCATACCTCACTCTCATCTTTATAAACCCCTCTGCTAAAGTTGTTCAGAAGCGGTGATTTGTAAGGCATTCCAGGCTCTCGACCTTCCTTTACAGTCTTCACTAACGACCTCTTAAGTTGCGCAGGAGCAACTGCCGATGAAAGCAAAAACAAGCTCAAAATGAATAATAATTTTCTCATCCCAATCAGTTTGGTTTTTTAAATCCACGCAATGACCATAATTAGCAATCCCAGGCACTACCACCATCTGCACCGCATTTGGAACAGTAGTAATGCCCTGTACCGTCGCTCACCCAATCGTGCTGACAGCTTGTCTCCATCATTTGACGGAATCCTGCGAGGTCAGCCAATTTCTGCCCAGCCTGCTGGTCACCCTCCTTGAAGAACTTCTCTTCGTTCTCCTTCTCCATTTCGTCCATCATCTTCGATAGGCGATTCAATTTTTCGTTATTGTCACTCATATTCATTCTGTTTAATTCATTTTATAATGACTTTACGCCCCTTAATAATATATATGCCATGTGGCAGAGTGGAAAGTGACTTTTTAGAAGAAAATAGTTTCTGTCCACTCATATTGTAAACGTCAAACCACTTTCCTTCAGCAGCGAACTGCTCAATGCCAGACGATTCATTAATAGTGAGAATTCCGTCAACATACTCAAACTTATAGTTACGAGAACTTCCACCAGACACTATGATAGGATAAGTTCCAGGTTCACTCCACCATGTGGCAGTAGTACTTGCCTTGGGCTTTTCAACCAACACATCATCCGTCTCGCCATTCTTAAATCCGCTATAACTCAGTTCAAACTGAGGGTTGTCCTGCTGAGGTTGGCGCGAGCAAGACTGGGCTGTTACTACAAGTGGTGCTTTTTTTACTGCCATAGCAACCTGATTGCCAAATACCACATTATCATTAGCAACACTACCCTTTTCACATTTTATATAATAGTGTCCCACAGGAGTCTCATTCGATGTTTCAGAATATATATGTGGTGTGCCATTTAGCTCACCGCCATATACGCTGTAGGCTATGCTTGCCGGATTCTCATCGCCATATTCACGTGAGAATCCCACTGGTTCCACAAAGATTTTTCCCTCATATTCATCAGGATTAATCCACTTGTACATAGGTGTCCTTGACAATAACAACTCTTTGCCATCGGAATAGTAGAATATCTCAAAATAATAATACTTATCCCACCACCAATCCATATTCTGGGATATGCTGTGGTCCACCAAGTTAAAAGTGTATTCACCTGTCTTACCTACAGGAATATCCACTAGACCTGCGAACGACGCTCTTGCATAATAAAGAGAGTCACCATTCGTTTTAAAGTCATAAACATAATATGATACGATTTTCACTTCGTCAGCATACGGAGTGTCACCTAAATTACTTACTTTTACTGTCATGGTGAAATTGTCCTTGGCAGCCACTAAGTGTCCATGTTGTCCATCAACCTCTATTCCTTCTAAAATCAATTCGACTTTTTCCGGCTCAGGTACGACTACGTCTGTCTCTGCCAGCATATTACCTTCACCATCCACAATCTTTATATTTTTGATAGAGGGATTGTCAAGAGAAATAACGTAGTCAAGCCATCCTTGTTGAAATACGAGGTCGTCTGTTTCACTAGGTTTGATATCTACAGGTAAATAGCCACATACCATATCATTCACATGAACATACAACGTCCCCTTACGTTTAAGACCAGTATTAGTCACTTGCGCACTCACCGTCAAGCCGTGTCCCATTTTCGGTAAACCATTGATGTTAAAAGATTCAAGCCTCAGATTCGCTCCATGAATATAGCGATTGTGCAAAGTCATTTCGTCACCATCAACTGTAACATCAATATAAACATTTTCATTGTTAACCATAGGTTTCCATTCCTCCTCGCCAATTCTATAGAGAACACGCATCTGATAATTGCCATCAGGAATATCGTCAATGTATATCCCTCTCGGGCTAAAACAACAGGTTTTCCAGTCTGTGAATTCCCAATCATCCCATATAGGCTTTGATATGGCTTTTAACTGTTCATTTTGATACAGGCCTAATGTAAAATCACATGTAAACAAACCGCTGCCTTGGTACCCTGGAAACACATGCATTAGAGGCATGAAATATCCTCGTGCATCTTTTTTCACGTGTGTTTCTTCTGCATAGAAGATGTCCAATCTTACTACACTATTGAAATCATCCTCTGTCAAGCCCTCTACTACAGTAAACTGCCCCCAGTAGCTGTGACTACTGTATGATTCTTTTGATCCTGAAGGAGCACCAACCATAGGAACTATACCAAACGAAGACTCAAGTCCAGGTTCACCATCAAGTACGATTTCGTCAGGATTGGGATTTACCAAACAGATATTCTTCAAAACACTTTGAATACTGCTCTTGTTTAAAGCATTCTCACCCAGCCTTTTGATGCTGCGAGGCAAGGAAATAATAGACACGCCCATATTTGCAATTCCACCCTTTTTTATTTCTTCAATACCCTCGTGTAGAATTAGCTTAGTGATGTTATAAGAACTGCAAAAAGCATCTTCGCCTATCACCTTCACCGTACCAGGTATTTCAAGAGAGTGTATGGCTGGACACCAATAGAAGGCATTTCTTGAGATTTCTGTCACATCATTAGGAATAACTAGGTCAATCACTTCCTTGCCGTTCAACAGCAGGTGTTCCAATCGATAACGACTTAAGGGATTAGCAGTATAATCACCTTGAAAGTCTATCATGCACCAGTTTGACAAATCACCAATATCTACAGTCTTTAAACTGTCACAGCGAAAGAATGCATTACGGCCAATTGACCTTATCGTCTTGGGCAACGTCAGTGATCGTATCAAGCTCTTATAGAAAGCACTTGACGCTATAGACTTCACCACATACGACTTGCCATTATACGACACGGACTCTGGAATAACAATATTCCCTTCATAATTCTGCGAATAGAGTGCCTGAGACACTGCGACGGAAACATCGTCCTCCATAATGTCATAATAGATGCCATCTTTCTCAAAATCATGTGCTATTGCTGCCAGTGGCATCATCAACATCAGCAGCATTGACATCTTGAACTGTCTCATATACTTCAAATTTATTTATTTCATTTTACAAATCTAAAACGAGGCGAAGTCCTATGGTAGCATCTCGTGTCTCTGGAACATCATAATATCGATTACGGACATAGAAGAACCATGATTCACTAAATGGATAAGCTCCCCCCCCCCTATGGATACGGTATATTCCTTTCTGAGATCCTTGGGGGTTAATACAAGAGTCAGACGTATACTCAGCACAAATATCCTGACACCATTCAGACACATTGCCGCTCATATTATAAATATCTAACTCATTTGGTTTAAGTCCAACCACCTCCATAGTTTCACTAAAATAATTATAATAAGCTGCAGTAACCTCACCAGGACTATCACTACCCGCATAAGCAAAGCCCTGACTCAGGCAACCACCTCTTGCCGAATATTCCCACTCGGCCTCGGTTGGTAATCGGAAATGTTTATTTGTCATGTTGTTTAATCTTGTAATAAATTCCTGACAATCATTCCAACTTACGTTCTCAACAGGTTTTATCTCTCCTTTATATATGGATGGATTATCTCCCATAACAGTTTCCCACAATAGTTGGGGAACTTCATATTTGGAAATATAAAATGAAGATAGTTCGACTTGATGCGCAGGCTGAGGACTGAGATATTTATAATAGCCATAATCATAGGAAGGTTCTCCTCCCATTAAGAAAGTACCACCTTGCACATACACCATTGACGAGATATACTCCTCTACGATATTGTTTACCCACGGTTTTCCCATAACCAGTCTAAAACCTCTGTAACGAGCTCGTCCACCTTCAAGTTTGAAAGTACTTCCTCTATATGATGTCCTACACCGATAATACCAATATTCATTTGGAGGACTGGATGTTGACCAACTGTCACCACGAACAGCAACCATTTTTGAAAGAACTGGACCTTGTGGATTAAATGCGTCATCAGCACTGTATTGTCCCAAATCATCAGCGCAAAATTCATCCACATTACCAGACATATCATAAATTCCAAGTTCATTTGGTTGGAAGCGTGCTACATTGCTTATATTCATTAAAGTCGATGTTACGTTGGTCAGATTATCGCTGCCAGAATAAATATAATTGCAGCTTTTTATGCCTCCTTTTGCTGCAAACTCCCATTCTGCTTCTGAAGGAAGTCGGAAATTCTTACCTGTCAGCTTATTCAATTTTAATAGGAATTCCTGTATTTCAGAATATGATACATTATTTACAGGCAACGAATCACCCTCATAATAAAAATACCAGTCTTCACCCATTACAGCTTTCCACAACCTCTGTATTACCTCTGTCTCTCCAATATAATATGTACTTAACGTCACTTTATGTGCTGGAAATTCATTCTCATATGCAACGGAGGTTTGCTTCTCATTAGCTCCCATCATAAATGTGCCTCCATCTACTCTTACCATATTGAAAGAGACTCCATTTATAGTAATAGTTTCGATATTTTCCCCAACAGGCATATCGTCTTCTCTGAACTTCAGTTCTTTGCCGTCCCAAGTGGCGTACATGTGATAAGCATTTCCTACCTTTATCTCAACATCAGAACTTTTAGTGTTTGACGAGGTAATCTCAGTTCCGTTGACAATAGCTCTTAATTTAGCATCAGTCATCTTCTTACCCGTTGGGAGATAAAACGTCATAAAGTCTTTTGTTTCGCCAGGTTTAATCGTCACATCATCACTATAACCATCTTTGGTGTTGTTGTCGCCCCAAGTCCTGAAATCAGGGAATTGAATGTAATTATTCGTATAATACCAGGGTTCATCAACATCGTAACCACCGAAATTAAAACTGATGGAATCTTTACTAGTGTTTGAAACGTGCAAAATCTCGTATGCCGTTAGGTGCTTGAACTTTGCCTTATCTGTTACTTTGCTGCTTTCTAACACAAAATAAAGTGGAATACCCTTTAAATACGGAGTATGAAATATGTAAGAATACCCCACTCCAACATCCTTATTATCATCAATATCCGCAATTAATAATCGCATTCCAATACCACCATAGATAGTATAAGGCTTATTAGGGTCTATCTCTTCTCGCAAGTCAAACTCAAAAGTACACGATTTCTTGTTTTCTGCTAAACTGGTGATTGAATAATCACCAAAAAATGCGGAACTACTATTATGATAGAATACACCATCCTGCTCTATGAGCAAATAAATCTTATCATCTTCATCCAATTGGGCAATCATGTCCAAAGAGCCATCCTTTTGAGTCAGATAGGCTCTTGTAAGATTGTCATCTGGAATTTCTGCTGTGATGACAATATGACGGGGATTGTCATTTTCTACAATAATCTCTTTACTGCAAGCCCCCAACAAAGCTGCTGTCAGCAATGTGAATAATATCTTAGTTAACTTCATAATCTTACTTTTTAGAGTTCGTAACCAGGAACGTCATCCAGTTCCCCTTCTGTTGAAGGATCTTCCGCATAATGGTCTTTGTCATAAGTTACACTATTACCATTGTAGACAAGCCAATAATGATAGGCATGGCCAGGGAGTAGGTCAATGTTTGCGCTTCGTGCTGGGGTAACATATTCCTTCTTGTCAATCCTAAAGTGAAACCGCACATTGGTGGGGCGTTTCCCATTCGGCAAATACATGGAATAACATGCTACTGTTTCATTCCAATCGTGATGGAATCCGTTATGAATTCTGAATTCTTCGGTAATAAAGCCTTCATTCTCCCCTGTAACTATACTTCCCGGAAATTGAACGATGAAAGTCTTGTAAAACCAACAATCATCAGCTTCAATCTTAGTCAGATATGTGGCATGGGTGTCATCTGTCGCATTTTTCAGATGAATAAACTCGTAAGCAGCCAATTGTTTAACCTCTACCGCAGCCCTGTTTTGGCTCATAGTAGTTTCAAAACACCAGGGAACTTCTCGCCAGTTCTCTAGACCACCTACCCATTCATATCGATTAGTATGTGTAAACGTTCCTCTTACGATGTCTTTCCCGTTTGAATCTTTTGTCACCTTGGTATCGAAATAATGGCATATACCATATACTTCGTAAGGTCTGGCCAGATTAATCTGACCAGGTACTCTAAATGCCGCATAAGCGACCTTGCCATCTGATGAAATCCCCTCAAGTGGCCACTCACCTAAGTCATGGATTTTTTCATCTTGTCTGAGAAAGACTTTCACTTTGTCATCATCATTCCAACAGACACCAATCGGAATTCCTACATTGGGTCCGCTTGAAAGATAGGCCCTTGTCGAAAACGTCTGTTCTTTCGTCTGCATCTGCAAAACAACCATTCTATTAATGGGCTCTTCGTCTGCGATTTTGTTCTCACACGCGGTCGAAAACAAAATCAACATACAACTCAATAAGGAAATAAATCCATCTCTTACCATATCTGTCCTAATTATGTGTTCCTTAAATATCCTCATTTACCACTTCACCGAATGACAAACCATTTTCACCAAAGTTGTCTATGTAAAGATTTGATCCGTCCCAATTGGCATACAAATGGTAGGCATGACCAACTTGGATGTCAATGTCTGAGCTCTTTTTGTTGACTGACTTAATACTTTTGCCATCAATAGTAGCTGCAAGTGCGACATCTTTCATCTTGTTTCCATTTGGTATGTACCACGCAACGAGTGTTCGTTCCTCGCCGGCAGGGATGGCGATAATAGCATCGACGAGAGGAGTGTCCGTACCATTTTGAGTGTCTGTTTCAGAAACTATGTTTTTATGCGGGTCGAATCCTGCATATTGATAGTACCATTTCTCTGCAGCATCATATCCATCCCATTTAAAGACAATTTTTTTGTCTGTCCGATTGGTGATATGCAAAAATTCCAAGGTGCCAACGTACTGGCACTTGGCTTCAGGAATGTCATCAGTAAACTTTACTTCAAACCAAACAGGCACCTTGACATTTTCTATTGTAGTTCGAAACATATCGGCAATCATGTAAATACCATTGTCATATCGCCAAGACATTCTGCCGCAAGTACCGTATAGCAATTTGTTCTGGTATTGTCCATTATAATCTGGTACTACTTTCTTCCAAGTATCATCTTCAATGCCTGAATTGAACTGGCACTTTTTCCCGTCTGAGGAAATGTTATCAATGTCTTGTTCTCCAAGACTAATAACTTTAGCCTCTGGCCATTGTCGGTCAATGTCAAGAGTCACATACGTGTGTATTTTATCGTTTGCCCACCAAGCAGGGGTTATGTCCAATGTCTTTGGGTTTTCTGTAATGCCAATTCGGGTCTTGGAATCGTCGGAATCGTTCCCCGGCATACATGCCACGACTTTCATCACTTTTTGGGGGCTGCTTAAGGCGAGATCATCGCTAGAACAAGCGCATACACTCAGTATGGCTGGATATACAAGTGTTATAAATCTTCTCATCATCTAAATTCTTTTAAGGTTCAACTAAAATCTATGTCCTGGTATGTCGTCAAGACCAGCTTCGGGTACATTGAAGTCAAGCTCTAATTCTAAAACGGAAACGGGGTCTTCAAGTATGCCTAAACTATTCAAGAAGAAATCCACACAGGTAAACAAGACCTCTAAATCCTTGGTTTCAGCTTTGTAGAACTTTTCGAAGTTTTTGACTTTCCTGTCTAATTCAGAGGACAAGAAGTCGAAGAAAAGACTTTTGCCTGTTCCTTTTACAGCCTCATTCATGTCTTTTTTTATCTTGTCGAAAATAATGGGCTTGATGATTTCTGTGATTTCTTTGACTTTTGTACTTCTCGTTTTGTTAGAATTTACGATATCAACCACTTTGGTAATCGCCTTGGCCTTGGCTAATTCCTTTACCATGGAAATAACGAATGATTTGTATCTTGAACTGATGCCGTCAAAGTTTAGGTCATATTTTTCTTCTGAGTATTTCTTGTCATAATACTTGCCCATTTCCCCACCGAGAATCTTAATGACAGGACATACAACGCCGTTCAGCATATAGTATAACAATAGATAAGGGTCTGTCGTTGGTCCCATTACCATGATGATATCATCTTTATTGTAAAAGTTTAATTTCACGCCCTTTTCCAGCACCTCGTCAAAGAGATGCAGATGGTCATCACCAAGCGTAATAAGCTGAAGTTGTTCGTAAAGGCCTTCAATCGTAGTAAGTCTTTCGTAAATAGCCTTTGAAGTATATGGAGGAATAATGTTGTTTAAAACATCAATCTCATTCTCGTATGGGTAGTTTACAATTGTTCCGTTAGTTCTGTCTATATGGCCCAGTAAAAGTGCCATTGGTGCAAAACGGATACTTGTTACGTCGAAGGTGCAATCCCAATACCACTGGCTATTGCTTGTATATGGATTGTAACCATATACCCACTTACTGTCATCCAAAATGAAACTCATTCTGGCATCTTCCGACATAGCTGGTACAACCGGTTTGACTGGGGCTATCCTATTATTGATGTGGGCATACTGTCGAGATTGGGCACCTTTAGTCATTAATTCTGTAAGATGGTTGACAGCAGTGTTAAATTCTGATATAATCAGATTATAATCCAAATAACCTTTTTGTGCAACAGATTTGTCTATGGCTGAGGCCAGTTGCTTTGTAACATCAAGGTCACGCAGGAGCTGTTTCAACTTCTCTGCTACATCGTTGGAGGCTATGAAGAGCGCATTGGGAAATGCCGGGAGCAGCAAACTCACAGCGGTCTCCAGTGCATTTAATTTCACCTCATGGGCGGCTTTTCCTTCTTCAAAGGATGCATAACTGAAATATATCAGCCTGTTGTCCTTTCCAAAAGCTGATACAGTTTGTGCTTCTGTCGTGAATGTTCCATCTTCTGCGACCTCTACATCGTTCCCGTCTGCTAAAATCGTAATGTCAGAAACAGAAACAGCAGCCTCCTCCGGCAGCCGAACGGTGCTGACAGGCGAGCGCGAGATGTAGTCCACCTGCGCAATGTCGAGTTCCGTAGCAATACCTCCACTTTCTTCATCTTTAGGAGGCAATATGAATTTCTTGGTCTGTGGGTTGTATTCAATGTAATTGGCATCATGGTCTATTTCGGAATCTGCAGCATCAGTCTTCAGCCCGATTCTGAATTTTGGTGCCTTTGGTTCTTCATAGTCGCTGGCATCAAGAGCTAACCGGAAACCTATTGTGGGCATTCCCCATCCACTTGGTTGCCCATAGTGCGCATATACCGTACATTCCTCTGCATCAGATATCAAAGAACCGCCACGAACGAACTTATCCTCCCCCCAATCTGGTGGATCTGGCAGAGAGTCAACATCAACGATAGGCGTTCTTCTCTTAGCTAGTTGTTCCTCTATATAGTCTTGGCACCACTCTTCAGCATTGCCACTCATATCATAAAGGCCTAATTCATTAGGTTGTTTAGTCCCCACCAGAGGCAAAGCATCAGGAAGATTTTCTATATACCATGCCACATCGTGAATATTGTTACTGCCTGAATATAAGTAGCCTTTGCTTTGATTGCCTCCCCGAGCTGCATATTCCCATTCATCGTCAGTTAACAGTCGATAGTTCTTGCCAGTCAATGCATTCAACTTAGCAATAAACTCCTGAACCTGATTCCAGTCGGGGCCCATCACAGCCGTCATATCATCATCTTCGTCCTTTGGCAGTTCTGTTACTAAACGGTAAAGCCCCCTAGTGGTCTCATAGCGACAACAGTAGAAACTTTGTACCGCCGTAGAGACTTTATTCTCTCCCTTAAGATAGGTCCCCCCTTCTATGTAGACCATGTTGTCATAGAGAAACTTAAGAGCATTATTCAGCTCATTGTTGTCTGTTTGGGCTTGTACTGCCAATGATGATGACAACAATACACCCATTACAATGTTTTTGATATATCTTGTTTTCATAACTGCCATTATTTCTTTGTGAATTTAAAAGAAAGCTTGCCGCATTTTACAACATAAATACCTGAAGGAAGAGTTGTAACGTTAATGACGGTCTCTGAGTCTCTGGGCGATACCTGAAGTTGCTTGGTACCTGCCATATTGAAGATTTCAATGTTTTCTTTAGCTCCAATAATTGTCAACTGATTATTGACGAGACGTTTCATAATGTCAGAATGCTCTGATGAAACAGTGGGCTGAATTCCGGTATGGTCGCCCTGAACGAAGCGAGCACGCTTTACATTCTCATGAAGGAAACTGCCGTTTGTATCCATGACGGCGAAATAGACATCATCGTCAGCGGCCACAAGCAGACTTACACTTGCCATCGGAATCATCGTACCATCATCAGTCTTCATATACCATTCGTTAGATGATGTCTCGCCGTCAATGATTTCTATCGTGCCAAACGTGCTCCAAGGCTCGGTGGAACGGTATTTCTCGATGGCCTTTTCCGGCACGTATAGGGTGGCTTCAGCAACGGGGGTCTTGTCGAATACTTTTGTACCTATTTCCGGCAGTACGGTGGCCTCAATGGTAAATCGCTTCAAGCTGGTACAATTTCTGAAAGCCGAGGCATAGATGTACGCAATGCTGCTGGGCAGCGTAACCTCCTCGAGAGCCGTACAATTTTCAAATGCTCCAGAGCCGGTATAGCCATTCTTATTGCCGTGAATAGCGGTCACGCCCTTCTCTACGTTAACGGAAATCAGAGAAGTACATCCCTGAAAAGCGGAGTAACCAACGTCTGTAATCGTTCCAGGTATGTTGATGGACGTCAGACTGGTGCAGTTTTGGAAAGCCTCCGACGAAAGGATGGCGCAGCCTTTTTCTATCGTTACCTTCTTCAGAGCAGCACATCCCTTGAAGATCTCGTTTCCCATTTCTGTCACACCCTTGCCAATGGTTGCCGTCTCCAGACTTTTGCAACCG
>AUXO010171640.1_pt1 | contig 10937 bp, 7 predicted proteins | sample 768731 | NCBI WGS metagenome assembly AUXO01 (sample SAMN02715735, study PRJNA202380) | gut metagenome | biome: sheep rumen | host: Ovis aries | place: New Zealand: Palmerston North
GAAAGATGTTTGCATTTCATCATACATCTGCTAAAATGGGAAAGACTATGGAGTGGCCCGGCTGTACTGCGGGCTAATTCATGAAGGAGGAGAGAATGAGCGTACGCATGAACAATAAACTTGGTTCGATCGTGATTGATTCGAATGTGGTTGCTACTTACGCGGGTTCTGTCGCGGTGGAATGCTTCGGGATCGTAGGTATGGCGAGCGTGAATATGAAAGACGGGTTCGTGAAGCTTCTCGGCCGCGAAAACCTTGGCCGCGGGATTCATGTGAGCATGCATGACAACAGGATTGCGCTGGATTTCCATGTGATTGTCTCCTACGGCGTCAGTATCTCTGCTGTTGCCGAGAATCTGGTCAGCAGTGTGAAATACAAGATGGAGGCCTTCACGGGCATGGAAGTGGAGCGGATTAATATCTTCGTTGAAGGTGTGAAAGTAATCGATTGAAGCGGAGGATATTGCTTTGAGTTCGAATTCGATAGATGCACAGCTCATGGCCCGCATGTTTCAGGCGGGAGCCAGGAATCTTGAGGCAAAAAAAGAGTGGATCAATGAGCTGAACGTGTTTCCGGTTCCGGATGGGGATACCGGGACGAACATGACCCTGACGATCATGTCAGCGGCGGAAGAACTGAAGAACCTGGAGAATGTAAGCCTGGAGTCCGTTTCCAAGGCCATCTCATCGGGATCACTGCGCGGCGCGAGAGGCAACTCGGGCGTTATTCTGTCCCAGCTTTTCCGCGGATGCAGCAAGGTCTGGCGCAATGAGCCGGAGATCAACGCGGAGAATACGGTGCGGGCTTTCCAGAAGGCTGTAGAGACCGCCTACAAGGCTGTCATGAAGCCGAAGGAAGGGACGATTCTGACCGTTGCCAAGGGCGGAGCCGAGAAAGTCCGCGAGCTGGTGGAGAAGGATCCGGAGATCAGCATCGAGGACCTGCTCCGTCAGACGATCGATTATATGGAGATTGTCCTGAACCAGACGCCGGAGATGCTACCGGTTCTGAAGGAGGCCGGGGTGGTCGATTCCGGCGGACAGGGACTTGTCCAGATCATGAAGGGCTGCCTGAACGGTTTTCTTGGAATTGAGGAAGAGGAAGCCGAGGAAGTACCGGAGGTTGTCTATGCCTACTACGCGGAATTTATCGTGAAGTCCGCCCAGCACATCTCCAAGGAGGACCGGCTGAAATTCGTCGCCTTCCTCGAATCAATGGGCGGAGATATCGCCGCGGAGCGCTGTGAACAGGGTCTGAAGTGCCATGTGCGCACGAACGATCCCGGTGCTGCCCTGTCAAAAGCGCTGGAGTACGGCGTCCTGTCCAGAATCCATGTCTCCAACAATGAGGAGAGACCGGAGCACAGGCTCCATCTCTTTGAGGAGGAGGAGCTGCAGAAGATCATGCAGGATCCCGAAGCGGACAGCGAGGAGGAAGAGGCCGCGGAGGCGCCTGTTTCCATGATGGCCCATAAGGATGTAGGGTTCATCGCTGTCTCGACGGGCGACGGGCTCGGAAGCATTTTCCGGGAACTGGGGGCGGACTGCCTGATCGAAGGCGGACAGACCATGAATCCCTCGACCCAGGACATCCTGACCGCGATCGATAAGGTGAACGCGGATACTGTATTTATTCTGCCCAACAATAAGAATATTATCCTCGCGGCGGAGCAGGCACAGAACCTTACACACGAGAAGAAGATTGTCGTCATTCCGACAAGAACCATCCCGCAGGGGATCGCCGCCCTGGTCAACTACATGCCTGAGAAGTCGCCGGCCGAGAACGAAGCGGCCATGCGCGAGGAGATTTACGGCGTCAAAACCGTGGAACTGACCTATGCGGTCAGGGATACGAAGATCGAGGATAAGACGATTCACTCCGGTGATATCATGGGAGTGGGAGACAGCGGGATCCTTGCAGTCGGCACCGACATAGAAGAGACGGCCATGGATTCCCTGAGACATATGATTGAGGATGATTCGGAGCTGATTTCGGTTTATTTCGGCAGGGAGATCAGCCAGGAGGATGCGGACAGGCTTGCAGACCGGATCCGGGAGGCTTTTCCGGGCTGCGAGGTGGAAGTGAATTCCGGAGGCCAGCCGATTTACTACTACATTCTTTCCGTGGAATAAACGCAGGAACAGAAAAGAGCATACGTTCAGGGGCCATCCGGTACTGCCGGATGGCCTTTCGTCAGCGCGGCCGGGGCGGTCGCAGAAGCAGTGCTGCTTCGACGGCAGTTCACGCCGCAGAACCGTCATTCGCGGCTGCTGAGCCGGCGTCCAGTTTTTTAATCAGGAGGGAACATGCAGGAAACGTCACCCGTAACAGTGATCAAAGGAATCGGACCGAAATCCGCCCTGAATTTTGAGAAAGCCGGAATCCGGACTGTGGGCGACCTGATTCATTATTATCCCAGATCCTATGACCGTTATGAAGCAGCTGCCGGTCTGAGCGGACTGACAGCGGCCGACGAGGGACGGGTGATTGCCGTGGAGGGACGGATTGAGAGGGAACTGAGCGTCCGTTTCTTAAGTTCCATCAAGCTGACAACAGGGAAGATCATCGCCGGCGACGGATCTGTCGATGTGACCTGGTACAACATGCCTTATCTCCGCACGCAGCTGAAGCCCGGGACCGTCTATATTTTCAGGGGAACGATCCGCCTGAAGGGAAAAAGGATCTTCCTTCAGCAGCCGAAGGTCTATGATCTCTTTGACTATGCCGCCCTGCGGAAAAACCTCCAGCCGGTCTATCCGCTGGTGAAGGGGCTGACAGAAAACGCCCTGAGGAAGGCCCTTCAGAATGTGTTTTACGGCCCGGACCATATCGACCTGTCGGAGGACTGCCTGCCTGCTGAGATGCTGGAAAGGTATGATCTGCAGGACCTAAAGGGAGCAGTGCGGACCATTCATTTTCCGCAGGATGAGGAGACGCTGAAAAGAGCACGGAAAAGGCTGGTCTTCGATGAGTTCTTTTTCTTTATCCTGATGCTGAAGCAGATGCGCGCGGCACGGACAGGCCGGAGGCATGATTACCGGATCGAGGCAAAAGCTGAGACGCAGACGCTCCTCAGCGCGCTTCCCTATCAGCTGACCGGGGCGCAGAAGCGGGCATGGGAGACGATTTCCGGAGAACTGGCCGGGGAAAAGCTGATGGCCCGCCTGATTCAGGGAGATGTGGGTTCCGGAAAGACGATCCTTGCCTTCCTTGCCATGATCCAGACAGCCGCGAACGGCATGCAGTCGGCGCTGATGGTTCCTACAGAAGTCCTTGCAAGACAGCACCAGCAGGCATTTGACAGTCTGTGCGAAAATGCGGGGCTGCCTTACCGGGCCCTTCTTCTCACAGGCTCCCTGAAAGCATCTGAAAAGAAAAAAGGATACAGTAAGGCCGCTTCGGGGGAAAGTCCTGTCATTATCGGGACCCATGCCCTGATCCAGGAGAAGCTCAGCTTTCGCAGTCTTGCCCTTGTAATCACGGATGAACAGCACCGTTTCGGCGTCCAGCAGAGGGAGAGCCTGGAGAAGAAGGGAGAAGCGGCGGAAGGATCCTCCGGAGGGACAGGGACACCCCACACCCTGGTCATGAGCGCGACCCCGATTCCGCGCACCCTGGCAGTCATTCTCTACGGAGATCTGGACGTGTCCGTTCTGGATGAGCTTCCGGCAGGGCGTCTTCCGGTCAAAAACGCGGTCGTCGACAGCTCCTGGAGGCCCAGGGCATGGAGGTTTATCGCAGAGCAGGTCCGGCAGGGCCATCAGGCCTATGTAATCTGCCCCATGGTGGAAGGATCCGATGAGATAGAAGCGGAGAATGTGATCGAGTATACCGCCATGCTGCGGGAGGAACTCCAGCAGTATCTGCAGGCCCCCGCGGTGGAATACCTTCACGGCCGCATGAAGCCCCAGGAGAAAGCGGACAGAATGGAGCGTTTCGCCTCGGGTGAGATATCGGTCCTGGTCTCCACGACCGTGATTGAGGTCGGCGTCAATGTTCCGAACGCGACGGTTATCATGATTGAGAACAGCGAACGCTTCGGACTGGCGCAGCTTCACCAGCTGCGCGGCAGAGTCGGCAGGGGGAAGGATCAGTCCTGGTGCATTTTCATGCATACGGCATGCAGTGATGAGATCAGCCGGCGCCTGGAGATCCTCAGCAGTTCAAATGATGGATTCGAGATCGCCGCCAGGGATCTTGAGCTGAGAGGCCCGGGGGAACTGTTCGGGGTCAGGCAGAGCGGAGAGCTTGCTTTTCAGCTTGCAGATATTTATGCAGACGCACCGACTATGCGCTGCGCCGAAAAAGCAGCGGAGGAGATTCTGATTCTGGATCCGGACCTGAGCAGCAGTAGATTTCGCACAATAAGCAGACGGCTTCAGAGGGAAGAAACAGGCGGAAAAAGCCATTATACCCTCTGAGATTCTGAAAATGCCGTCAAAATGCCGTTTCTGCCACAATGGGCTTGAAAAGAAGAGAAATCAGGAGTATGATCTAGGACGGTATAAATTATGGAGTGCATAAGTCATTCAGGGAAGTGGAGAATTCCCTGTTGACCTGCCGGAAGCTACGGTTTCCGGCTGTCTGTAATTGGGAGGTAAAGATGAAAAACACAAAGAAGACAGCAGCTGCCGCGAAAGAAGTGAAAGAGGCAGTCAGCACTGTTGAGACGAAGGTAGAAGAAGAGACAAAGAAGGCCGCAGAAGAGGTAAAAGAGGAAGCTGCAGCAGCGACCGCTGAGAAGGCAGCCGAAGAGGCTGATAAGCCTGCAAAGAAGACCAGAGCGCCCAAAAAGAGCAGCGCGGCCGCAAAGAAGGTGGAAGAAGCTGTCGAGAAGGCAGAGGAGACCGCGAAGAAGGCCGGCAAAAAGGTCAGTGAAGCAGCCGAGAAGACAACGAAGGCTGTGAAGGAAGCTACGAAGAAGGCTGCAGAGAAGAACGCAGTCAAAGAAGAGATCTCCCTTCAGTATCTGGGCAAGGATATCCAGCTTGCGGATCTGATGAATCAGGTACGCGGAATCTGGACCGGAGAGCTGGGAAAGAGCGAGTCTGAGCTTAAGAGCATCAACCTTTATCTCAAGCCGGAAGACAATGCGGCTTACTATGTGATCAACGATTCCTTCACCGGAAGAATTGATTTCTGACAGAAAGAGAAACAGATCAAAGCACGATTCTGATATGCCTTCAGGGCCCCCGTTTCTGAAATAAGGAAGCGGGGGCTTTTTCATATTCCTGTTGACTTTTTCAGGTTGCTGGTCTATCATGTTTTTATCTTAATTCATATCATTTTTATCTAACACAACATATAATATGTTGCATTTCTATCTGGAGGGCTTTTATGATTCATGCAAGAATCAGAGCGGCCCTGTTCGTGATCCTTTTTCTGACCTGTATCCTTCTTCTTGATTATCCCTTTCTTGCCAGGATCTATAATGACAGAATCTCCGGGACGGTTATGGAAGCCTATGAGAGCCGGATCGGCGCTCTGGATGATCTGGACCGCCGTTTGCAGGAGGCAGAGGCCTACAATGCTCTGCTCCGGGACGGTTACGGATCCCTGCCGGAAACGGATTCTTCTCTTTCGGAGAACGGATCGGAGCCGGCTTCTGTCTGCAGAAGGCTTCTGTGCCCGGACGGATCCGGGACGGCGGGATATATCGAGATCCCGTCCATCCGTCTGCGTCTGCCGCTGCTTCCCGACTGCCTGGATGCGTCGCTGGAAAAGGGCGCCTGCATCCTGCCCGGCAGCAGTCTCCCGGTCGGAGGAAGCGGGACCCACTGCTGCATTTCGGGGCACAGCGGTCTGCCGGACAGAACGATGTTCACGAATCTGGACCTGATGAAAAAGGGAGATCTGATCTTCCTTCATATCCTTGACCTTTCTCTGACCTATGAGATGGTATCCTCCGAGGTGGTGCTGCCGACAGAAGTCGGTCCTCTTAAAATCCGCCCCGGGGAGGATCTGCTCACTCTGATCACCTGTACGCCTTACGGCATCAATTCCCACCGCCTCTATATTCATGCCCGCCGGGTAAAGGCGGGAGAAGACAGTGCGTCCGGTCTTTCCGGCCGGACGCAGGAAGACCCTGCCTCATGGCTGCAGAGGAACTGGTGGATCATCGCAACGGCATATCTTTTTATTCTGATGACAGTTCTGACAGATCTCTACCTTGTAAAAAAATAAGAAAGCACTTTTTCTAAGGCATCAAAAAATGCCATTCAGAATACAGCGTTCCCTTAAGAAAAGGAAATCGCGCTGTCTCCCTCAGGCGGGCAGCGTTCATTTCAATATGCATCAGTTCTTTTATTTTTCTATTATTCAATTCTTTATCAGGCCGTCAGGCCCATGTCAAAGGAGGTTCTTTATGAAAAAAACCAGTTCTATCGCGCTTACTCTGTCAATGGCTGCCGCTCTGGCTGCATTTCCGGGAGGAAGGGGCTCCATGTACAGGCCGCCTGCCGTTTTTGCTGCACAGGCAGAAGATTCCATTATCCACAGCCGCACAGGAAGTATCCGGATTGTGCGGACAGACAGTGATAAAAACGGGGTGAAGGACGTCAGCATGACGATTTACCGCGTTGTAAAAATCCTGCCGGATCCGGCTCTGCAGGATTATATGACACTTGAACTGGACGACGGCTTCAAAAACTCTCCGGCGAAAGATCTGAAGGCGGATGAACTGCAGAATTATTCAGCCGCGCAGCTGGAGGCCCTGGCGGGCTCGCTGGAGCGCTATGTGGTGGAGGAGAAGATGCAGGGAATCTCTGCGCAGACAGCGGCAGACGGCAGCGCTGTTTTTTCCGGACTCGAGCTGGGCTGGTATCTGGTCAGAGAGTCGGCGACGCCGACGGGATATCTGCCCACGGCGCCTTTCCTGATCGCCGTTCCCTCCACCTTAAAGGGCGGGGAGTCCGACAGCTGGGTCTACGATGTGGAGGCAAAACCGAAGGCACCTTCCATACCGATGGACAAAACGATTACAAACGCCGCGGGCGCCTATGAGAATACGAAGAAGGGAAATGCCGATGCCGATACGGCGGCGGAAGGAGATGTTGTGGAATACAGTGTGACATCGGTGATCCCTGCCTACTCCGACCTCTATTTTGCATCTGATAAAACGCCCGTTTTCCGGATCACAGACCTGCTCAGCGACGGCCTGACCATCGATCCTTCTTCCGTTCATGTCTATGTGAAGGACGGAGATTCTGACAGGGAGCTGAAAGCAGGAAGTCAGATCCGGGTAGAGGCAGAGGCTGTGGATTCGCCGACGGTGCCGGATCTTACAGTTACCTTCCTCAGGGATTGCCTGATGGCAGAATCCAATAAGGGAAAACAGCTGAAACTGGTTTATTCCGCAGTTGTCAACAAAAAAGCTGTGATGGGTACGGCGGGGAACCCGAATAAGGCTGCACTGTTTTATGACAACAGTCCGTACTGCACAGAACCTGAAAAGCTGGAGGATGAGACAAAGGTTTACTGCTTCGGGATCCGGATCGATAAGTATGACAGTGATGACAGCGGGAAGAAAGCGCTTCCGGGTGCTGTATTTGCCCTCTATAAAGAGCCTTCTGCGGGGGCTCCTGTCAGTGAGGTCCTTGCGGGAGAAGGCAAATCCCTGACTGCGGACAGCAGCGGGCAGCTTGTTTTCAGCCGTCTGGATGCGGGAACCTATTACCTGAAAGAGACAAAAGCGCCGGAAGGATACAGTCTGCTCACAAATCCGGTTAAGGTGGAGATTCTCCCGAATGCTTCCCTGAATGCGGACGGAGTCCAGATCGTATCGGACGGTTCCTTCCGCCTGCGGATTGACGGGAAAGAAGTGAATGTGAGCGGCAGTGAGACTGAAAAAAACAAAACGATGAAGATTCCTGCCGCAGGTCTTGCCGTTCTTGCTGCAGGCAATCACAAAGGATTCACGCTGCCCGCGACCGGCGGAAGAGGAATCGCAGGGATGAGCGCTGCCGCATTCCTGGCAATGTGCCTGCTGGTATTCGTTTTCTTTAAGGACCGGAGAGGGAAGAGGGAAGAGAAGGGACACGGACCTGCCGGAAGCGCAGCAGGAGGAGAGGGATGACAGATCTGCTGAGGGAAAATGAAAAAAGGAAAAAGCGCAGTTTCTTCTTAGCGGGGAACTGTCTGACGCTGCTGTTCCTTCTGCTTTTTGCAGCCTTCCGGTGCGGGACGGTCCCGGCCTGTTCGGTTACGGTGCGCCTTATGGCTCCGGAGAAGGAAGCCGCAGGCGGAATTCTGATGGAGGCCGTCCGGATCGGGACGGTCTCAGATCAGGACGGAAGGATCTGTCCGGAAAACTGTTACGGGATCCGGGAGTGGCCTTCCGGGGCGGAGAATACTGCACAGGCTGTGGCGAAGCTGGACAGTGTGCTGAAGAAAAGAAGGGCAGAGGGCTCCGTTATGGAAAGCAGTGTTCATTTCGCGCGTACCGGTCAGGACGGGGTGTGCGTGTTCAGGGAGCTTCCGGAAGGAGCTTATCTGATCCGGCAGGCAGACGAAAAGAGCCCTCTGAAGATCGAAGCGGCGGCAGTCGCTCTGTCGGAAAAAAGCGGAAAAATGGGACAGACAGGGAACGGGCTTCCGGAAGCTGTATCTGACGCTGAAATCTGGCCGAAGGCAGTATCTTCCGCGGATCTGCCGCCGGAATCCGTGACGCTTACGGGGGCGTCCCGGCGTCAGGCGGAAGCTTTGCCGCCTTCTGAGAAGAGCGGAAAGAAAGTGCTGCGCCAGCGTCCCCGCAAAGGCAGGAATAAAGAGGAAAGAAAACGAAAAGAAGAGACAGAAACGCCGGCCGCTTCTTCGCCGCCGCCGGAAGTCAGGACCGGTGATTTTTCTCCGCTCAAAGTGCTGGCTTTCGCAGCTTTTATCTCCTTTGCCGTGATTCTGCTCTGCTTATCTGTTCTCCTCCGGAGCGTGTCAGCGGGCCGTTTCATGGAAAAAGTTCTGAGAAAGACCGGCGGCAGAAGGACCGGCTTCTGCCTTGCACTGCTGCTCCTGATTTCCTGCGCGGGACGGGTCAGCGGGGGAGAGCAGGAGTACGATTATGCCGCCCATGCGGATGATGTCTGCAGGATCACCTTCCAGAATGTAAGGGAGGAGGGGACTGCCCTCTACGTCAGCAAGAAGCTTTTAGACAGTGAGGGCAGGGAGGACAGCGGCAGCGGCTCTGCCTTCTCCTTTCATCTGACCCTGAACGGGAAAAAGGCTTCGGAGAGGGAATACCGGCTGATCGGCCCGGATGGAAGGGAACTGTTTAATTACGGTACACGGGAAAAGCCGCTGCTGAGCCCGCAGGAGAATCCGGCAGGACTGAAGCTCCCGTTCTCCTGCGACAGCTATGGTAATTTTACGCTCCGGGCAGGAGAGACTGCTGTATTCGGAGATCTGCGCGGCGGCAGCGCCTACGAGGTAACTGAAAACTGTCCGGAAGGATACGAGACTGTCTCCCCCGAGGGCGTACCGGCCTTCTCCGGCAGCATCGGGGAGGAAGGAAGCCGCGTGCTCTTTGTAAACCGCCGCCTTCCGGATTCTCCGCCCGGGGAAACGGCGGAGCTTCATATCCGCAAGGCCGTTCCCTTTCCGGAGGGACTTGAAAAGCCGGACTTTCCGGCTTTCCGGATTCAGCTGAAGATCGACGGAAAAAAATGGAGCAGCAGGGAGATTTCCTTCCGCAGGTCTGACAGCGGGGCATTTGTCCGTGATTCCTCTACGGATGAGGAGGGAATCCTGGAGATCTTTCCGGGAGAGACGGCTGTTCTGAAGCAGCTTCCCAGGGGCGCGGAATATGAGGCCACGGAGCTGTGTGAGCTGCAGCCGGGAAATGACGCGGAGCCTTCTCTTTCTTCCGGCCATCTCCTCAGTGAAGAGGATTTCTGCCTTTTCGGCCGGCAGGTCAGGAGGGGATCCGTGGATAATCCGGAGACGCTTGTCTTTACGAACCTCCTTGCCTCCTTCCTTGTAAGTAAAACGGTCAGGAATACGGATATGCAGCGCGCATTTTCCTTTGTCCTGACGGACGGGGAGAACCGGCCCGCAGCCGGAAAGAAATATCTTCTCTATGACGCCGAAGGGCAGCTTGTTCCCCCTGCAGAGAAGACAGGCGGACCGGCTTCTGAGGAAGGAACTGCAGAAGACGTGGGAAAAAACTGCTGTCATGTCACGGATCAGAAGGGGCGTTTCCTGCTGAAAGCCGGACAGAAAGCGGTCTTTATCGGGATGCTCCCGGGCACGCGCTTCAGTGTGAGAGAGGAAGCATCCTACGGTTTCACACAGGTTACCCCTGAGAGCGCGGACGGATACAGGGACCGGGTTGTGAGCGAAAGCCCTCAGACACTGGTTTTTGAAAATATAAGCGCTCCGGGGCTTCTTCTTCCGGACGCGGGCGGAGGCGGAATATGGGTCTTTCTCCTGCTTTCCCTGCTGCCGTGTTTTGTGCTGGTACAGCGGATGATCTGCGGGGAGTTCCTTCAGGCAGAAGGAACGGCAGGGAAGACAGGAAGAGGAACGAACAGGAGGCATGGGAATGAATAGATCAGGACGGAAAAAATGGAGAAATACAGGCATCTGCAGGAACAGAACGCGCCATACCGCGCTTCTGCTCGCCCTCCTTCTTTTTCTTTATCCGGCCCTTCGGCCGGAGGGCGTGGAGACAGAGAGCGCTTTTTCGCAGAGCGCAGTCGCTCCGGAACTACTGGTTCCTGCTGCGGACAGCAGTCTTCTGCTTCCGGCTCCTTCTTCAGCGGAAAGCGCTTATACAGAGTATTCCATGAATGCGGAAGGGGACACAGACAGCAGCCGGATGGCCGGGATGGAAGGAAGCGGAGACTCAGGCTCAGACCCGAGCATGCAGCCGGAAGGAAGCGGAGATTCTGGCTCAGATCAGAGCATGCAGCCGGAAGGAAGCGGAGCCTCAGGCTCAGACCAG
>AUXO012572912.1_pt1 | contig 10933 bp, 12 predicted proteins | sample 768731 | NCBI WGS metagenome assembly AUXO01 (sample SAMN02715735, study PRJNA202380) | gut metagenome | biome: sheep rumen | host: Ovis aries | place: New Zealand: Palmerston North
GTTTTATAAGCACAGTAAGTTCCATCATCAATTAAAACTCCTGTTCTTCCGTCCATCATTTTATAGAATCTTCCATTTAAATCAGAGGTATCTCCTGTATATCCATAAGATGGACTCATAGCTCCATCATATAGTCCAAAATTCGTACAGGATGGGGCACAGTTTTCCACTCCATTGCAATTAATGATATCTTCTACTTTTTGTTTGAATGCATCCTTTGGTTCTTCTCCGTTAATTTTAGATGCTAAATCCTTATTACTTCTTCTAAGCCTATAATTTTCTTGTGCTAGATTCATAAGTAATACTGCCATCAAAGCCAAAAACAAAATTAAGATTGGATACAATACTCCAGCGATTGCGAATCCTTTTTTACTATTCATATCATCACCTACTATATTATTAATATATCATATATCCATAAAAAAAACTAGATTTCTTAATCTAGTTTTTGCTTTCTTCTATCCAATTGATAAGATCTGTTTTTGATAATAATCCTACTTGTTTAGAAACTTCTTTTCCATCTTTAAATAAGATTAAAGTTGGGATACTCATTACTCCAAATTTTCTTGGAGTTTCTTCATTTTCATCAATGTCAATTTTCACAATTTTTACATCATCTCTTTGATTCGATAATTCTTCTAAAATAGGCCCTAACATTTTGCAAGGTCCACACCAATTTGCGAAGAAATCTACTAATACATATCCTTCTTTTGTTAAAGATTCAAAATCTTGATCGGTACCATAAATTAATTCCATATTATTTTACCTCCTTATATTTTTTCAATAGTTCTTGTAAATTATCAATACTAATTTTATCTTTTTCGACTAGTTTTTCAACATTATCTACACTAATCACTTTGTATTTTAAGAATAAATCTAATGTTTCATAATTAAATTCATTTGCATTATCACTCGTTTTGTATTTTTCTTTTAGACTAGTAAATTCATCGATTACTTTCATAGAATCTTTTACCATTCCAGATAAAAAAGGTGTGTTATCTATAATCATAGATCCTACTTTTGTATCTTTGATAGAAATCACATTAAATGTTGGAAGAGATAATACATAAATTGCGATAAATGTGATAATAACATATTCAATAAATCCTACAATCGCACCTAAAAAACTAGAAAATATTCCGAGTATAATCGTAAGATTAAAAATACGTTCGATTAAACCAGTAAGTTTAACAAGAATGTGATATAAAATCATTAAGACCGTAAATACCACTAAAAATGCGATGACTTCATAAAGTAAAATGTTTAGTACAGTTACCCCTTTTACAATTCCGCCAAATTTAAAAAATGGAAGATTAGTATACATCCAAACAGACACTTGATCTTTGAATATAAATGACAAAACCACGACTGCGATTAAGCCAACGCAAGAAACAATTTCTTTTACAAATCCTCTTTTATACCCCATAAATGTACCAAATATAAGAACTCCTAAAATAATAAAATCAATTGTAGTCATGATGTACCTCCTTATAGTAAAATTATATTATAAAATGAAGAAAAAAGAAAGATATTTTAGATGAAATATGGTAAAATGAAAGTAAATGAGGTGACCTATGACAATAACTTTAAAAGTAAGTGATAATACAAAGCAAAAGATGATTGAATACTTTCAAGATAAAAAAAGGCCAAAAACTCCTGCATATGCAGTTTTTCAAGCAGATGAAGAAGATACCGTTGTCACATTATATGAGTCTGGAAAAGTCGTTTTCCAAGGAATCAGTGCCGATATTGATGCTGCTATGTGGAGACAAATGGAAAAACATTTAAATCCAGAGAAAAAAATTGAAATGACAAACAGTGAGGAAAAGAAAAAAGAAAAAACAAAAGTAGAAAAAAATCCAAAATACTACTATGCCAATACAATTGGTTCTGATGAAGTAGGAACTGGTGATTATTTTGGACCAATTGTTGTAACTGCTACTTATGTAACAAAAGAAGATATTCCGTTTTTGGAAAGCTTAGGTGTTAGAGATTCTAAAAAAATAACGGATCAAAAAATACTTTCTGTTGTTCCTGAAATCATTAAACGAATTCCTTATGAAACATTCATTTTAACCAATGAAGAATACAACAAACGCTATCAAGAAAATATTAATATGAATAAAATGAAAGCCATCCTTCACAATAAAGTATTATGTGCATTAAAAGAAAAACAATACCCTACTGATTATATTGTGGTAGATGAATTTGCAAAACCATTTGTTTATTATAGTTATTTAAAAGATACCAATGCTTTAAAGGGAATTACGTTTATGACAAAAGCAGAAGATCAAGTTTTATCTGTTGCATGTGCTTCTTTAATTAGTCGTTATGTATTTTTAAAAGAAATGAATAAACTAAGTAAAGAAGTGGGATTTCAAATTCCAAAAGGTGCTGGTACAAAAGTAGACGATATTGGTTATGAAATTGTAAAAAAATATGGAATTTCAAAATTGAATTCCATCGCAAAATTAAATTTTAAAAATACAGAAAAAATTAAAAGCTACAAAAAACAAGGAGATTAATCCTTGTTTTTATTTACTTTCACAGGTTGCGCCTAAATCTTCATACATTTTCTGTAATCCTGACATTAGCATTTTTCCATCTTTGATATATTTATCTAATACTGGTTGATCTTCTAACATCTTATTCAAATTCATTTTCGAATAATCAATGGTAACATCTGCTACCACTTTATTAGATTCCCTATTTACTGTATAGGTATATCCTCCATAAGTATCATTCATATTTTTATAAGTTGTCTTAATGGTTTCTTCAAATAAGTCTAAAGTTTCTGCGCTATCACTTACTGTTTCTTCTTTTGTAGTTACCGTTTTTGCATATCCTTTTTCTCCTACCGCATCATAAGTAGAATTTACTTCATAACCATCTATTACATTTTTCGAATGAATGGTACAATGAAGAGACTTTATCTCTTTTTCCCCACATCCTGAAAGTAAAAATACCATTCCTAATACAATTAATAATTTTTTCATTTTTCATTCTCCTTTAACTTCTTATATTCTTCTTCTAATACATAAATATCTTTGCTGCTCATAAAGATGAGTACAGCATCTTTATATTTTAATAATTCATCTGCATGTTCTAAATCAATATGTTTTCCTTTTTTTAAATGGTCTAAAATCACTTGATAGGTAACATCTTCATATCCTTCTTCTGGCCGGTCTACTCCAATATCCATAACATATGCTTCATCTGCTAGAGATAGTGCATCTGCAAATTCTTGTGCAAATTCTTTTGTTCTAGATAAAGTATGTGTCTTTAGGATCGCCACTATTTTTTTATTTGGATATTTTTGTCTTGCTGATTTAATCGTTACTCTTACTTCTGTTGGATGATGGGCATAATCATCAATCATAACAATATCATCAAGTATGGTTTCTTTAAATCTTCTTTTTGCCCCTTGAAATGTTTTTAATGCTTTCGCGACTTCTTTTGCATCTAGTCTTTCATAACTACATACGCTGATAACTGCAAGTGCATTTAAAAGCATATGTTTCCCATATAATGGTAAGTCAAAATGTCCATAATAGTTGTCTTCTACAAATACATCAAAAGTTGTTCCATCTTCTCTATATTCCACGTCTCTTGCTTGAATATCATTATCATCATCTAATCCATAGAAAAACATTGGCGTATTGACATGAATGGTATGCGTATAAGAATCATCTCCACATGCAATTACCATTTTTGATGCTTTACTTGCAAATTCTTGATATGCTGATATTACATCATCTATATCTTTATAATAGTCGATATGATCTAATTCAATATTCGTAATAATCGCAATTGTTGGATCATATTCCAAAAAATGTCTTTTGTATTCACAAGCTTCTAGTGCAAAATACTTGTTCTCCTTGTTCGCATATCCTGTTCCATCTCCTATTAAATAATTACATCCCACAATTTCTTTTAATACATGTGCCATCATAGAAGTAGTTGTTGTTTTTCCATGACAACCAGAAATGGCAATGGTGTCAAACATACGTGTTAACTTTCCAATCATTTCTTGGTAAGTATATATCTTGCATCCTAAAGAAATTGCTTTTTCTACTTCTTCATGAGTTTCTGGAAATGCATTTCCTTTTATGATAATCATATCTTCTTTGATATTCTTTTCATTAAACGGAAGAATCTTAATTCCTTGTTCTCTTAATGGATCTTCTGTAAATAAATGTTCTTCTATATCACTTCCTTGTACTTCATATCCTAATGAATGCATAATTTGTGCTAGCGAGCTCATTCCAGTCCCCTTTATTCCAATAAAATGATACATAATTCACCCTCCTATGCAATAAAATTTAAAAGCAATGGTCCTAAAATCAATAATAAGATCAAAGGAACCACAAATAATACGGATATAATACTAATTTTAGTTGGAATTTTGTTAATTTCTCCTTTGATCATCAAAGATCTTCTCTCTCTTAAAAAATCAATTTGATGATACATGGTTTCAATGATATTACTTCCAAACACATCTGTTTGTGTAATATTTAATAAAATATTATGAATGGTTTCCGATGGAATTCTTTTTTTCATATCATTTAGTGCTTCCATCAAGGTTTTTCCAAATTTCATTTCAAATAATGCTTTACGGAATTCTTTTGATAAATCACTGTCGATATTTAAACAAGTTACTTCTAACGAGTTCTCTAGATTTCTTCCAGATTCTAAAGTAAGTGTCAATATTTCAAAAAAATATAAAGCATCTTTTTCTAATCGTTTTGTCCTTTTTTTAAGAGGACTTGTAATACAAAAGTAATGAAATAAATAGTAATAGATTACAGATATGATGGGTGCGAATACATATCCTAAATTCATTGTATAGAGAATGAGCAAAAACAGAAGAACGGTTGTAATAACTCTTAAATTTAAGAAGGTAGATGCATCAATTTTAGCATCTGTTCCAAGTAATTCAATTTCTTTTTCAATTTTTTGAACGGTTTTTTCTCTATAGATACTTTGAAAAAGGAATGTTTTTTTTGTCATGAAATCACATCCTTACTTTCATAATTTTTCTTACAATTATAATATATATGATATACATTATTAATATTATAAATGCGATCAATAACCCAAGTGGCGATGCAAAAAATGGTGCAAAATAAGTTGGGTTTAATAAACTAATTAATAAAATAAATAAAATTGGTACACAGAATAGTACATACATTAGTATTTTACTACTTCCTGTTAAAGATTCTAATTCAAATTTTAGTTTTTTCTTACTAAATAAAGAAGTTTCAATGGAAGAGAATACATTGATAATATTTCCACCTGTTTTATTTAAAATCGATAAAGAAGCAGTTAAATAAGCGACTTCTTCTAATTTGATTCTTTCATTAAAACGTTTGAATACTTCTTCAATTGATAGTCCGAAGGATAATTCCATGGACATTTTTTGGAATTCTTTTCCAATTGGTCCTTTTAATTCTTTTGCGACTAAATCAATTGCTTGTACAATACTTCTTCCTGATTTAAAAGCATTATTCATAATGATAATTCCTTGCAGTAAATCATTTTCCAAACTAGAACGATATTTTCTATAAGAATACTGATAAAACATATCCGGTAAATAAAACCCTACAAGAATTGGTATCACAATTTCATATACTTGTAATACTTGAGATTGAATCGTTTTTGACACAATTGCAAGAAGTAATACAAGTATAGAGAAGAAAAACTTCATGGAAACGATATCCATTCCTGTTTGAAAACCATCTTCTAATACTCCTATGTATTTATCATATTTTTTTGAATAGTTTGATAGAAATACTGACTTTTTAATCATTTTTTTAATAGTCTGTATACATTTTTTATAAATTCCATATATTTCATCCATCAAAGAAGGTGACTGTTCTCCTTGATAAGAAATTCCATATTTACCAATGCGTTTTTCTAATCTTACCGTTTTTAAATGTCTTAATAAGATTAAAATACCTATTAAAACGGTAATCAGTAATCCTGTTTGAAAAAAGAGTAATTCATTTGTTTTCGGTGCCACTACTTGAAGCGTAACCGTTGTTTTTGCTTCATTTCCTGCTTGATCGGTTACTTTGTATGTAATAGTATGAACTCCTGCTTTTTGATAAGATTCATTATAATTATTGGTAATCTTATTGGTAATATTTCCATCTTGCTTATCCGTTGCAGTTACCCCAATCATTGGTGAATAAGAAGCTCCTTCTTTCAAAGTTTCATGCCTACTTTTTACATGAATGACAGGTACTTCCTTATCAATTTTGTATAAACCACTTACAGCAGATCTTTGATGATTTGTTGTATCAGTTGTAATAATACGAATTTGATATACTCCTGTTTCTGTAAGTAAGAAACTGGTTGGTTCATTATTTTCAATTAATTCTTTGTTAAAAGATTCCCCATCTTTTAAAATTTCATATTCATATTGAACTATGGAAGAATCTGGAGTATAAACTACTTCTAAATCTTCATTTGTCCAGTTATGATTTCGAATATTAAAACCAGTTTGTTCTTCCATAATTCACCCACTTTCTAATTCTCAAATATATCTTTTAATGTTTCAATTCCTCTTGCTTTAATTGTTTCATACACTTTTGGAACATAATCATAAAGTACAAATTCTCCATCCACTTCATGATTTTCTGTTACCCCAAGTTGTCTAAAAGCAAATATTTCTTTTAATTCAATTTCATCATTTTCAAATCCTACTACTTCACAGATGCTTGTTACTTTTCTTTTTCCATCACTCAGTCTGGATACTTGAACAACAATATCAATTGCATTTTCAATGTATTCACGAATGGCTCTTACAGGTATTTCCATTCCTGCCATAAGAACCATCGTTTCAAGTCTATTTAATGCATCATGTGGACTATTTGCGTGCATGGTCGTTAAAGATCCACTATGTCCTGTATTCATTGCTTGAAGCATATCAAATGCTTCTTTTCCACGAACTTCTCCTACTATAATTCTATCTGGTCTCATACGTAGAGAGTTGATTACTAAATCACGAATGGATACTTCTCCTTGTCCTTCATAATTTGTTAATCTGGTTTCTAGACTTACCACATGTGCTTGGTGTAACTTTAATTCTGCAGCATCTTCAATTGTAATGATACGTTCATCATTTCCGATAAAAGAAGATAATACATTTAATAAAGTTGTTTTACCACTACCAGTTCCTCCTGTGATGATGATATTTAATTTTGCTTGAACACAAGCTTCTAAAAATCTTGCCATATAAGGTGTTAAACTTCCACCTCTTAAAAAATCATCAATATTCGCAATATCTTCTTTGAATTTACGAATTGTTAAGATAGGTCCTTTTAAAGATAATGGAGGTAAAACTGCATTTAATCTGGATCCATCTTGAAGTCTTGCATCCACCATAGGATTTGCAGCATCAATGGTTCTTCCAATTGGTTGAATCATTCTTTGGATAGTTCTTACAATATGATCATCATTGATAAAAGAAACTCCTTCTTCTTTTACAATTTTTCCATCCAATTCGATATATACTTCATTGGTTCCATTGACCATAATTTCTGATATTTCTTTTTCTTCTAGCAATTCCGATAAAGGTCCATAACCATTTACTTCATTATCAATCAAATGATAGATATAACTTCTTTCGATATTAGATAAATCATATCCTTCAATGGTTTTATCCACTTCTTCTCTTACATAATCGCTCATAGAGCCACTAATGGAATGATTATCATCAATTAGATTTTGTATAATTTTTGTTCTTAATTCATCTAATAATACTTTATTTGGAAAAGCTTCATAATCGGTTACAGTAGGAATATTTGCTTGCTTTTCTTCTATATGAAATTCTTCCATAAATTTTTTTGCCATAAGTCACCTACTTTTTCTTTTTTTCACGTAATAAAGCATTGGAAAGAAGTGTTAAATTCTTCATTGCTTTTTTATATCGTTTTATAATTTTAGAATCCATAGTTAATATTTTTCCATCTAAAACATATCGATCAATATTTTGGATATGAAAATTTTTTGGAATCGTATAATCGATATTATCATGAATAATATTTTTAATATCATAATGATCAAAATAAGAGCGATTATGATCCAATGCTTCATTTAATACAATCTTATAATTATCTTTTTCCATACTCTTATAAATAGAAACAATGGATTTCATGTTTTTAATATCAATTGGATCATTTGTCATAACATAAACGGTTTCATCACTTTGATCAAGTGCCATTAATTTAATAGAATCCATACAATGATTCGTATCTAATAATAGTACATCATATCTCATAGAAGCTCTATTTAAAATAGGTTCTAAATAACTTGCTTTTATTTTTGAAGCATCTCTTGGATCTTTTGGAGCAGGTAAAACGTCTATCCCTTCTGCATAAGTAATTACATAGTTTTCAATTTGATGAAAGCGATTATTACTTAAATCATCTACCATTTTATAAATATCACTTTTGTAATCCAAATTTAAACTAGAAGCAATCGCACTTCCATAAAAATCTAAATCTACAATCAATACTTTTTTCCCTAAAGACTGGATAATTCCTGCCAAATTTAAGGCCATGGTAGTTTTACCAGTTCCACCCTTCATAGATGTTACAGTAATGATTTTTCCTTGTTTAATTGCCATAAAAGCACCTCTTATTCTTTTACGAGTACTACTTTTCCATCTTTTAGGGTACCTGTATAAGATACCTGAATGGTATATAGTTTTCTTCCCAGCATAACGCTATAAACACTTTCTTCTCTTTTTGAAATATGAACTGTCACTTTTTCTTCTTGAATATCCATTTGATCAAACGTAATTTCTTTTAAGTTTTCTTTCAAATAAGATTCTAAATCAATATGATGTAAAAGAGTACTTTGAATTCCATCTTTTACCACATTTTCCATTCTTCTTTTTTCTGTTCCTAAATGAACAATATCAAATAGAAATCCCATAAATAATCCTAATATTGGAATTAATATCAAAAAAGCAGCCAATGTTTGTCCTTTATTATTCTTCATAAAGAACACGCTCCACAGAAACTCTATAAGGACTATTCAGTACTTGACTTAATCCAGGAGTCATAAGTTTTACTCTTTTTTCTAATGTAACATGTACATGATGTTCTGTTTTTTGAAGATCTACTTGAATTTTTTTTGGAGATGTATAGGAAATAATTTCGTTTTCTTTTCCACTTTCATATAAATTACAAACATAATCCAAATCATTTTCTAATTGATATTTATTTAATAAAATGTTCCCAAAATCAAACATTGCCATAATCAAAAATACAAAAACAGGAAATACAAGGATAAATTCTATTAATGCTTGTCCACGATTATTCTTCATATCCTCACATCCTATACTATATTAAATTATATCATTGATTCCAAAAAAAAGAAACTATAAAGTCTCTTTTTTATGGATTTCCAGTATTAATTTTTTTTATTGACTTGATGTACAATCATATTCTGGAGTATCTAAAGAATATATATCGGATCCTCTTAACTCACTAATCATAAAATGTGTATAAACTGGGGTACAACTGCAGCCATGTGGAGTATGATTTTTACAAGAATCATTATTGTTTTGTAATATGGAAACAGTTCCATCCGACGATGTAATAATTGCAAAATCTTTTTCATCCAATTCACAAACTGATCGTAAATTATTCTCATTAATTCTACAAGAACCAGCATGTTCTTTAATCCATGGTTCTAGGCTTTGTAACACTTGAATATGATCCGAATATTTTTCAGCTCCATTAAAGCAATATTCTTTGTCTGCCATATAACACAAATAAGAAGTTTCTATGATATCATTTTGTACATCATATTTAAAATAATAATCTGAATTTAAATCAGATGCATTCACTTTATATACAAAAGAATATGGCTCTTTTTGACATCTCGATTTTTCTTCTAGACTAGGATCACTTCTTGTAAACATATTTCGATATTTTTGACAATCAGCTTCTGTATAGAAAGGAATCTTTCCATCACAAGATTTTTCTTCTTTCCCATTTACTATTCTTACCACGCACCATTTTTCTGAGATGGATCCACCTGTTTTTGCTCCTGAAGAACTAGTTGAATAAATTATGCCTGTGACTGTCCCTTTTGTTTGACCATCAGATGATGGGATTGAAAGATCCAAGTTTTGGATAGAACTTCCATCACATCCCTCTTCTAATTTCGTAATCGTAACATCGGTATCGGTAAATCCTTTTGTTACACACCAGGTTCCATCATTCATTTCAAGTGCAATATTTCCACTGACATTAATAGCAGCATAACCTTTCTTAGGTTTACTTCCTTTATAATCCAAATCCGTTCCTGTTAAATCTACTATAAATGCAGTACTGTTACCATCTAATCTTGCACTCTTGGACTTTGATTCCATTGCATTTACAATCTCATCAGCAGTATTTTTCAGACTCTTTTTCTTTGCATCATTGATTTTGTTCATAATTAATGGTGTGGTAATTAATGCAATGACTGTCAGTATGATAATCACTACGAATAACTCAATTGATGTAAATCCTTTCTTCTTCATATATCTCCCTACTTTCTACTATTTAAATCATAACATTTCTTGTTTAAATAATCAATGTGTCATTTTCTAAAAAAAGTTTATTTACAAAAAAAAGAAACTATAAAGTCTCTTTCTTATGGATTTCGTTTAAATAAAGATTGTATGTTTCTTTTGCGATTTCACTCCATGGAGTTGCAAGATCATGATAAGCTCGTTCTTTTACTTTTTCATATAGTTTTTTATCTTTTAGTATTTCAATTACTCTATCTGTATATTTTTCCACATCATCTAAAGCAGTAAATCCGTTTACATTATTTGTAATGGTATTAGAGGTAACAGAACCTTCAATAAATACCGTTGGTGTTTTTTGACTAGCTGCTTCTATTTGGACTAAGGAAGATGCATCAAATA
>AUXO011052531.1_pt1 | contig 10932 bp, 8 predicted proteins | sample 768731 | NCBI WGS metagenome assembly AUXO01 (sample SAMN02715735, study PRJNA202380) | gut metagenome | biome: sheep rumen | host: Ovis aries | place: New Zealand: Palmerston North
TTTTCCTGAATTTTCCGCAAAAGAACGGCTTCGGTAACAACTTCAAGCCTTGTGCTGGCACTTACTTTATTTTCAAGATGAACTTTATACCCTGCAGTTTGCCCGCATTCTTCATCAAGCAAATCTGCAACACGGTTTGCAACTCCCAACGCTGCAATACGACGAGGTTCGGTCATAATGATTTTCCCGCTGAAATTTTCAAGAAGCCCGACAGGCAAAACCGTAGATTTTCCGGCACCTGTTTCGGCAGTAAGAACAAGCGTATGCGACAAAGAATTTTTTAATTCCGTGCAAATCTGAGAAATATAAGGCGTTATTGGAAAAATCGAAATATCTTTCATTCTTAGTATTAAAAATTTGTTTTTAAGCAAATTGCATTAAAAATTTTCATTATTGAAGTTGCTTAATCAGAAGTCTATAATAATAAAAAAAATCTTTTATAGTAAGAGAGTATAAGTCAATGAAAAAAACAACAACACTTATCGCTGCAGTCCTTCTTTTAGCTGCAAATTCCTTTTCACAAAACAACGAAATGAAATTCAAAGGATGGAAAACTGCAAAAACCGAACATTTTAAATTTATTTACGAAGATGCTCAAAAAGAAGCAACTCAAGGCTTTGTAAATATTGCCGACGATGCATGGAATAAAATTGCTAAGATTTACAGTTTTCCGCCAGAAATGATGAATATCTACATAACCGGACGCACGAACATTGTAAACGCATTAACTTATTCTTCACCAACCGAAATTGTCATGTTTACAAATCCATGCACACTTATCGATTTTACCTTCCGCGACAACTGGCAGAAACTTTTCTTTACGCACGAACTTATTCACGCTGCCAATTTTAATTTTGAAGAACGAAATAAATTTCTTCCTAAACTGTTTGGCCCATATTTTACTAATTTTGATTTTATGAAAGTTGACGGCTGGGCATTGGAAGGTCTTACAACTGTTCTTGAAACCGAACTTACAAATGGTGGACGCGGCCGCAGCCCTTATTTTGAACTTGAATATAAATCACTGACTTTGGACAACGGATTTTTACCTTACGATAGAGTAGGGCTCGAAATGGAACCTCCACGTGGACAAAGCTATGTTATCGGTTATCTGCTTATGCGTAGTATTGCAGACAGATACGGCATTCAGGCACTTGCAGACATTGAACGTAACCGAAAAACAATGGGGTCATGGGCAGAAAGCGTTAAACTCATTACAGGACAAACTCCAGAAGACCTTTACCGCGATGTAAGAATTTCTCTTGCAAAAAAATATGCTTCAGAGCGCGCCATTCCGGAAGGTCTTATTATTTCCCCTCGTGATGTAAATACAAACTATTATAAACCAGCCATTGTTTTAGACGACGGCACATTAATTTCCTTAAGAACAAAAGCAAACCAAAAAGCTGCAGTCGTTCGTCTAGACCCTTCTGCACGTTCTGGAAGCAACTATCTTGAAGATACAAATCCCGAAAAAGATTTGAACACAGTTTTTAAGGAAACAATTCTATTTTCCGGCAATTTCATGGATACAGAAGCTATTACCGCAGATGCAAACGGAAAAATTTACGCAACCATTGGAATTCAATACAACGATAAAAATCCTGGTGTTCAGCTGGAATCTGCATTGCATTCATGGACTAAAGAAGAAGGCCTTAAAAAACTTACAAAAGGAATTTCCGTATTCCAGCCTTGTGTAAGCCGCGACGGTAAAATGCTTGTTGCAGTTGAACAGCACGGTATGCAGCTTCGTCTTGTAAAAATTGACCAGGAAACAGGCAAAACTTCCGTTCTTCTTGAATCAGACAAATTAAGTTTTATGCAGCCTTCTGTTAATGCTGACGGAACAAAAATTGCATTCCTTGTTCTTGACGATACTCGTGCACGCATTGCAGTAATGGAAACTCAAAATCCGCAGAATTATAAAATTGTCGCAAATGATGATGAAAAAATTTATGATCCTGCATATCCAACATGGAATTCCGACGGAACTCTTACATTCTGCTGTAACTACAGAGGACGCCTTGAAATTTTCCAGATTGATGAAGCAGATTCTTCTGTAAAACCAGTTGTTTCCGATCCGATTGGTGCAACATGGGCATACAAAACCGACCGCGGAATATTCTACACAACAAAATCTTCTTCGGGCAGCGTAATCAAAATCAAACCGAAAGAAGAGTGGGGAAATGTTCCAAATTTTGAAGGTCCATCTCCTGCAAACGAAATAATGCATTTTGGTCATCTCCAGAACGATTATCCAGATTTTACTCCATACACAATTCTTTCAGAAGTTGAAGATACAAGCGACGAAAACGAAACAAAAAAAAGCTTTTTCAAACAGCTTGATGAAGAAATCGAAAAAAATAAATCTAAAAATAAAGAAGAACCAATTCCTGTAAAAGGCAAAAAAATCAAACACCGTTCACAGGAACTTACAGAAAAGGCAGAAGCTTCGAATACAACTATTACCGAAATTACAAATGAAAAACCGTTTATTCCGCTTCCTGCCCCAGAATTATATACATTGTTCCCGTCTTTCATTCTCGATTCTAAAAATGATAAAACTTATTTTGGAATTGGAGCATTTTATATAGGAATTATGCCTCGCCTTCAATTGTCTACAGGTTTAGTATTTCTGGAAGCTGCCTATTATCCTGAACTTAACAATTTTGATGCTTCATTTGACTGTTTTATACCAATTGGAACATCCCAACTCGATATTCTTTCCGCTCATTTCGTTAATTTCCGTAACTATAAAGAAAAAAATTGCTTTGTAGACCTTACTAATGCAACTTTAGCTTATACACTTCCTATTATTCATAACAAACAGAACACTAACGAAAATGCATTATATGCCTTTACGAATTTTGATTATTCGCTTATACGATATGCCGAAACTATACAGCCAATAAACGGCAATTTCGAAAGCGATAATAATCTTTATATGAGTTTAGGTCTCGATTATTACTTCTCAAAAGATTTGAAAAAAGACGATTATTTTTCTTTACAGATTATAGGTATAGGAACCGCTTTGTATGATATGAAAGATTTCTATTTTGGTGGTGAAGGGGAGTTATCATTCATAAAGAAAATGGATAATGTTCAATATCAGGCAGAACTTGTCGGTCGATATATGCCGTTCCCAGAATACATTTATCCATCAAACAGCCGTGTAAAATATGGCGGAACAGCATTTGATTGCAGTATGCCTTTACGTGCCATTCCAAGACTATCTGTTGTATTTCCACAAACGCTTTTGGGGTTAATTGATATAAAACTTTATGCAGAAATGAATTTCTTTGCAGATAAAAATTTCAATTTTGACTTTGATAAAAGCATAGCATCTGGATTAGAATATGTAATATCACAAGGTCCTATTCAAATAGCAACCGGTGCTTCGTTAAAATTTGAATATAATAAGAAATTCTCTTTAGATACACTTAATTTCTATCTTGCAATCAAATACAACTGGCTTAGACGTTAATTGGGTCGCTAATAAATTATAAATCAATTGACTGGGCAAATTTCTTTTGTCCAGTCATACTGCTTCAAATCAAACTTCTATCTGCAAAGTACTTCTAAAACACCCGATAAAAGTTCTTGAAACTGAAAAACAAAACTAATATACTTCAAAAAACATTTGCGGAGTCATAAAAATATGTCAACAATTGCTACAAAACAGAATAAAACACTTTTTTCTTTTGAAGTTTTCCCTCCAAAAAAAACAATGCCGATTGAAACAATATTCAACACCCTCGATGAATTGCAGGGACTTCAACCTGATTTTATTTCCGTTACATTTGGTGCAGGAGGAAGCGAAAACTGCGACAACGCACTGGCAATTGCAAAACGCATAAAAGATGAATGTAAAGTGCAGTCGGTTATCCACATGCCTTGTATTAATATGACAAAAGCAGATGCAGAATTTTGCTTAAATCAATTTAAGGATGCTGGAATAGAAAACATACTTGCCCTACGCGGCGACCGTGTAGAAGGAAAAGAACCATGTAACGATTTTGCACATGCCAGCGACCTCATTAATTTTATAAATGATTTTAATTCTAAAAGAACAGACGGCAAATCTTTTAAAATATACGGTGCCTGCTACCCAGAACTTCATCCACAGTCAAAAAATGTATATGATGATTTGGAAAACCTTAAAATAAAAGTTGATGCAGGTGCTTCTCATCTTTTATCTCAATTGTTTTTTGATAACGAAAAATTTTACCGCTTTATCGAACGTTGTCAGATTAAAGGAATTAATGTTCCTATAGAAGCCGGAATTATGCCTGCAACAAATAAAAAATCCATAGAACGTATGGTTAGCATGACAAATGCCGTACTTCCTAAAAAATTCACCGATATGATGAATCGTTATGCAGATTATCCTGATGCAATTCGAGATGCAGGCATTGCGTATGCAATAGATCAGATTACAGATTTAGTAACGCATGGTGTTTCAGGTATTCATCTTTACACAATGAATAATCCTCATGTTGCACGAAAAATCTACGAAGCTACAAAAAGCCTTTTTGATGTATCTCCGATTTTGAATATAGATTAATTTTCGTTTATTACTATTTGATTTTTACCCTTGCACTTTGCTTCATAAACGGCATCATCAACTTTTGATTTTAAACTCTTATATGTATCACCGTTTTTACTGCACCTTGCAATACCAATACTTCCATGAACTTTTACATTTTCATCAGGAAGATGAATTTCTTTTTCCATAAATTCCATAAGCATTTTGCTTCGAACTTTTGCAATATCAAGATTTCCAATTTTAGGCATAAACACTACGAATTCATCGCTCATATATCGACCGATAATATCCGTACTTCTAAAAATATCCCTAAAACAGTCTCCTATCTGACGAAGAACTTCATCCCCAACTTCAAAACCAAAAGTTTCGTTAATGCTCTTAAAATTATCAATATCAAGATAAATCATTATTCCTGTCTTATTAGAAACAAGAATATTCTTTTTAATTTCTCGGACTAAAGCCTGCTTATTTAAAACACCAACCAAAGGATCCGTGTCGCGTTCAATTTCAATCATATGCAATGCAAGAAAATCTCGTATTCTTAAAAAATTTGCATATTTCGTAAAGCATATAGATAAAACATAACTGATTAAAACATTTAAAATATCTATATAAGCAATATCAAACGGTTTATTCAGAACACTTTCTATACAAAAGAAAATACATGAAATTCCAAAGAAAATAGCAGAACGCCATACTTTATCCAAAAATAAAATAGGCCATACAAACATTATGATTATGTAAGTTACCGCATTCGTATTTGGATGATGATATATACCTAAAATGACCGAATAGACTATAAAAATAAAGACTTCAAAATAACAGAGAAATAAAAAACATCCTTCTGTAATTTTATAAATATATCCTGCAAGTGCAAAAATCATTATAAAAGCCATGAACATTAAAATGTACAAAAACCTGTGCATTATGAACATTTGACCAAAAGGGAAAAAGGTAAATACAAACAGGAATAAAAAAATGATACTCAGAAAAAAGCTTGTTACAAAAAGAATAATTGCGTTATTTTCCTGGATTTCTTCCTGAACATCATAATAATCTTCTTTGGAAAGATTCATATTTCCCAATGTTCTTTGTAGAAATGTAAAAAGGTTGATTTTTCGCATACTTAATTCCAAGTATATTAAGTCTGTATAAATTAAACTAAAGGAAGCTTTAGAAACAACTGCTTCCAAAGCTTCCCATATTTATTCTTAATGCAACTTTTTTTAGAAATCAAAACTTTTTTAAATCAGCATTACAAGTAATATTTTTAATTCACTTTTTTTTATTTTTTTTTCGTTTCTTAAATCAACTTTATGTTTCAGATTATAACAGTTAAAAAAAAAGTTTCAAAAACAAATTGTTTTAACTAACAAAAAGTTCTTGAAACTTTAAAATATATCAAAAAATTATATTTGCTTTTTAGTTTTTTATAACTTTTACATCAAAACAGATATAAGCATTGCCAGGAATTACTCCAGGATATCCTCTTTCACCGTAAGCCAGTTCTGGAGGAAGAACCATTTTTCTTGTTTCGCCAAGTTTCATTTCCTGAACCATCTTGTCAAAACCAGGAATCATCTGACCGGCACCTGTTTTAAAATCAAGAGGATCGTGTCCCTGAGGATGCATGCCTTTTGAAGCGTCGAACAAAGTACCGTCAACAAGATAACCTTTGTATTCAACAGTAACGTTCTTTCCGCTGCCAGTTGGATTTCCTTTTCCCTGTTCAAGAATCTTAAAGTAAATTCCGTCAGCTGTTTTTTCGCATCCTTCGATAACAGAAGCCATTTTCTTAGCTTCTCTTTCTTCGTTTGCTTTTGCTACATCTTTGATTGCCTTATTAAAATCAGCCTGTGTTGCAGTGAATTTTTCTGCATCAGCACCTTTTCTTATAATTTTAAGTGATTTAATCGTATCACCCTGAGCAACAGCATCTACAACATTCTGACCAGAAAGTACTTCACCAAAAATTGTGTGTTTGTAGTTAAGCCAGTCAGTAGGAACGTGTGTAATAAAGAACTGACTTCCGTTTGTGTTTGCACCAGAATTTGCCATTGCAAGTTTTCCAGGCTTATCAAAAATCAAACCGTCTACAAATTCATCTGGGAATTTATATCCAGGACCGCCTGTACCGTTACCTTTAGGATCACCACCCTGAATCATAAAATCAGCAATTACACGGTGAAATTTAAGTCCGTCATAGAACGGTTTGCCTTTAGCAGCATCCAAAGTTCCTTCTGCAAGACCAACAAAATTGATTACTGTCATCGGAGTTTCTTTGTAAAAAAGATTGAGAACAATTTCTCCTTTCTCAGTCGTAAGAACAGCAAAAACACCTTCTTTTCCTTCTAAAACATCCATACCTTTTTCCTCCTGTACGGTCTGATTTTTCTTAAGTTCAGATAAATTATTCTGAATATTCTTGTTTTTGTCGTTTTTTTTACAAGAACCAAAATTCAACAACGAACAAAAAACAAAAGAACCAACGATAATTTTTTTTATAAAATTTTTTTTCATATCAAATCCTTTTAGCAAATAGTTTTTCTGATTCAATTAAAGACTATTTTCAAGCCACTTTTCAAGAGCATTCATCCTCGAAATAAGTGAATTATTCAAATAGTTTTCAATTCCAGGCAATTTTGAACAATTTACATTTGTATTCAAATAGAGCAGAAAAGAATCACCACAATCTGCAACAATAACATTAAGCCGCATTTTTTCAGGAGCGACTGCTCTAAATGGCCCTACACCAAGATAATTTAGATTATGAAAATTTACACAAAATGTATTTTCGTTTTCATGAAAGTTGAATTCATATACGCATTTTCCAAACGAAGTATCATGCTGAAAAACATAACAAGTTTTGCCGTCTGCACTGCCTTCATTCTGATCTGCAATTTTCTTTTTACTGTCCGGGGATTCAACAAAATAACAGGCTTTGTAAAGAACATCTTCTTTATTACGATTTAATGAAAAATATCGTAAACCTGTCATTTTTGATATCGACCTGAAAGCTTTCGAAACATCTGAAATATTTTCATCGTCCTTTTTTGGAATAACATACAAATATTCCATGGCATAAGAAAATAAAGATTCGTCTCTTTCAAGTGAATTTTCAATACATTTTTCTTTAAAGGCCGTTTCAGGCAAAAGTCCAAAATTTATATCTTTTTGCACATAAGTTGTCATAATCTGCCCTTTTTTAACAAGCAAATCATAAACATTTGATGATACAATTTTTTTTAAATCAATAACTTCTGCCCAAATGTTCGTTCCCACAAACATAAAAGCTGCAAGAACAAACAACTGCCTTATTTTTTTCATTAACAGATTCCCTTATAAATTACGCGAACCTGTTTGTATACTCCTTCGCCTTCGCTTTTTGTTTCAACATCAGGAATATCGTTCAAAGTAGTATGAATAAGTCTTCTTTCAAAAGGATTCATCGGTTCAAGAAGGATTGATTTGCGTGTCATCTTTACTTTGTCTGCCGTATTGTAAGCAAGTCTTACAAGAGATTCTTCGCGGCGGATTCTGTAGTTTTCTGTATCAAGAATTACGCGGATTTCTTCGTGACCAAGTCTTCCTGCATAAATATTTGCAAGCAGCTGAATTGCATCAAGATTTTTTCCTTTGCGTCCAATAAGAATTGAAGAACTTGAAGATTCCATTTTAAGACCAAGTTTCTTTTCTTCACGATATGCAACGGTAACTTTTACTTCGTAACCCATTTTTTCAATAACGTTTGTTATGAATTCAATAAGTTTTTCTTCAAATTCACCCTGAGGAAGAGGATCTGCAACAATTCTGCTGTGATTTTCTTTCATATTTTCTTCATAATCATCATCTGAAGCAGAATTTCCTTTCTTTTCAACTTCATCAAATGTATGAATTCTGATTTTTACATAACCTTTTTTAAACAATGAATTTTTCTGAGTTTCAAGAATTTCAACATCAAATTGATCTCTTTCCAACCCCAATTCATTTGCAGCCATTTCTATGGCTTCTTTTTCAGTTTTTCCTTCGTACTCGTAAGTCATTTCTATCTCCTGTGTAAGCCCGCCCGATTGATATTGGTAGGCAGACCTTTTTTTAGATTCTCAAATTATTTTCTCTTATTCTTCGGAGGCAATGTTTTCTGCGGTTTGCCAGCGACATTTTTATTATTTTGAATTTCAGACTTTTTCTTTTTCATCATATTGTTAATAATCAACTGCTGAATTGTCTGAAGAACGTTACTTGTAAGCCAGTACAACAAAAGTCCTGCAGGTGCATTATAGAAAATGAAGAAGAAAATCAAAGGCATACCATACATCATGAATTTCATAGATGCATTGTTCTGTGCTCCAGTCTGTCCGTACTGAGTAATTTTTCCTGAAATAAGCTGAGTTGCAACATAAATTACAGGAAGAATACGAATCTGATTACCAATAAACGGAATTGCAAATTTCTGAATTGTATAAACACTGTCACCGGCAGACAAATCTGGAATCCAGTGAGGAATAAACATTGCACCACGGAATTCAAAATAGTTGTTGAACAGATTATACATAGCCAAAACTAAAAGGAACTGGAACAACATTGGAAGACATCCGCTTGCAGGATTATAACCAGCTTCCTGATAAAGTTTTGCTGTTTCTGCCTGAAGCTTCTGCTGATCATTCTTATATTTTTCCTGAAGAGCCTGCATCTTTGGCTGAAGCTCCTGCATTTTCAAAGTTCCCATAGACTGTTTTTTAGAAAGAGGGAAGAGTATTATCTTAATAATCAATGTCATTATGATAATTGAAAGACCCCAGTTTGGAACAACTTTATGAAGAACTTCAAGGAAAACCTTAAGAATTCTTTCAAGCCAGCTTAACCATCCGCTTGACTGCAAACAATCTGTAACCTTTTTACCACCAATTCCCCATGCATTGTTTTCAGGAATATTATATCTCTTAAGATCGTTTTCGTTTCTAGGACCAAAATACATATAATAAGTATCCTGAATATCTCCGGAATTAAATGATTTTCTTTCGATGAATGCCTGTGCATTTGAATAATTGTTTACTTCAACTTTTGAAGAATAGTAACCTGAATTAATAGTTTCAGGTGCAGAAGGAATCATAAGTTCTACAAAGTATTTTCCGGCAATACCGTTCCAGATAAAATCTTTATCAAAACGTTTGAACTGTCCCTGACTTAAAACAACTCTTTTCGATTTGCTGCCGTTGTATGTAACAAACTGACGTGTTTCGTAACGATTCTGCTTTGGATCGTAGTGAGGTCCAAGCTGTGGCGATGTACGGATTGTATAAGCAACATCATTCTTACCAAGACCGTTACTGTCATCAGTATGAATTAAAACATCAAGCTTAAATACATACTCGCCGTTTTTGAAAGAATATTTTTTACCGAGCGTAAACTGCCGGCCATCATTCTGAACAAAAGATTTCTTAAAAAGATATGTATAATCATCAATCTTATCTACGCTGAAATATTCGTTGATGATTTTTGATTCAACAGTTCCAAATGCAAGAGCACAAGTTCTATTAAAATCATTTACGTTATCAGAAAGCTGAACACCAGTTCCTGTATCCATATCGTAATGATTTTTCAATTTGTAACTGATGATATCGCCGCCTTTATTTGTAAGAACAATTTCTGCAACATCTGTATCAACAGTTATTAATTCTTCCGAAAGAACAGTGCTTTCTCCAACTGAAGAAAGTTCTTCATTAACAAATGTGCTTATTTCTGCAAGATTCTGTTCCTCTGAATTTTCTGCAACCTGTTCGTCTTGAATTTCATTCTGAACGCCACTTGAAAGTTCAGGACGCATGCCAGGTATAAAAAACGGCATAATGATATATGATGCTATTAAAACAACAGCTGAAAGGACAATAGCCCAAATAGTATTTTTATCCACTTAAGTTTCTCCAGGAATATACATTTTCACCGTTTTAACGTTAACGGCAAAGATTATTATTTTTCATAAGAATTTTTTGATTCAAGGGAACAGGATCAAATCCACCCTTATGAAACGGATTGCATTTAATTATTCTCTTTATCGAAAGGAAAAGCCCTTTACCAGGCCCATATATTTTCAATGCCTCAATTGCATAGGCAGAACACGTTGGTGTAAACCTGCAGCAAGGAGGATGCAGAGGAGATATTACGACTTGATAAAAACGAATTAACCGGCAAAACAGAAAAACAATAAATTCTCTTATTTTTCCGGAAATTACTCTTATCATTGTTTATTCCTTGATAAGTTTTGCCTTTTCACACAATAAACGAATTTGATCACATCGCGAGTGGAACGAATCATTTCCAGGATATATTAAAAACAACATATCATATCCGGTGTTCAGATGTGATTTTATTAAACGATAGACTTC
>AUXO016563520.1_pt1 | contig 10932 bp, 10 predicted proteins | sample 768731 | NCBI WGS metagenome assembly AUXO01 (sample SAMN02715735, study PRJNA202380) | gut metagenome | biome: sheep rumen | host: Ovis aries | place: New Zealand: Palmerston North
AATGAGATGGAGGAACGAGAGCAGAAAGCCTTAGGTGAAGATAATCAAAAGATTATAAACCTTGCTATTGAATATATGGCTAAAGGCGATGCCGAGGCTTTAGGTAAGTTGATGACGGGTGCACAGACCTTGTTTGATACAGCAGTTGCACCTATGTGCCCAGATGAATTGACTTCTCCCAAATTACATGAGGTTCTAAACGATCCTGTTATCCAACCATTAGTATACGGAGGAAAGGGAGTTGGTTCTCAAGGTGATGGCTCTATTCAATTCTTAGCAAAGGACAAAGAATGCCAGCAAAAACTGATTGATTATCTGAACAATCAAGGTATGAAAGCATACCCATTGACTTTAAAGCCCGTTCATACTGTTCGCAAGGCTATTATTCCAGTTGCAGGTTTTGGTACCCGTCTCTATCCTGCCACAAGAGCAATGAAGAAAGATTTCTTCCCTATTCCAGATGTTGATGGTATTGTAAAGCCTGTTATCCTTATTCTTCTTGAAGAATTAGTGAAAAGTGGTATAGAGGAGATATGTCTTGTTCTTGGTTCTGAAGAAGAAAGATTGATATATCGCGATTTCTTTGAGAATCCACTTCCACAAGAGCATTTCTGCAAGCTTAACCCTGAGATGCAAGAATACGAAAATAGAATCTTGGCGATCGGAAAGAAACTGCGCTATGTCTATCAGAAAGAAAAGCGTGGTTTTGGTCATGCTGTCTACCAGGCAGCTGATTTCGCAAATAACGAACCAGTTTTATTGATGCTGGGTGATACGCTTTATCGTACAGATTGTAACAAAACATGTGCGCTCCAGATGATTGAGAAATACGAGCAGTTTAACAAATTGATGGTATCTATTCATCCAATTCCATTAGCAGAAGTCTCGCATTACGGAATTCTTTCTGGTACATGGGAGGATAAGAATGAGACGGAATTGAACATCTCGAAGATGACCGAGAAGCCCAAAGCAAGTTATGCAGAGGAATTTCTGGGCGTAAAGTGTAAGGAAGGAAATAAAAAGTATATGTCGGTATTTGGTCAATATATATTAACACCAGAGGTGTTTGAGCAACTACGTGAAGATATTGAGCAATCAATAGATACAAACAACGAGATTGAATTAACATCAGCCCTTGATAAAGTAAGGGAGCGCTCTGGTATGATTGGTATTCAATTGCAGGGACGAATGTATGATATGGGGAATTATAGTGCGTATGTAAATTGTGTATCGCGCTATTGTAAATAGTACATACAGCGATGGGGGTGAGATGTAAATCTCTGTTTTGTTAATTAAGATTCTGTATTTAATGAGTAACAATAAGAGTAAAAGTATTATTTGGAGTGCAGTAGAAAGGTTTTCTGTACAAGGAATACAATTTATTCTAACATTAGTAATTGCCCGTTTTGTTGAACCGTCTGATTATGGTTTAATTGCAATGTTAAGCATATTCCTTGCAATAGCACAGGCTTTCATCGATAGCGGTTTTGGGGCGGCTTTGATTCAAAAGACCGATAGAACAGAAGTGGACTTTTCTACAGTCTTTTATTTTAATATTATTATTTCTGTTATATTATATATTATTCTTTTTTATGCATCCCCGTATATTGCTCTTTTTTATCACGAGCCACAATTGTCTTTAATAACAAAAATAATTGGGATTAATCTTATATTAATTTCTTTTGCACTAATTCCTACTACAAAGTTTAATATTCAATTAGATTTTAAAAGTGTATCAAAGGCTTCTTTCATATCAACATCCGTAAGCGGTTTGGTAGGCATAATAATGGCGATTGCGGGATATGGTGTGTATGCACTGATTACGCAATCTATACTTTGCGCTTTACTTAATGCGTTATTGCTTTGGATCCAAATTAAATGGGTACCGATGCTTGTTATTTCATATGGCTCTTTAAAACAATTATTTGGATTTGGGTCAAAATTGTTATTATCGGGGCTTTTACATACGATTTATTTAAACCTCTATTCTTTAGTGATTGGAAGATATTATAGATCAACTGATGTTGGTCTATACAATAGAGCAAGTACATTTGCAAATTTTGGCACAACCAATATAACAACTATTCTCAATCGTGTGTATTATCCTTTATTATGTGAATCGCAGGATAATGATGAAAAATTTCAGAAACTATTTAATGAATTGTTGAGAATTGCTTCTTTTGTTGTGGTTCCAATTTGTTTTGGGCTTTCCGCAATAGCAGAACCATTTATCAATGTTGTGCTGACCAATAGATGGGTGGATGTGATATGGCCAATGAAGATATTGTTATGGGCATTCTCAATATATCCTTGGCTATCAATTAATGTACAACCATTAAAGGCAAAAGGACGTAGTGATTATTTTTTATATGCTGAAGTAATTAAAAAGATTGTAGCAATAATAATACTAGTAGTTTCTTTAAAATTTGGCCTTATTGTATTGTGCTTCAGTATTTTTATTTATAATGTTGCTGATCTAATAATAATAGTTTATTTCGCCAAGAAAGTAATGAAAACAAGTTTACTTAACCAAGCTCACGAATTAATGCCAATTTATCTTTCTGGTATTTTGATGGAACTATTAGTGGAAGTTTGGAATATGGCAATGCCACTATGCTATATATTACAATTGATTACAGGTATTCTTTTAGGAGCGGCATCTTATTGTGTGTTCTCTAAGATGTTTAACGTGTCGGAGTTTTATACCTGTATGGATAAATTTAGAAAAAATCTAAGAAAAAAATGATATGGAACAAATATATGATGTAACTATTGCAATGCCTGTATATAATGTAGCAGGATACATTCGTGAATCTTTATTATCAGCATTGGCACAAACATATTCAAGTATTGAATTTTTAATAATTGATGATAAAGGAAACGATAATAGTATAGACATTGTAAGAGATATAAAGAGTACACATAAACGTGGATGCGATATTCGAATCATTGATCATGGCGTAAATCGCGGAACAGGAGCTACAAAAAATACGGCCTTGTTACATGCAAAGGGGAAATTTATATTTTTTATGGATAGCGATGATATAATTGCTCCCAATGTTATAGAATTATTGCTAAAAAAATCTAAAGAAACTAATGCAGATGTGGTAATGGCGTCTTATGATGTTATCACTACAGATGGCAAGGTGATTGATAGATTTGTCTGTCCTGAGTTGTACCGTACTGGTGAGTTTTCTATTGTAGAATGGATGGGGGTTGCAGGTCTGAGATATTACACTGCAACATGGAATAAGTTATACAAATTAGATTTTCTGAGAGAGAATAAGGTCTTTTGTTTCCCACGGCATAGAAATGAAGATAATTGGTTCTCGTTTCAAGTAGTATTATATGCATCAAGTATATATAGTATTCCAAATGTCACCTATCACTATATTCAGAGAGAAAATAGTACTGTACATCGTTCCCTTGATGATTTTTATTATAACCAATATATTGAGTTGTTTGAAGCTAGATTAGCTGCTATGATGCAACTAATACAATCGCGAAAAGTAATACCACAAGGATTATACTCATATATGGTAGAACCTCTATTGTATTACCAATTACCCCAGGTCATAAATTCAGATTTTCTTGAAGAAAAAAAGATACAGTTTATTGAAGTCTGTTTGAAAATGGATAAAGTGAATGTGAATAGTGAAAATGTTGGCAATTGTTTTAAGGGGATTTATAAGTCTTTGCATACAAAGGATGTAGAGCGTATCAAACGAGCCTATCGTATGAAAAAGAGGCACGACTATATAAAAAAAGTATTTCATAAGATAGTGAATTATGCTGAAAACTTTGGTTGGTAAAATCGCAGACAACATTTATTCTGTGTATTTCTGTTTTAGATATCTCCCCTTTTCGTGGGCATTAAAGTTACCTATTAAAGTATCTACAAACTTAAAAGTAAGTTCTCTGACAAGAGGACAGATTGAATTAGGTACTATTAAGTATTCGATTGTAAAACTTGGTATAGGGGGAAGTCCTGGTATGCAACATTTCAATACGAACATTCATATGGCGAGAGGTGCTAAAGTCGTGTTTTTTGGGGGGGCAGTAATTGCAGAAGGAAGTGTGTTACGCTGCGATGCAAATTCCAATATTATAATTGGTGATAATTTTTACTGCAATTGTAATTGCTATTTACGTAGTTCTTCTGAAATATATTTTGGGCATGATTGCACTTTAGGATGGAATGTTACTTTAAATACTAACGATGGCCACGAAATATGGCATAATGAAATAAGGAATAGTATGGAAGGTCCTATTAAAATAGGAAATAACGTATGGCTAACTCCGCATTCAGTAGTTCTTAAAAAAGTATCTTTACCATCAAATGTCATTGTTGCTCAAAAAGCTATTGTAACTAAATCTTTTGAAATAGAGCACTGTTTGATAGGTGGTATACCTGCAAAGATAATAGCTACAGGTATAGATTGGAAAGCATAAGTTGTGATATTATGAAATTGAAATCTATAATAAAAGGCGTTCTTGTTTTGTATAACAGATACGTGTATCCTAGTGCAGCAAAATATGGCTATTTGGGTAAAAAAGCCATTATTAATTTACCTGCAAGTCTTGTGGGTACAAGAAATATATATTTAGGTGAGAATGTCTCAATTGGTCCCGACTCGATTCTGTATGCTCCAAATTCATCAATTCGTATAAAACGCAATTCATATACAGGGCCAAGATGTTTTATATCAACAGGAAATCATTATAGCAAAGTTGGCTATTTTAGTAGATTGTTAACTGATCAAGATAAAATACGAGATGGTGTAAATTTAAATTGGGATGTAATCATAGATGAGGATGTCTGGATAGGGGCTAATGTAAGTATTTTGTGTAAACATGTTGGACGTGGTGCTATTATTGCTGCTGGGGCGGTTGTTAAGGATAATGTACCTCCCTATTGTGTTGTGGGGGGGGTAAAGGCTCGCTTCCTCAAATTTCGATTTACTATTGAGGAAATCTTATTGCATGAAGAAGCATTATATGACGAGAATGATAGATTTTCCAAGGATGAGTTAGAAAAGATTTTTAAAGAATACAAAAATGAGTTTTGATGTAGTAATAAATACGGATGATAATTATGTTCAGCATTGTGCTGCTATGCTATGTTCATTATTTGAGAATAATAATGGTCATAGTATTATTGTTCATATATTAGAGCGGAATATAAGTCTTCAGAATAAGGAATACTTGAAAAGACTGTCTAACAGATATAATAATGATTGTTTTTTCTATGTAGTTGACGAATCTAAACTTGAGGGGGTGCAATTCAGAAATAACAGACCCCTTTCTATGGCCGCATATTACCGTTTGTTGCTCGCAAGTGTTTTGCCGATGCATATTTCAAGAGTACTTTACCTCGATTGCGATATGATTGTATTAGAAGATGTATCTGAACTTTTTGAAATCGAGCTAGATAATTATGCACTCGCTGCAACTATGGATTCTTTTCCATATAGCCAGAAACATAGATTACAGCTACATATGCAATGTGGCGAAAGAACTTTTTGTTCAGGTATGATGTTGGTTAATTTAGATTATTGGCGTAGTCAAAATTCCGAAGCAGGTTTATTAGAGTATGCAAAGCGCAAAAGGGAGGTTGTATACTTGCATGACCAGGATGTATTAAATTACTATTTCAAAGGGCAGTGGTTCCTATTGCCTCCTAAATGGAACCATGTTGCTGCAACTACAATATGTGAATCCTTACCAGAGTATAAAGGGTTTGATTTATATGAATACGTATTTTGCCCTAAAATAATACACTATGCGGCTTCATATCTCAAACCTTGGATCAATTCGTCATATCCTCAAAGCGAGTATTATATGCGCTATCTGGCTCTTTCTGAGTTTCCGAAACCTGTTTTTAATAAGATAAATTTTAGGTCGCGATTAAGCCTCCTTAAGATGTCTATATTATACCCGATAAAAATAATTCTCGTAAGATTCAGATTACGTAATGCAAAATCTAAAATGATATCTTAACTATATGAATAAGTTTCGATTATTATTTCGACTTCTTCCAAAATCACGATCGCTTTTCTACAAATACTATAATCGTCTGTGGTTTAGGCTTGTCGGGGTGGAATTTGGTCATAACATGAATGTGTATAATAAGTTCTTTCTACTTGGACTTGGGAGGGTGAAGATTGGCAATGATTTTACGTTCTCCTCTGGAGGAGGCGTTAATCCAATATGTAGGAATATTAGTGGTGCTATATATGTGCCATTTAAAGATTCGAAAATTATAATTGGTGATAGGGTCGGTATTAGTTCTGCATGTCTTTGGGCTCAGGATAGAATAACCATTGGTAATGATGTCAATATTGGTGGTGACTGCCTAATAATGGATACCGACGTCCATCCTCATGATTACATACAACGCCGTATGGATTGCTGGAAAAAACTTGATAAAGAATCTTATAGTAAGTTTGTGCCTAGCGCTCCGATAGTCATCGAAGATGATGTGTGGATAGGTGCTAGATGTCAGATTCTAAAAGGTGTTCATATTGGTGCTCGAAGTATTATTGCTGCAGGGAGCGTCGTAACAAAAGACATCCCTGAAGATTGTATAGCAGGAGGTAATCCTGCAAGGGTGATAAGAAAAATTAAATCAAATTGTTTTATATGACAAATTTTAGTATAATTACAGTAACTTACAATAGTAGTTCTACTTTAAAAGATACAATAGAATCAGTTCTAAAGCAATCGTTTCCCCCTTATGAATATATCATAGTTGATGGTAAGTCTACAGATAATACAGTTGAGATTGCAAAAAGTTACCATGACTTATTTGTAAGTAAAGGAATTGAATTGCGCATTATTTCCGAAAGGGACTCTGGTCTTTATGATGCCATGAATAAGGGAATAAGAATGGCTCAAGGAGATGTGGTGGGAATCATTAACAGTGATGACTGGTACGAATGTGATGCATTAGAAACTGCAAATACGGTTTTCATAAAAGAACCTCAGGTGGATATTGTCCATGCTCAAGTTAGACGTTATAGGCATGATGGCTACTCTTATCTTATGGGTGGTAAGGACATAAGACGATTAAAATACTATATGTGTCTAAATCATCCGACATTTTTTGTAAGAAAGCGAGTCTATAATGATTATGGAATGTTCAATATAAAATATAGGAGTAGTGCAGATTATGATTTTGCATTAAGAACCTGGCTGAACGGATGCCGTTACTACAAAATTGACAAAATACTTGCCAACATGCGCCTTGGTGGTTTTTCTGACATTAACTACAAATTGGGCTTAATGGAAAAAAAAGACATACAGCTTTCAAATGGAATAAATAGAACTATGGTTATGTTGACATATTGTAGTTTTATTATTAAGCATGAAATTATAAATTTCCTGGTGAAACACGATATAAACTACCAGCGCATAATTAAAAGAAAAGTTTAAATGAGAATACTTCATGTAATTAATAGCCTATCTAGCGGCGGTGCTGAGAAATTAGTATTTGAAATTACTCAAAAAATGTCGAGTAAAGATGTACATATTGAAGTACTTACTCTGACAAGTAAAAAAGATGTGTATTCTGATGAGTTAAGAAAACTAGGATTCGTTGTTCATACTCTTTCAAGTAGTAAGTCTATATATAATGTTTTTGCAATAACTTTTTTGCTTATTCGCTTCTTTAGAAGCCATTCTTATGATTTGGTTCATGTCCATCCATTTCCATCATTCTACTATATATCAATTCTTAAGCGCTATAAGTTAATAAAGTGCTCCGTGTTTTTTCATGAACATAACACGACTAATAATCGGATGGAGAAAGCCTATTTTAAAAGAATAGACGAATTTATGTATCAACCATACAAAAAAATAATTTGTATAAGCCCTGCTGTTAAGAATGCGTTGCTAAGCCATTACTCAATTGGAGAGGGGAAGTTGGTGGTAATTAATAATGGGATTGACCTCTCTTTATGTAATGAATCAAAGTCGATAGATAGGAAACAAATAAATCCTACAATTAAAGATAAAGACATCTTGCTTATCATGGTAGCGAGATTTAATAAGCAAAAGGATCATGTTACACTTTTGAAAGCTATGAAGTTGCTGCCAGAAGATTATAAACTATTATTGTTGGGAGAAGGTGAAACTGAAAACAATATTAAACTTCTGTCAGATAGTTTGGAACTTCAAAATAGAGTATTCTTCTTAGGATATAAACATAATGTCTATGATTACATAAAAACCTCTGATATATTTGTTTTGTCGTCTGTTTTTGAGGGATTTGGCCTTGTTTGTGTGGAAGCTATGGCTTGTGGTATTCCTGTAATAGTCTCTAATGTTCCAGGAATGAGTAGCGTGGTTGGTGAGGTTGGGATGACTTTTACAGTCGGAAATGAAATGGAATTATGTAGTAGGATTAACGAATTGTGGAAAAATCAGACCTTATATAGGCAGAAAAGCAAGATGGGGCTTGATAGATCCAAACTTTTTTCATTGCAAGCGATGATTGAAAAATTACATGAATTATATGTAGGTAATTATGAATCTAAGAAAAATAATTAATAAGCAGGTATTTCTGCTATACCTCTTCTCACCTTTTACTGTTTGGTTCGCTTTATCTCCATACCTAAGATTAAATATATTATTAATACTTATTTTGGCATTATCGGTTCTTCTTTTCAAAAAAGGGCTTCCTCCTCTAAAAATGCCCTCAAATGGTACAAAAGAATCATTATGTATTACAATCCTTTTGGCACTATTAATGATTTCATTTGTTGTTAATTCTGTAATAAATCCACAACATAAATTGCTAAGTAATTTTTGGGGATTAATAATAGTATTATTTGTTTTTTATTATTTGTATAATGCGATTATATATTCATATGGTGAAATACAATTAATTGTAAAAGGATGTACTTACGGATGCATATTACTTATGTTCATAGTAATTACAGATGGGGTGTTGGCAAATTTCGGAGATATTAGAATACATGATTGGTTTGTTTGGGGGTATAGTGGTAACACATCGTATTTTGAAAGGAATTTTTGGACGACGCCATGTAGTCCATGTGTTGAGCCTGCAGAAGCATCTTTATTTGTAAATTGTTTATTCCCTTTTTGTTTTATTACGTTTAAGAAAAGGATTGAAAGAGCTCTTCTATGTCTTTTATTTATCTTTAGCCAATTCACATTATTCTCTAGCACTGGTATTTTCACAGCTTTAAGTGGAATAATACTTATCGCGATTCTGTTCACTAAAAATAAATCAATCAAAATCATTATTCCCGCATTAACTATCAGTTTTGCTTTGTTTATTTATATTTTTGCGAGTGATTATTTGGAATCCTTGGCAATTATTGAGAAATTGACTTTGAGCGGAGAAACTTCGTCAGATGCTTCACGACAGATATCATGGAGTCAAGCTATAGCCGACGGTATAAATTCACCTTTATGGGGCATGGGGCCGGGATATGGAAAATCTATATTAGAAGAGGGGTATCTAAGCACATTTCTATTAGTTCTGGGTGATTTTGGAATGATTGCTTTCGGAGTATTTCTATATTATTGGTATCTTATTTTTAATAAGGTAGTAAAACTTCATCATGACTATAGAATATACATCATGTATTCTTTTTATTCTATATCCATTGGAGCCATGGTGGGTGACATGACAAATGTTTTTTCTTTATGGATATTGGTGCCCATTATTTTCAAAATAGATAAAGATTTTAAAAGATACAAATTTAAAAGACTACACAATGAAAATCTTACATATAGGCAACCTAAAGAGTGGCATTGACACTTACGTTCGAAATACGGTTGCTTTGGCAAATGATGATTTTGAATTTGTCATTGTAAACGGTGCAGATGATAATAGCAATCCGTACATGAGACACGGGAAACCATTACCTCAGTACTCGATCGACATGTACCGGGCTTTGAATCCTTTTAAGGATGTTAAGGCTGTGATACAGGCCATGCGAATAATACTCAAGGAGAAGCCCGACTTGGTGCATTGCCATAGCGCTAAAGGTGGAGTGATTGGCCGTTTTGCGGCTTTCCTAACTGGACGTAAGAGCGTATATACCGCTCATGCATTCTCTTTTTTATCAGCAGAGTCGAGCAAGAAGCAAAATATATTCCTTATGCTGGAGAAGATTGCACGTCTAAATTCTGTTTTGATTGGATGCGCTGAAAGCGAAAAAGATTTGGCAATTGAGAAGGTTGGTTATACTGAGAAGAATGCCTTTGCTTGGAATAATGCTATTTCTGCCATTAAACCAGAGGATATAGAGGAACCAAAAGGTCTTAATTCAGAAGAGAAGTTTATCGTTAGTATCGGTAGACCATCGTATCAGAAAAATCCATTATTGATGGTGGAGACGATGAAACGTGTGCATGAGAAACATCTTGATGTAAAGTTTTACCTCGTAGGTGTTGGGTTTTACTCACCTATGCTTGATGAAACAAATGCACTTATCGCAAAGTATGGTTTGGAAGATAGCTTTATCATGGTACCATGGCTGAGCCGTGCGGAAACACTTGGCTATTTGAAGCATGCTATGTTCTATTTAACCACATCGCTTTACGAAGGATTACCAATAGCGGTATTAGAGGCCTTGGCTATGGGTAAAGCTTTAGTATCATCGGATGTGTTAGGTAATCGTGATTGCGTAAAGGATGGATATAACGGTTTCCTTTTATCAATGGATGCTGATGCTTTTGCAGAGAAATGCTGTGAATTGATAGAAAATGAAGAATTGAGAAATAAGTTGGGAGCGAACTCTTATACTTATTTTGAAGAGGCGTTCCTGATTGATAAAAGAATAGGAGAATTAGAGAACTTATACAAGAAAATAGGAAATAAATCATGAATTATATTATTACCGGCGGTACCGGCTTTATCGGTACCCATCTAACGAATCTTTTAAACGAAGTACATCC
>AUXO017980793.1_pt1 | contig 10932 bp, 9 predicted proteins | sample 768731 | NCBI WGS metagenome assembly AUXO01 (sample SAMN02715735, study PRJNA202380) | gut metagenome | biome: sheep rumen | host: Ovis aries | place: New Zealand: Palmerston North
TGATACGTAATAGAAAGGATATACACTTATGAAATATAATCCCGTAACCGGCGATGTGATACAGGCACTGCAGCAGATCACCGGAGAAAAATATGTCAAGACCGATCCGGAGGTACTGGCAGCCTATCAATCTGATGAAAGCATGGCTCCTGACATGTGGCATTTGCCGGAAGTCGTCGTAGCGCCGGGAAGCACGGAAGAAGTCGCGCGTATCATGGAGGTGGCGAACCAATACAAGATACCCGTCACTCCGCGCAGTGCCGGGACCAGTGTCAGCTGCGGGGCCGTTCCCGTCTGTGGAGGCATCGTCCTTCTGATGGAACGGATGAACCGCATCCTGGAAATTAACGAAGACGGCATGTATCTCGTCGCCCAGGCCGGGGCCCGCACGTCAGACATACAAAATGCAGCCAAGGCCAGAGGACTGATGTATGCCGGGGACCCGTGCAGTGCAGACAGCTGTCTCATCGGAGGCAATCTGGCTACCAATGCCGGCGGAAATAAGGCCGTCCGCTATGGAACGACACGACATCAGGTCTATGCCATTGAAGTCGTTTTACCCAACGGTAAAATCACACATCTGGGAGCACCCTTAAAAAAATGCTCGACCGGATATTGCCTGGACCAGCTGATTATCGGGTCGGAAGGTACGCTGGGCATCATTACCCAGGTCACGCTTAAACTGGTGCCGCTCTGCCCGTACAAGCTGGACGTGCTGGCTGTCTTTACGGATCTTGCCAAGGCGACGGCCCTGGTGCCGAAACTGGTAAAGGCCGGACTCAATCCGACGTCTGTAGAATTTATGGATAACAACTTCGTCCGCCGGGCCAGTGATTATAGTGAATTGCGCCTGCCCCATTATGAAGACGGGTTCTATGATATTATTTCTATCGAAACGTTCAGTGAAGCAGAACTCGATGCCAAGATGGATATACTGGCATCTATCTGTGAAAAAGCAGGTGCTACGGACGTGGTGGAAGCCGATGACCGTGTCTGGAAAGTACGCCGCAATTGCTTGGAAAGTACGCGGGCGTTGTCGAAAGTGGCTACGTCCGAAGATCTGGTCGTGCCGGTGCCTAAAATTGCAGAGTGCATCCAGACCTTAGTGGCAGAAAGTAAAAAATACGATTTCCTTCTGTTCTGTCTGGCTCATGCCGGTGATGGAAACCTTCACTTCCAGATTATGAAGCGCGATATGAGCGACGAAGAATGGAAAAAACAAGTAGCCGCTTTCCGTGACTTTGCCTATCCCTATGTCTATAAACTGGGGGGACGCCTTTCAGGGGAACATGGCATCGGATACAAGCGGATGCCCTATCTGGAACGATGTGCCGATCCGGTTGAACTGGAACTGATGAAAACCATTAAACGGGCACTCGACCCCAACGATATCTTAAACCCCGATAAAGTCATCCATATAGAAGAATAAACATAGCAAGATAAAGAGGCATCTCATTACGTCTTGAACGCGAGGAGATGCCTCTTTTGTCATAGGACAAGATTTTTTAAATCAGCATGCATGTCTTCTTTGAGCAGGTCCATATTCTTTCGCAGCCGTTCATACCGGAACGCACAGTAATCGAGAAAATCATCGCCATTATAGTGGCGTATGAGGGCCCAGTTTGTCCATAGGAAATCCTGTTCCAGCATGGAAATCTTAATTTTCATCAGTTCGTCATCGGAGACAGGACGCTGGAAATAGTGCTGCAGCAGATAGTCTATAGCGAAAGCAGGGAGTCGGGACTCCAGTATATAACCGGCGATATCCCAGTACAGACTGTTCATGCCGGCATATTCCCAGTCGATGAGATAGGCATCTCCCGTCGTCATGCTGACGAGAAAATTTTCCGGGACCGTATCATTATGACAGGGGACGAGGACAGGAGAGGCGTCGTACGTATCCTGCCAGGTGAATAACTGTTCTTTAATGACATTGTGATCGGTAAATAATTCACCGTGCTGTTCCTTTATGATTTCTTCGTATTTCGATAGTTCTGACAGCCAGTCAAAACGGTTGGGAAAGGGATTTGTCAATTGATGGACTTGTTTCATGAGTGAGACGACAATTTGTATATTTTCTTTCAGCTGCGGTCCCGTCTGGGAGAGGTTACGGCTGCCCGGCACGTAGGTCGTGATTTTGATACCGCTTTTGGCATCAAAATACAGGCACGGGCAGTTGATACCGGCCTGGGAAGCCTGGATATTGTTTTCCAGTTCCGTCTGGCGGTCGATTATCCGTTCTGTCATGCCGCCGGGCTGGCGTATGACATAGTCCTTGCCGTGGATATTCATGATGTAATTGTAATTTGTCAGGCCGCCGGCGAACCGTGATTTGTCAAAGCGCAGCGTTTCGTCATGAAAGAAGCGCCGCAGCGTGAGCTGTATGAGTTCTTCTATTTGCATGGTATACTCCTCGGATGCTGTAATGGGAATAAACGGTATGAGGGACTACTTGTCCTTATTCTTCTGACGAAACGTTTTTGGCGTAATTTTCATCTGATTAATAAACACGCGGTTAAAATACGATTGATCGGAATATCCGCACAGTGATGAGATGTGGCAGATCGATTCATCGGTGGTCGTCAGCAGTTTACAGGCATACTCGATTTTCAGGCGGTTGATATAATCGATGCAGCTGATGCCTACTTCTTTTTTAAAAATGCGGCTCAGGTACTGGGGATTCATGTAGACGTGTTCTGATACATCTTTTAACGATAATTTTCTCTTAAAATTGTCCTGGATATAATGGATGGATTTATCAATGACTTCCATGTGAGCCGAATCCTTCGGCAGGGGGATGACCGGCGTCGTCAGTTCCACCGGATTGCTGCCGGCGGGCATGACTGTGCTGGCAGCCAGAATCGTCTGGATGGACTGCCGTATTTCTGAAGGCCGGATGGGCTTGAGCAGATATTCCCGTACCTGGAGGCGGATTGCCTGCTGGGCATAGGAAAAATCTGAACAGGCGGATAGTATGATGACCGCTGCCTGGGGACAAAACTGGCGTATAACCGTCAGGGCTTTCATGCCATCTAATTCAGGCAGCCACACGTCCATCAGGATGATATCGGGCTTTGTTTCCCTGGCGGCTTCGATGGCCTGCGTCCCAGTAGTACACGTTATGATATGGCACTGTCCCCGCATCTCTTCTTCAACGATTTCTTTCAGGAACTGTTGTTCCAGTATTTCATCTTCTACGATTAAAATAGTATGCATAGGCTCACCCCTTATTGCCTGATGGGGAGATAAATGGCAATGGTCGTTCCACTGAAATCGGATTGTCTGACCGTAAGGCCGTAAGGCGTGCCGAAATAATGACGGATGCGGTTGTGCGTACTGAGCAGGCCGATTCCTGATTTAGCATGAGTCTTGATGCGGGAATAATCGCCATCGGCTATGAGGCTTAATATTTCCGGAGGAAAGCCGTATCCGTTGTCGTTGACGAATAAGGTGAAATCCTCTCCCTGTTTACGGGCCGTGATGCGTATGTTCCCGCCATTGCATTTGGGCGTGACACCATGAAGCAGGGCATTTTCCACGAGGGGCTGGAGAATCATGTTGGGAATCTGGTACTGCTGCATCTCATCGGGAATGTTGATTTCATATTCGAGGCGGTCTTTAAATCGTATTTTCTGGATGTAAAGGTATTTCTTGATGTTTTCCAGCTCTTCTGAAAGAGGATGGAGTTCGTTGTCCTGCTTTAAATTATAGCGCAGCAGGTCCGAAAGGCAGTATATCAGTTCTTCCGTTTTCCGCGACTTTTCGTAATAAGCTACGCGGGCAATGGTATTCAGGGTGTTAAATAAAAAGTGAGGATTGACGACGAGAAAACTATTTTTTGTTTCCAAATCGATGATTTTCCTCTCTAACAGTTCTTTTTCCAGAGAAAGCCGTCCGGCCTGGGTATCCGACGTTTTCAGGTCTTCGGCCAGGTTGTGGGCAATGTACTGGGCCATGCGTTCGTAAGTCGTAATCTGCGCCTGGGCCATACTTTGGATGCGGCCGATGGCTTTAGCTACTTCCTGGGGTTCTATTTTCTTTGACTTCGCCAACTGACCGGCGTTCAGCATATACTTGTGATACACAAATTGTTCTTCATATATCTGGCCCCCAAGGAGGAATAACTGGAGGCCGGCAGAACCGGTGTGAATAGGAATGACAAAATTATACAATCCACAGTGGCAGGTAAATCGGGTAATCGTGTTATCTGGTGCGACACAATGGTTGTGATAATCTTCACATATATAATCCCGCCGACGCTGGCAGATTTTTTTGCAGAAGTCTGGTGACGGGTTTAATTCAACAATTGTATTGCCATCTGCTGTTACCAGCTGCAGGGGAATTTTCGAAAGCGATAATAAATTGTTTAATTTACGTAAGCTGCATCTAATGCGCTCCAGTAACAAATTTTTTTCATCTAACGGTATATTCATCACAATATCCCTTCTGACACGGTAAATCCGTGTCTATTTTTTGTTTGGTTACGATTCTGCAGGAATTCTTCTTATCTATTATACAAAAAAATCTGTGAGTATACTGATTTTTTAATACATTTTTGCATAAATAGTATGAATAATATAAAAAGTCTTCTTTGTACAATTTTCACAAAAGTAACAATTATAACAAGTAAAAAAAATCACATAGACAGCTCCTGATTTTTCAATAAAAAATCATACGGGCATGCTAGAATAGACACATCGCAAAAACGCATATTACATATGAGGTGTAATAATGATATAAAAATTAATAAGACCTTTGCATTTTTTAAGTTTAACTCGAAGAGGAGCAAAAAGGTTATGAAATATTACGGAGAAGAAGCATTGGGCCTTGTTGAAACGAGGGGTATGGTGCCAGCCATATATGCCCTCGATGTCATGTGCAAATCGGCAGATGTCGTCCTTGTATCGTATGAAAATATAGGATCCGGCCTGGTTACGGTTCTGGTAAAAGGAGATGTCGCTGCCGTGCGGACAGCCGTAGAACGGGGCGCAGAAGCTGCTGCCAGCATTGGCACCCTGACTGCACAAAATGTCATGCCCCGCCCGGTGGGACGTGTGGGAACGATTGTTTCTGTACATGATATAGATACGCAGTAAAGGAGAACCGGACACATGGAACGAAAAAGAGATGCTTTGGGATTCATTGAAACATGCGGCCTGGTTTCTGTACTGGAAGCGGCAGATGCCATGTGCAAAGCGGCCGATGTAGAACTGATTGGATATGAAAATACGGCTTCCGGACTGATTTCTGTCGTCGTCCGCGGAGATGTCGGCGCTGTCCAGTCAGCTGTCGATGCCGGTGTGAAACGGGCAGAAGAGGTAGGTAAGGACCAGGTATACAGCCACGTGGTCATACCGAGCCCGCATCCGGATGTAGAAAAAATCGTTTCTAAATATGTGCTTGATTGGTGAGTACAGGAAGTAAAGTGGTGAACGGAATGAACAGACTCGACTATGATTTATGTTCTATGCAGGAAGCGCGGATCCTCATTGAAAATGGCCGTGATGCCCAGCGTATGCTGGCTTCTTTTTCCCAGGACCGGCTCGATGACATCGTCGCTGCCATGGCGGAGGCCGTGTATCCTCATGCCAAAGAACTGGCCCTCCTGTCAGCTGAAGAAACGGGATTTGGCCGCTGGGAAGATAAATACATTAAAGACATATTCGCCAGCCGCTATGTCTGCCGTCATATGAAGGGAATGAAGGCCGTTGGCATCATAGCTGAAGATGCAGAAAAGAAAACACTCGATATCGGTATCCCCGTTGGAGTCATTACCGCTCTGCCACCGTGCACCAGCCCCGTTTCTACGACAGTCTATAATGCACTCATTGCCATAAAATCGGGCAATGCCATTATTTTCTCACCCCATCCGAGGGCACAAAAAGTAATCGGGCGGACACTGGACATCCTCATAGATGCCGGAATCAAAGCGGGGATGCCCGAATGTGCCGTAGAATACCTCAGGACTGTTACCCTGAGCGGTACGAAAGAGATGATCTATCATAAAGATACATCGCTGATCCTGATTACCAGTGTTCCCAGACTGCTCCCACTGGTACATGCATCGGGAAAACCGGCTATTTACGGCGGTCCCGGCAATGGACCGGCCTTTATAGAAAAGACGGCTGATGTAAAAAAAGCAGTCCGGGACATCGTATTCAGCCGCACCTTTGATAACGGTATTATTTCAGCGGCAGAGCAATCCATCGTCGCTGAAGAATGCATAGCAGAAGACGTACGTCAGGAACTGAAACATCAGGGGGCGTACTTTCTGAATGAAGAAGAAACAGAAACAATCGGCAAGGCACTATTCCATCACGACGGCAGTATCAACCTGCAGTACGTCGGACGGCCGGCTGCGGAAATTGCCAGTATGAACGGTATTGCCGTACCGGCCGGGACGACCGTACTCATTTCTGAGCAGAAGTACGCCGATCTCTGCAATCCCTATGCCCGGGAGAAATTGTGTCCTGTCCTGGCATTTTATGTAGAAAGAGATTGGAGAAATGCCTGTGAAAAATGCATTGAACTCCTGTGCAATAAAGGGCTGGGCAATATGTTGGTCATTCATTCGCAGAATGAAGAAGTCATCCGGGAATTTGCCCTGAAAAAACCTGTTTCCCGCGTACTGGTCAATACGCCGGCAACGGTCGGCGGCATGGGAGCGACAACTAATCTGTTTCCTGCCTTTACTTTAGGACTGGGAGCGGCCGGCGGCACCATAACGTCGGATAACGTATCGCCCATGAATCTGATTAATATCCGAAAGGTTGGATATGGTGTCCGTAACCTGGGCGAACTGGTACAGGATATTACCGGAACCGGCCAGATGCAGCAGCGGACGAACCCGGCCCGGACAATGGACCGGATGAGGAATGAACAGGAAAAAGCAGCCGTTTCAGGCCTGATAGAAGAAATCGTGAGTGAATTGAAAAAACAAGGGATATATGGAGGCGATAGATAAATGAAAGAATTTGAGATCAAGCCCAGAATCTATTTCGACGAAGGCTCCCTCGAATATTTACGCGAAGTAAAGAGCAAGAATGCATTTATCCTGTCTGATGGCATCATGGAAAAATTAGGCTATCTGAAGCAGGCTGTTGATTTTCTTGAATCGGCCGGTGTCCAGTGTGATGTATATACCAATATCAAACCGGAACCGGACTTGTTGGCAGTCATGGATTCGCTGGAACATTACATGGTACATCAGGGGCATACGGTCATCGCCCTCGGCGGCGGGTCTGCCATGGATACAGCCAAGGCTATGATTTATTTTCTCCATCAGGCCGTGTCCAAGACCGGTAAATCCTTTAATAAACCTCAGTTCATAGCCATTCCGACGACGAGCGGTACCGGATCGGAAGTGACGGATTTTTCCGTTATTACTATTAATGGAAAGAAGACGGCATTGATTGATGATCTCATGGCACCGGATATTGCCATCCTCGATTCCACCTGCACGAGAAGCCTGCCGCCACAAGTCATTGCCGACACGGGACTGGATGCGCTGGTTCACGCAGTAGAAGCGTATGTATCCAATAAAGCAACGGACTGTACGGACGCTCTGGCTGAAAAGGCCGTTTATATCCTCTGCCATAACCTGGTCCGTTTTTATCGTAATTCAGAAGATAAGGATGCACGGGAATGCATCCAGCGTGCATCCTGTCTGGCCGGTATGGCTTTTACTAATGCCAATCTGGGAATTACCCACAGTATGGCCCACGCGTTCGGCGGCACATTCCACCTCTCCCACGGCCGTTCCAATGCTCTTTTGATGGAGAAAGTCATCGAATATAATGCCAATCTCAAAGATACATCGGATCAGCAGGTTGCGGCCAAGTACGGCCAGCTGGCACGGATCCTGGGACTTCCTGCCCGGACGACCCGCGAAGGGTATGTCAACTTTCTGCAGGCTGTACGCCAGCTGAAACGAGATTTGCATATTCCAGCGTCTATCAGAGCGGCGGGGATTCAGGAAGAGGAATTCATGGCTGCGACAGGGAAGATGGCGGAACAGGCCCTGGCAGACCGCTGCACGCCGTCGAATCCCCGTACACCTGCAAAGGAAGATATTATAGCTATTTATAAAGCGGCTTATTAAGAGAGAAAGTGAGGGAATATACATTGGACGAAAAAGAATTCTCCAGTAAATTTGCACAGGCGACGGCCCATTTGTCGCCCGAAGAAAAGAAAGCAGTTATGAAATTGTTTGCTGGTATCTCTGCGCAGCTTTCAGGCGGCAAAACCAGTGTGGCAGTCACGGCTCCGGCAACACAGACGTTCCATAATGCTGTCGATGACGATGAAGAAATTACCGGTCTGACACCACGACTGGAAAGGCTGAAAGCGGCCTATCTGAAAGTAAAGCCCAGCGTTTCCGTACAGCGTGCTGTCGTTACGACGGAAGTGTACCGGAACAATGCCGGCCTGCCGCTGAAGATGCTTCGCGCCCTGGCTTTTAAAAAAGCCTGCGAAACGGCACCGCTTCTCATTCAGCCTGATGAACTGATCATCGGTCATCCCTGTGGCCGTCCCCGCGCCGGCAGTGTTTCTCCGGAAATTGCATGGCGCTGGATCCGCGACGAACTGGATACCATGTCTACCCGGCCTCAGGATCCGTTCCAGATCAGCGAGGAAGATAAACGGACGCTGCGGGAAAAAGTATTTCCCTTCTGGGAAGGCCGCAGCCTCGATGAAATATGCCAGAAACAATATGAAGATGCCGGCGTATGGTCTTTTTCCGGCGAATCCTTCGTCAGCGATCTGTCTTATCATCAGGTAAATGGCGGTGGCGACACCTGCCCGGGTTATGATGTCATCCTGGTAAAAAAGGGTGTCAACGGCGTGCGGCAGGAAGCTGTTGAAAAGCTGAAGACGCTCAATATGGACCGGCCGAAAGACATTGATAAAATTTACTTCTATAAAGCCGAAATCATGGTCTGTGACGGTGTCCTTGCCTATGCTAAACGCCTTTCTGATTATGCCAAGCAGCTTGGCGATCAGGAAAGCAATCCCCAGCGCCGCCAGGAATTATACCAGTTGTCGGATATTATGGCCCATGTACCGGCCAATCCGCCCCGTACCTTCCATGAAGGGCTCCAGTCCGTATGGACCATGGAATCTCTGTTCAACATTGCTGAAAACCAGACGGGTATTTCCCTGGGCCGTCTCGACCAGTACTTATATCCCGTCTACAAAGCGGATCGTGAAGCCGGACGCATTACGAAAAAAGAAGCTTTTGAACTGTTATGCTGCTTCATCATCAAATGCTCGGAAGTCATGTGGCTTTCCAGCGAAGCAGCGGCAAAATATTTTGCCGGTTATCAGCCTTTCGTAAACTGCACCATAGGGGGTCAGAAACGAACTGGCGGAGATGCCTGCAACAATCTGACTTATCTCATCATGGATGCCGTCCGCTTCATTAAGATGTATCAGCCATCCCTGGCCTGCCGGATTCACAATCAGTCGCCGCAGAAATACATGAAGAAAATCGTCGATGTCGTCCGCGCCGGCATGGGCTTCCCGGCCTGCCATTTTGATGATACGCATATCAAGATGATGCTGGCAAAAGGGTTCTCCCTGGAAGACGCCCGCGATTACTGCCTCATGGGATGTGTTGAACCACAGAAATCAGGCCGCATTTATCAGTGGACCTCGACAGGCTACACCCAGTGGCCCATTGCCATTGAATTCGTATTTAATCACGGCGTCATGAGATGGCATGGTACGAAGCAGGGCCTTGACCTGGGCGATCTCAGTCAGTTCAAGACCTATGAGGATTTCGATAAAGCCGTAAAAAAACAAATTCAGCATATTATCCGCCTTTCGGCTATCGGCACGGTCATCAGCCAGCGGGTACACCGCGATTATGCGCCAAAGCCGTTCATGTCCAGCCTCGTCGAAGGATGCATGGAAAAAGGTCTGGATGTTACTGAAGGCGGCGCTATGGTCAACAGCGGCCCAGGTCTCATTTTCTCCGGCCTCAGCACGTACGCCGATTCTATGGCTGCCATTAAGAAGCTGGTATACGATGATAAAAAATATACACTGGAACAATTCAAGGAAGCACTGGATGCCAACTTTGAGGGCTTTGACCAGCTGAGGACAGACTGCATGAATGCACCGAAGTTCGGGAATGACGACAATTATGTCGATTCTATCGCCGCCGATATTGTCAACTGGACGGAAGATGAACATAATAAATTCGATATGCTCTATGCCAAGTTCAGTCATGGTACATTGTCTATTTCCAATAACACTCCTATTGGCGAGCTTACCGGTGCGACGCCGAACGGGCGCCTGGCCTGGACACCGCTTTCAGACGGTATCAGTCCGACACAGGGGGCGGATAAACTGGGGCCGACGGCTATCATCAAGTCGGTCAGCAAGATGAATTGTGACGCCATGACCATCGGCATGGTTCATAATTTCAAGCTTCTCAAAGGCATACTGGAAACGCCGGAAGGGGAAAATGGCCTGATTACGCTGTTGCGTACGGCGTCGATTCTCGGAAATGGACAGATGCAGTTTAGTTACGTCGATAATGAAGTGCTCAAGAAGGCGCAGAAAGAACCGGACAAGTACCGGGATCTGATTATCCGTGTTGCCGGCTACAGTGCGTACTTCGTCGAATTGTGTAAAGAAGTACAGGATGAAATTATCAGCCGTACCATGCTGGATCATTTCTAAACCTTACGACCGGAAGACTGGCGGTCCGGTTTTCTGGACCGGGCCGCAGGTTCCGGAATGTATGGCCGATAATTCCTGAAGGGAAAGTGTGAGTATGAGATTACAACAGTTCCGGAGGTTGGAACGAAAAGCAAGAATCTTCAACATGCAGAAATATTCCATCTATGACGGACCTGGCATACGCACCATCATATTTTTTAAAGGCTGCCCGCTGCGATGCCGCTGGTGTGCCAATCCGGAAGG
>AUXO014771689.1_pt1 | contig 10930 bp, 11 predicted proteins | sample 768731 | NCBI WGS metagenome assembly AUXO01 (sample SAMN02715735, study PRJNA202380) | gut metagenome | biome: sheep rumen | host: Ovis aries | place: New Zealand: Palmerston North
AAAACGTCGGATACTGAGGAAAAGCATCCATATAACCTGTGGAATCTATCCCTATCCGATAACTTAATCCCGCCACTAACACGAACAACGCCTCAAGTATCATGAAATGTTTATTTGCCCATTTAGAGTTCAATGGGTTGTGGTCGGACAAATCATACTTGACGATGAGAAATAAAATGTATACAAATAAAACTATATAGACAAACATGACTCTTTAATGAATTCTTAATTAAAACCGTTTTCACCTTACAAGCATCTTTCACATGCTCTTTATCTAACTATCCTAAATCGTCTCAGCAAATATCCCACCCTTGCTTTAATTGATAAGAATTTGCAGATATAGAACTTTTTATCAAGTTCGGGATAAGTGCTCCTCCATATATTATAATATCTTCTGTCTTTCATCAAAGAAAGGAGATTCATCCTCGTGGTATATTTCCACAAGGCTATTTCCTTTTCAAATCTCTCAGTATCATGGTGTTGTTTCAGAAATGCTATTCTAATGTCTGTATTAGCCTTCTCTTGCTCTAAGTTACGTAGTTTCTTCTCTGGTGACTTGACCTGCGTTATTGAATCTACATTTACATAATAATTATATAGCGGCTGCTGTACGTAAGCTTTGGAGGTGGAATAATAGCTATATTGAACCATTAAGACACCATCCTCTGCTTTATTACCAGACGGATATAGAATATGGTTATTCACACAAATACTTCTTTTCACTAACTTATTCCAAATCGGTCCTGTAAATAGCACCTCATTTAGACAATTGGCCTCAGAAACAGCAATTCTCTGATTCTCAGACGATCTGTAGTAATCACAGAAAACGATATCGTAATTCCCCTCTATCGCCTTTGTATAGAGTGCCTCATACATATCCTTTTCTGGCCAGTCATCGCTGTCACAGTGAATCAAGTAATCACCTGTAGCCAACTGTATTCCATGCCTACGAACAGCGGGCAAGCCGCTGTTCGTAGGCATCCTCACAGTTCTCACCTGCCAATGTTTCTCCGCGAAGCGGAGTCTATTTTTTTCAATTTTTTTATTTAGTAGTTCCATTGAGCCATCAGGAGTACAATCATCAATAAAAATGAACTCCAAATCGCTCAACGTCTGAGAAAACAAACTATCAGCACACCGTTCTATATATTCTTCTACACCATATATTGGGATAATAACACTTACTTTAGGCATAGGTTTTTATTAAATCTTTCGTTATCTATTTTTTTTTATTTTGTTCCAAGAATCTACTACTATCCCCTTTATCTCTACAAACTCTGGCAACTGTATTATTTCACAAATCAAAAACGCGAGTATAACTCCGACGATAATCTGAATAGGGAAAAGTACGTAAGGTGTTAAGGGAATGAAAGATATGGCAAAAATAACCAATCCTACAAATAGTGATACCCCGAATGACGGTAATAAATCCACAATCTGGTCTTTCACACTATAATCCAAAAAAGGCCCAGAATAGTAGGAGTTGAGCCAATACGAAATCATTCCGACGATAACACTACCTATAAGCATCCAATAGATACTCACAAATATACCGAGAAGAAGAGGCCCTACTGCAATTATTTTTTTGATAATCTCCAATTTTAATAACAAATCACTCCTGCCTTGAACCTGCAGCATATTTAAGTTGATTGCATGAAGTGGATATAGCATCATATTCAAGCAGACTATCTGTAACATTGGCACTGCCCCGACCCATTTTGTGCCTAACAAGGAAAGAATCATAGGCTTAGCAGATCCTACCATGCACAACATTGACATAAAAGAAATAAGCATGGTTATACGTATGATTCTCCGATATGCATCCTTTAAGCGTTTTTTATTATCTTGTATTGAACTTAATACCGGATAGCTGACTCGTTGGACCACAGTAGTGATATTCGTTGATGCCAAACCTGAAAATTGTTTAGCCCTTGAGTATTCTCCTAAAGATACGGGACTATAGAATTTTCCTATCACCACTTGAAATATTTCATTCCAAGTAGTATTAATCAGATTAGAGACCAAAAGTTTCCATCCAAAATTCCACAAATCCCTAAAATGAGCTACCGAAAATAATAGTTTAGGAACCCATTGATTAAAAAAGAAAAGAAAACTGGTATTCAAGAACTGGCGTACTAGCTGTTGTGCCACCAAACTCCACACACCATACCCGCAAAAGGCCATAACGATACCAACTACTCCACTAATTGTGGATGCTATAAAGGATATCTTTGTTTGGGTCTTGAAATCTATAATTTTTACCAAGCGAGTCTTGGGGATTATCGCCAGTGCATTTATTATAATGACAGCTGACATCACCCTTGTGAGTGCAGTCAGTTGCGGTTGGCCAAAGAATTTCGCTATTAGGGGGGCACCAGTGAACAATAGTGCGGTAAGTAGAAAGCTGACGACAAGGTTAATTATGAATACAGTGTTGTAATCTTCCTCCCCAACATCGTTTTTTCTTATTAAAGCATTAGAGAAGCCTCCATCTACGATGCCATCCGAAATAGCTGTAAAGATTAAAATAATTCCAATAAGACCATATTCGGCTGGAGAAAGTAGTCGTGCCAGGACGATACCAACAACAAATGACACAGCATACTGTACCACCTGGTCGATGCCACTCCATGCGACCCCCTTTACTGTCTTATCTTTTAAGCTTTGTTCTGCCATTTATATATCACCTTTTAAATGATAATTTTATTCATTATGCATCATCAGCTTTTCTTTTGCAAGGATCTTTTCTGCCATTTTCAACATGGGTGGGCCTATGAACTTACCATCCTTGACAGCTACACCTTTCCCTTCAGCCTTGGCTTCTGCAGTAAGTTGCACCATCTCTTCGGCCCATGTTATCTCTTCGGCAGACGGTGAGAAGTACTGATTGACAAGAGGTAGTTCTTTTGGATTAAGAACCAACATTCCTTCAAAACCTAGATTCTTGGATAGAATAAGGTTTTTCTCCAGATCTTCCAAATCATGAACTTTGATATGAACAGTGTCTATTGGCAGTACTCCTGTTGCGCGGGCTGCATTTACTATAGCATTACGAGCATAGAAGATGCTCTGGCCTGCAGGGTCATGTTTACCACCCAGGTCGGTTACATAATCCTCACAGCCAAATGCAACTGCTATGACACGTGTACATGCAGTACATATTTCCTTTATGTTGACAATGGCTCCTGTAGTCTCTATCAAGGGAATCAGTTTGAATGTGCCTACAGGTATATTCTTTTCGTATTCTATAGTCTCTAATAGTTTACCAACAAAATATACATCTTCTTCTTTCGTGGATTTAGGATACATGAAACCTGCTATTCCAGGAATAGTAAGCTGATAGAGATCTTTTAGCAGTTCTCCACTCTCACGATCATTAACACGAGGAAAAATCAGTTTACCCTGTGCTTCCTGTCTTTTAACAAACTCCTTGATATTGTCACGGGCAGTTTGCTTATCCACTACAGGAACCGAGTCCTCTATATCAAGCAGCAACACGTCTGCATCTCGACGCAATGAGCTATCAAGTAGTTTCTGGTTGTGCGCAGGCACAAACATCAGGCTGCGCATTAAGTATGTCTGATTATTCATTGTTTTGTTTTTTTACCAAGACATTACGACGAAATGAAATTACATCTTCTCCACGCTGATTATATCCAATGGTCTCAACATAAATGATGCCACGGTCAGGTTTTGACTTAGATTCCCGTTTACTAATGATACGAGTCCTTGCATAGAGAGTATCACCAATGAAAGTTGGTGCCAAATGACGAATATCCTCATAACCAAGGTTAGCAATGGCCTTGCCACTGATATCCGGAACGGTCATGCCAACAACAAGCGAAAACACCAATGTACCTACCACAAGAGGTTTACCGTGTTGGTTTTTACTGGCATAATCTACATTTGTATGAACGGGATGGTGGTTCATCGTCAAGAGTGAGAAGAAATTGTTATCACTCTCAAAGATTGTCTTAGAGAGGGCATGCTTGATTTCAGTACCCTCCTCAAATTCTTCGAAATATAATCCTAGAACTGACTGTTTCATAATCATTTAATATTTATAGCCATCTGGTTTCTTTTCTACAACACCACGAGGAACAGCCGGATTGCCAAAGACTGTAGCATCATCTCCGATTTCTTTGATACAATTTGAACATTGTCCCACCAAATTACCACTACCCATTGAACGGTGAATGGCAGAATTTAAACCAATAAAATTCATGTCACCGATAGTAATGCCACTACTTGTGACAACATGTGCTGCAAAAAAATTATTATTTCCTACAGTAGTGTCATGCCCAATTAGCGTACACGAATTGATAGTATTGAAATTGCCCAACACGGCTCCGTGGTTTACAATACAATTTGCTAATATAACATTCCCATAACCTAATTTCGCTGTATGCGCTAGTAATACTGAAGGATGGATAAAATTACAAAACTTGTCTACCGGGATATTTAAATCATATAGCAATCTGGTCCGTTCTCTTATTCTATCAGGTCTATGAAGAGCATATATCAACTTCACGTCATCAAATTGCTTGTATTTTTCATAGACTGCTTTAATATCACATAAGATAGGATATCCACAGATAGCATCACCCTTTGAACGATCATCCAATGCTAAGCCTATTACTTCAACATCCATATTGTAACGCTGTCTTGCGTCATAAACTTGGTCAGCAATAACCATAGAGGTCCCTAGGCCTCCAATAATAATTATCTTCATATTTATTATATTAAAACGTCATTTTGTTGTCAGATTGATAAAGGAAATAACCGCACCTATCAGCATTACTATTGACATCCATAAGCGGCTCATCAGAATATTCCCACTCTACAATTTCGGGCCATTTATCATGTTGAAGAATTATATTACCCACCTCTGGTGCCAATTTGCTGTAAAAATACACTCCACTATGCATCCGTATTGGGAAGGTCGGTATCTCAAACTTATTTACAGCCAATTTTATTGCCCCTTCTACGAAATCATATCCTGTGGAAAGACGCACGAGGTCTGATGAAATATAGTCACCTCCCATACGGGCACCTGTTTCGATAATGAAAAGTTCATCATTGTTATTCCACTTGATTTCAGTATGGCTGGCAGAATTTTCTATCTTGAGAGCCGTTAAGGCATCCGCGACCATTGTCTTTATTCTCTCCCAAACTGAAGTAGGAATATCAGCTGGTTGATGGTGCTGCATCTCGACAAAACGAGGTGCGCCACTAGTCACCTTATCTGTTATTTGAAGGAAGTAATGCTTACCTTTATGACTGATAAACTCGACACTGAACTCTCGCCCATCGATGAACTCCTCAATGATGGCATTAGATGAACGGGAATAAGACACGGCATAATTATATGCATCTTCTAAATCCTCCGGTTTTTCAACTTTGCAAATACCCTGACTGCCACCACTATCCACGGGTTTAACTATTACGGGGAAACGGCACTGGACTTTCGACAAGTCGCTTTTATTCTCTATAAGAAAATACTTAGGGACAGGGATTCCTGCCTTTTCCAATGCTTGGCGTTGAGCGTACTTACTTTGAGTTAGTTCTATGCTCTCCTCCGAGTTACTGACAAGACCCAACTTCTGTGCGACATACACAACAGTTGGCAAAGCTGACTCCAAAGAGAATGAGATGATACCATCTACCTTTTCTTTACGGCAAACATCAACTACGGCATCTTTGTCTGCAAAAGATACGGGATAGAACCGATTACAAAACTTCTTGCAAACGGCCCCTTTTTCAATGGCGATCCCAATTATCTCATAGCCTAAGGCTTTGGCCTGACGATAGAAAGGAATGAGTGGCTCATTTGCTCCTATAACAGCTATTTTTTCTTTCATAATCAGAACTTGTTTATTATTTCGACTACTCTCTGCATATCCTTCTCATCATATCGCTGATCACAAGGAATAGCAAGCAAATGGTCGTAAATGTATTTTACCTCTTCATCAACCAACACCCTCTCATCCTCTACAGGCCAGATTACAGGAGCATAAATTGCGTCTTGCGCAAGAGCTCGCTGTAAAGAAGGTCTGTCTTTTACATAAATGGTAAAGTAAAGAGGAGCGGTGGTTACATCATTAAGACTCTTACTAACCTTTGTAATGCAAGTACTGTCTTGAACATTATCGGAAAGATATGTAAAATTGGCATATCGCTTTTGTTTGTTTTCTTCGACGTCCTGCTGCATCAACAGATTATAAGCCACCTGCGACATTCTATGAGGAGCAATATTGCTTTCTGCAATTGCATCAGCAGCTTTGCTTAATCGGATAGAAATACTTTTCGTGCGCTGCTCTCCATTACCAAAATACTGTCCTCGCAAATACATCGCTGCAATTTCTCTCTCCGTGAACTCTTCGTTTTCTGTTTCCGGCTGTGATATAATGGCTCTCTTTGAAAAGTTCTTCAAATAACCACCATCTGGGATAGGCATCCATTTTCTGTAGCTAGCAACAATAAAAGTAGCAAAAGAATAGTACCCATTTGAAAACAAACATTGTGTCAAATCCAGAACAATATCAATGCCCTTTTCTTTTATGCTGCTCAAAAGTTTTGTTTCTTTCTCATCAAGATCCATACCGAAATAAGGATGAACCACTACTAACGATGGATGAAATATTTCAACTTGTTTCAATATACTTTGCTCATCTATCCTCAAATCTTTTGTAATAGAGTAATATTCACAATTCCATCCTACCTCCTCAAAAGGCGTTATGACCGTCTGACAAGTATATGCAGGTATGAGAACCACTTCTCCTTCTGTTTTCTTCGCTTTAGCTATATCAGACAAAGCTTCTCGGCAGAGGGAATAGTACAATCTATCACTTTTATAAGGTAATTGAATAGATTCTGCCCACGATATATCATCACCAGACAGAGGGAAAATACTTCCTATTTCCTTTTTCATCTTACAACGACTTTTAGCCATTCACGCTGATGGGTAATGGCATTTTCCAATTCTTCCGCAGTCTGGAATTTCAGTACTAACGTACCAATAGCATTGTTAGCACCTTCAAAGGATTCCACATGGTCACCCTGCTTTACCCAAAGATCTTCTTCAATGACTTCGGCAGGGAGAGCCTTGCTGATTTCAAGATGGTCATAGACACCATCCTTATCAGCATGAAGGATGATTTCCGCCCAATGTCCGTTATAAGGTTTCTGCTCGATAGGCTCCAAAATAGAATCACCCACCATGGCACGTGTTATGGCCGTTATCATATCAACACCAGTAGCATAGCGCAGCATTTCACAAAGACGATTACCACCGCCACGAGGAGTAAGTTCCATAATATATGGTTTGCCATTCGGGGCTACTCGAACCTCTATATTATAGACAACAGTCTTGAGATTCAGCAAAGTGATAAGGCGCTGTATCTCAGACGTGAGGTATTCCTCCTGTTCTTTAGTAAAAGTGGAGGGCCAGGAATAGGCTGCCGGGGTAAAAGGATTGGTTGCTTCATCATCAAAACGCTGTGCACAGAAACTAGTAAAGACCAATTTACCATCGACTGACATGCTGTCGGTATCGGACGAACAACCCTGTTTGTCAATATATTCTTCTACTATGATATGACCTGAAATACTGTGCTCCATCGCATATTCCAATGCCGGACGTAAGTTTTCTGCCCTGTCAACACGAGTAACCCCTTTACTGCCTGCAGCATCTGTTGGTTTCACTATTACAGGCCATGGATACCAATAGATTTCCTGCATAGCAGCTTCTACGCTGTCGAATCCTTTGGCCTGTGGAACATTGAAGCCATGCTTATGAAGGAATGCACGAAACTTATCCTTATTCTGTAATATCTCAACAGATTCAAAAGGACCAAAAGACGGCAGTCCCATTTGATTCTGCACGTATGAGGCTGCCACAACGCCTGGATCACAGGCGAACGACATTATACCGTCTATCTGTAATCTTTGTGCTTCTTTGAGAACTGCCTCTTTGTCTACAATGCTCACATTACAGTATTCATCAGAATACTTATGGGCAATATTATCTGGTAGATAGTCAGCTGTTATCACATAATAGCCTTGCTTATGTGCTGCGTCGATAACAGGAAGGAGATAGCGCAATCCCCCAAGGAGCATCAATCGTTTTTGTTTCATTTCTTAATAATACAGTTTAGGATCCTTTCTACGTCTTCTTCTGTGAGTGCATGGTGCATCGGCAGACAGATAACCTCATTTGCCATCTTCGTGGCAACAGGCAGATTTTCCTTCGTTGCACTGGGTAGGCCACGATAAGTGGTGAAGTCACTAATCAATGGATAGAAATAGCGACGTCCTAAAACACCCTGCTCCTTCATCTTGAAATAGAGTTCGTCACGAGTCATACCATAGCTGCTGTGAACAAAAATGGGGAAATAGCTATAGTTGTGCTTCACGCCTGGCAGGTCATCCCAGAACTCGATGCCTTCTACATTTCTCAAAGCCTCGCGGTACTTGATAGCGACCTGGTGACGGGCCTCAATAGCAGCATCGACCTGCTTCAGGTTGAGTAAGCCATAAGCAGAGCGCATCTCATCCATCTTGGAGTTGATGCCAGGAGCAACGACCTCTGTCTCACCTGCAAAGCCGAAATTCTTGAGGTAGTCGATACGCTTCTTTGTTTTCTCATCGTGCATCACCATGGCACCACCTTCGATAGTGTTATAGACTTTGGTAGCATGGAAACTCAGGGTTGACATATCGCCAGCCTTCAAGATACTTTCTCCATTGACTTCAACACCAAAGGCATGAGCTGCATCGTAAATGACCTTCAAACCATATTTGTCAGCTATCTGCTGGATGGCTTCCGTATCACAAGGTTTGCCATAGACATGGACGGGCATGATAGCCGTGGTCTTAGGCGTGATAGCTGCCTCAATCTTGTTGGGATCAATGCAACCAGTCTTCCAGTCAATATCTACAAACACAGGCTTGATACCATTCCACCACAAAGCATGCGTTGTAGCCACGAAGCTATAGGGTGTCGTGATAACCTCTCCGGAGATACGGAGTGCCTGTAAGGCAGTGATCAATGGCAGCGTTCCGTTAGTGAACAGGCTCACGTAAGGAACCTTCAAGTAGTCGGCCAATGCCTTTTCCAGCTGTTGGTGGAACTGACCATTGTTGGTAATCCACTTACTTGCCCAAATCTCTTTGAGCATTTCATTAAACTCGTCGAGGTCGGGCAGCAACGGCGAGGTGACGGTAATCTTATTATCCATATTACAATGATGTTTTTTTCTTTATATTGAGTTTTTTCAAAAACTGAATGGCAATTCCTTTTACTTCAAGATACTCGGGTAGCTTGGTGTGCTCACAAACAAGGAAGAACACCCCTGCACCAACAGCTATCTGCAAAGGAAGAATCACCCAATTGGAAAGAGGCAAATACTTTAGGAAATAGACAGAGAAAGCGACCACGAGAGCTACTCCGTATGAGGGGGCAACATCCTTGAGCTGCATCCAAGAAGAATAACCAAGTCTTTTACCTGTGTAATAACTATTGAGGAAGAACGATATAAGACCAGTGATGATTGAACCTACCAACATCCAATAGATACTGACAAATATTCCCAAGCAAATCGGACCAACGGCAATAACCTTCTTTACGATTTCTAAGTAAAGGAAAATATCAGTACGACCCTGCACCTGCAACATATTCAAGTTGATTGCATGCAGGGGATATAGGGACATGCTGACACAAATTAGCGGCAGGTAAGTGGCCGCAATATGCCACTGTGAACCGATCAGACAATAGATAAGTGGCTCTGCTACTGCGCCAAGCAGAATCATCAATACTGCAGTAATAAACATGGTGGTCTTGATAACTCTTCGATAAGCAGACACCATGCGCTCCTGATTGTCCTGCACCTGCGACAGTACTGGGTAACTGACCCGTTGAACGATGCTTGTCAAATTGCTGGAAAAAAGGCTGGCATATTGCTTGAATCTGGTATATTGACCCAGTGTAGCAGGGCTATAGAACTTTCCGACAACTACTTGATAAAGCTCGTTCCAAATATTATTAAGCAAGCCACTTACCAAGAGCTTCCAGCCAAAGCCCCACATATATTTAAGGCTTTGAAGGCTGAACTGTAACTGCGGCCACCAATAGTTGTAAATCCAAAGCAATCCAGAATAGAGCAGCTGCCTGGAAAGTTGCTGAACTACTAGACTCCACACGCCAAAACCCATGAAAGCCATAGCGATGCCTATAATACCACTCAACAGAGCTGAAATGAAACTGGCTTTGGTTTTGTCTTGAAATCAATCCTCCGGGAAAGTATCGTGTTCTGAACAATGGAAAGGGCCTGTAGAATAAGCAGCAGCCCCATCACCCGCACCAATTCAACCAACTGAGGACGCTCGAAGAAACGGGCTATCCAAGGGGCTCCTGCATAGAGCAACAGGAACATGGCCACGCTAACGGCAAGGTTGAAGAAAAAGAGCGTGCTATAATCCTCATCGTTGACTTCTTTTTTTCGGATAAGAGCATTGCTAAACCCACTATCAACTATTCCAAGCAGGATGGATGTGAAGATTGTGACAATCCCGATGAGGCCATACTCCTCTGGCGAGAGGAGTCGTGCCAGCACCAAGCCGACGAAAAACGACACCCCTTGCGCGAGGAATGTATCTGCCGCACTCCAGCCTACACCCTTGACGGTCTTATCTCTTAACGATTGTTCTGCCATGATCTTTTCTACAACAGCCACTTAGACTCATATCTACAAATCCTGTTTTTCAAGACCTTTCTCACGGAAGAAGTTGGAGTTGGTTTCTTCCTTCATTTCATCTATCACTTTGAGCAGGTACTTGCCATACTGGTTCTTCAGCATGGGTTTTGCCAGTTCACGCATCTTTTCTTCGCTTATCCAACCATTGCGGTAAGCAATTCCTTCCAGACAAGCCA
>AUXO010899668.1_pt1 | contig 10929 bp, 8 predicted proteins | sample 768731 | NCBI WGS metagenome assembly AUXO01 (sample SAMN02715735, study PRJNA202380) | gut metagenome | biome: sheep rumen | host: Ovis aries | place: New Zealand: Palmerston North
CTTGTAAAGGCAGGTGATTACGAGATGCTCTCCCTCCTTTATGACAGTGTCCCTGAAGTCCTTGCTCAGCTTGTCAGAACCGCTTTCATCCCTCGCCCCGGATACAAGTTCATCGTCAGTGACTTCTCTGCCATCGAGGCCCGCGTCCTCTCCCATCTTGCCGGTGAGAAATGGCGTGCCGAGGTCTTCCGGACCGGAGGCGACATCTACTGCGCCAGCGCCAGTCAGATGTTTCATGTGCCGGTCGAGAAACACGGCGTGAACGGGCATCTCAGGCAGAAGGGCAAAATCGCAGAACTCGCCCTCGGCTATGGCGGCAGCGTCGGCGCTCTGAAAGCAATGGGCGCTCTCGATATGGGCTTGTCAGAGGACGAGCTGCAGCCGCTCGTAAGTATGTGGCGGACCTCGAACCCGCACATTGTAGCGTACTGGTGGCAGGTCGATGAGGCAGTCAAGACTACGATCAAGCAGCGTATCCCTACAAAAGTCGGCGGCATCAAGTTCGAGATGAGAAGTGGAATGCTCTTCATCACCCTGCCTTCCGGCAGAAAGCTGGCCTACGTGAAACCCCGAATCGGGGAGAACAAGTTCGGCGGAGAGTCCGTCACCTACATGGGAATCGACGCACAGAAGAAATGGAGCCGCATTGAGAGTTACGGGCCAAAATTTGTCGAGAATATTGTGCAGGCAGTCAGCCGAGACATCTTGGCTTATGCTATGCGGACACTGAGCTACTGTCAGATCGTCGGCCACGTGCATGACGAGCTGATCATCGAATGCAGCACGGATGTATCCCTGGAAGCCATCTGTGAACAGATGGGGAGAACCCCTCCCTGGATACCCGGGCTCCTGCTCCGGGCAGACGGGTACGAGTGTCAGTTTTACAAGAAGGATTAAAGAAAAGGCAGCACCTACCATGATGGTAAGTGCTGCATATAATGTCCACGTTTGATTATCTAATTCCTGTTGATGGGAGAGAGTCAATCCAAATTGACAGTTTTTCAATAGCTTGAATTTGCTTTTTGTAAAACTCAATAACACTACTTGCTGTAATTGTCTTTCGAAGGACATTTTCTGAGTAAGTCCACCCATCTGGAAGGCAAGTGAATACCTGTTCTTCCTTGAACGAAATATATGCTTCCGAATCTATAGCCTTATCAATATCACAAACAGCTAAAGCATCAGTGTCTTCTAATTGAGCAACCATAATATGATCATTTACGTTGACTGCCTCTTTTTGCTCATCTTCTAAAAGCTCATACAAACAATCATTAAATGGATGACCACTGCAACTATCCAATGTTTCATAACCCTTATTACATAATTTCATAACAGGTTCCGCAATAATCTCGTCTATAGGTTTTGCATTATATCGTAAATCGCAAAGATCTTCAACAAAGTCATGCGTAACATAATACTTCTTACCCACATGAAATAACCATGCTGTTCCAACCATCTCTATAATAGGCATTCTTATACCCTTCTTTTGAAAAGAATGATTTTTTCAGTATTTCAGATCAATTTTCATTATCCGTCCACATTTCACACTGATTAATAACCGTTTGTATTGCATCCTCCATCCCCTCCGGTGGATACTTATACTTTCGGAGTAATCGTTTAACCATACGGCGCATACCAGCACGCGCAGAATCCTTACGTTCCCAATCGACCGTTCTTGACTGGCGCAAAGCTGCTGTTAATTCCTTTGTGATAGCAATCAACTGATCATTAGTATAAAAATCTTTTACAGCCTCTGGACGTGTAAGAGCATCATAGAAAGCAAGCTCCTCTTCAGACAGCCCCATCTCATTGCCAGATTTATGCGCGTCAGAAATGTCTTTAGCCATATTCATCAGTTCTTCAATGACTTGTTCGTTGGTAAGCATTCCGTTTAAATATGACTTAACAATTCGATCCAGCATTTCAGAAAACTTTTGTGACTTCACAATGTTTGTCCGCTTATATACACGAACTTGCTCAGCAATCAACTTCTTTAATAATTCAATGGACAAGTTCTTCTCTGGCATTTTAGAAATCTCTTCCATAAAAGCCGTATTAAAAAGATTAAACTCCTTATCCACATCAGTAAACAGATTTATGACTCCATCGCTTTGGACACTCTGTTTCAATAGTTCATTGATTTGAGCATTTATTTCCTTCAAATCGAGCTGACCTGGTTTATCGATCTTTACCAATACCGAGCGTACAGTTTCTATGTACGCTTCTTCTCTTCGCTCCTCAGCTGTTGCAATACTCTTAGAAAGTGAATACGCTTGTCTCATTAAGTACGCTTCAACCAAAAAGCTATCTCTTATTTCCAACATAGATGGGCCCGAAAGAAAATTCACTCCGCCAGTGATCAACTTTGCTCGTTTCAGGTCACTTTGAGTAGTCATAAACTCGGAATAGTCAAATCCGTGCATCAGTTCACGGCAAACTATCAGCTTCTCCTGGAATTTGCGATATGCAGTTTTTGAGACATCCATATTCCCGAAGTTCTTCTGATCTTGCGAAGTGTACTGCTTCATAGCTGCCTTCAAGGCAGAAGCAATGCCAATATAATCAACAATCAAGCCACCTTCTTTATCGTTAAAGACTCGGTTAACGCGAGCTATGGCCTGCATCAGATTATGCCCCTTCATTGGCTTGAATATATACATCGTAGACATGGATGGAACATCAAATCCAGTCAACCACATGTCTACAACGATAGCTATTTTGAAGTTGCTATCATCATTTTTAAACTCACGGGCAAGTCCTTCTCGGAAAGTCTTATTTCCAGTATAGCCTTTCAGTTTCCAATTCTCAGGATCTTGGTTCCCTCCCGTCATGACAATCTTTATTTTGTCCTTCCATTCTGGACGTAATTCTTGTGTTATACATTCATAGATTTTGACTGCAATTGGTCGAGAGTACGCTACGATCATTGCCTTTCCAGTCTGCTCATACTGGCGGTAATTTTCATAATGATCCACAATATCATTACAGAGGGACCTGACAACCTTAGGTGTTCCAAGAACACTGTCTATGTGAGATAATTCTCTTTTACTTTTTTCGATATCTACTTCGTTGGCTTTCTCCTTAAGCTTTTCGTAGGCGTCATCTATTTTTTCAAGCAGTTCTTGATCGAGCTCCAACTTTATGACACGGCTTTCATAAAAGATTGGACGAGTTGCACCATCTGCAACCGCCTGTGTCATATCATATATATCAATATAATTGCCAAAGACCTCTGTTGTATTTCGATCTCCGAGTTCAATTGGTGTGCCAGTAAAGCCGATATAGGTGGCATTCGGTAAAGCATCATGAACGCGTCGTGCATTACCGATGGTACGTTTTCCCGTCTTTGCATTCACACGTTCTTCGAAGCCATATTGACTGCGATGAGCTTCATCGACCATGACAACAATATTATGGCGAGAATTAAGCGGCTCATCGCTTTCTTCAAATTTCTGCATTGTAGTAAAGATGATACCATTTGCCTCACGTCCTCCCAGCCAATTCATAAGAGCAATGGCTTTCGAACCTGATCTAATCTCATCATCAGATAGTTTACGTTTTTCTGCTTGAACTGGCGTCTGACGCAAAAAATCTTTACACTTTGAGAATTGGCTAAACAACTGATCATCTAAATCATTTCTGTCTGTTATGACTACGATGGTCGGGCTATTCAGAGCAGACTGCAATTGCTTTGCATAGAAAACCATTGAAAGTGATTTTCCACTGCCCTGAGTATGCCAAAATACACCGCCACGTCCATCGCCGCCTTCTGAAGAAGCTTTTACGGTAGATTCCACTGCTCTCTTTACTGCAAAGTATTGATGATAAGCAGCAAGGATTTTAGTATCGCCACTTACTTCTTTGGAAAAGCAAATAAAGTTATGAATTAAATCCAAAAAACGACTCTTGCTGAACATTCCATTGATAAGGGTAGAGAAGTCCGCATACTGAGTCTCCTCATAGTCTCCATCAACCGTTTTCCATTTCATAAAGCGATCAAAACTGGCAGTAATAGTACCGGCGCGAGTCTGTGACTGGTCACTAATAACACAAAAAGCATTATAAATAAACATGCTTTCTATTGATTTAAGATAGTTTCGAATCTGAAGATAGGCATCCTCAATAGTTACGGTATCTGCTTTTGGTGATTTTAATTCCATGATTACAACAGGTATACCGTTGAGAAATACAACTATATCTGGACGTTTGGTTTCATAGTCGGTGACAGTCCATTGGTTTGCCACAATGAAGCTGTTCATCGATGGGCTATTATAATCCACCAGATTAACGATTGTGCTCTTTGTCTCACCTTGATCCTGGTAAGAAATCTGGATACCATTCTGCAAATAATCCATAAATACTTCATTCTTCGATACCAAGGTCCCCGCTTCATACGTTCGAAGCTTATATATAGCCTCTTTGATAGCCGCCAAAGGAAGATCTGGATTAATCATCTCAAGAGCGCTTTGAAGCTCATTTGCCATTAAAGGATCTCTAAAGTCTCTCGGCATATCAGGTCCGTAGATATGACTATAGCCAAGATTCTCAAAAAGCTCTATGACAGAGTTTTCATAACTCGCTTCAGTGTATGTGCCTGACATTTGAAGATCGCCTCCTTAATGGGAATAATCATAAACGAGAAATTTATCGGCTTAGAGGTCGAGGTCGGAGACATCAAGTTCACCCGACATCAGACGAGGTAGCAAGGTATCACGTATGGCGGCAAGCCTATCGTTTTCAGCCCGAAGATTGCGAATCTGTGCAAAAATCGGCTGTGCGATTGAATCAAATGCATTCAATTCCGCTTCTGACGGTATGATGATAGGCACTTTGTTCAGATTAGCTTGGCTGATCTTTGGTTGAACGGCTCCGGTAACAATCGACTGGACGTTGGTTTGGCTGAATAACAAATAAAGCGTTTCGACAGTAAATCCATTTTTACCTGTGATAATGTGGGTATGATTGTTCACCCAGAACTTTCCTTCCACATATTGCAGAATAGGAAACCCCTTGCTATCAACAACAGTACCGTCTTCACCAAGGAGCAGATAGATTCCATCAAATTGATACCTGTCCACATAGTCCATTACGGAGGTGGCACCGTAATAAGGATAAACCTTTGCAAGATTAGCACGTTCACGGCTTGAAAGGGGTTTACGCTTGGAATCATGCAATTCTATGATTTCCGAAACAGTTCCAAGATGCCAATCCGCAGGCATTAAGCCATTGAAAGGCTGCAAGTCTACAAAACGATCCTTGTAAAGTGCCTGCGCCTGCTGAAATAAATTCTCGTTTATCAGCTTATTTACTCTTATCTTTTTGTCGTAAAAATCTATCACATGTATGATTTTCCTCTGTTCTTCCAAATCCTGATATCTAAATGAGTACTTAAGTAAGTCCTTTATTTTCATATTTGGCTGTGTTGATGTTCCATATGCAATAGATTGTATATAATTCTGGCAATCTTTACTACTAATCAAATACCATAAATACCGAGGCAAAATCTTATCCGTTTTTGCTCTGATTCGTATCAAGCCGTTATTAAATACAGAATTTATTTCATCTTCTATAATACAATTAGCTCCTATAGTATTACCTGTCCTTGCTACAATAATGTCATCAACTTCAAGCTTAAAACGTTCATAATCTTGATCTGATGTTTTTGTAAATCCCCAAAATGAATACTCACGTTTTTGAGAAATGTCTCCAATTCGTAAGCATCTCACTCCAGTGTTTTCTTCAACAATTGGAGCACGTTTTATAGCATCTGCGCCTGTATTTGCGCTTAATATAACTTCTTCTAAAAACATTGCCTACCTAATTTCATAATATAAATCATAATTCTACATGGCTACTACAGTATTTCTAATGTCTTAAAACGCCTAACGAGAATTTAGCGGCTTATAGGTCGATGTCTGAGACGTTCAATTCACCAGATATTAACTTCGGCAATAATGCATCACGTAATGCTGCAAGCCTACTGCTTTCGATTCGATTAGTGGCAATCTGATCCAGCATGGGAACAATAAGCTCATTGAAGAGATTGAGAGACTCTTTGTTAGGCAAGACAACAGGATAATTCATTATCTGTTGCTTGTCTCCACGAGGCATTTTTGTCCCCTTGGACCCGGCAACCATGTAATCGAAGAAACGATCCATATAAAGCGTTCCAAAAAGGAAAGCTGAGTATTGATCTTCCTTTGGGACAAAGCAAAGTACGTCGGTCGAGCAACCGCAACTGTCATCCGTAACATAGACAATCTTTTTGAAGTAGGGACGAATATTGGAAATAAGGACATCTCCTTTATGGCATCTAGTAGTCTGCGTTATAGACGGAAGACTTGTTGCATCAACAGATCCCATCTTGTTTGGCTGCATATTCTCCGTTGAGAAATATGTCGATAACGACAGCCCAGATACAGGGATTCTATCTGATGAGTAGCTACAAATATCAGCCAATACGCCTGAGGGCGTGTGTGTGGTAGAGTCAAATTCATTACTGTAAATGGCTTGAATTTGATCAGCTAAATTCTCGTTTATTGCATAATTTGTATTTATCTTGTTGTCAATTTGTTTTAGTATGGAAGATATTTTTTTTTGAAGATTACGATCTGGTATCTGAAATTCATATTCTCTAATCTGCTTCAATGAAATATTTTTAATAGTTGTTCCTGTAGCAACAGACTCCAAGTATCGCCTAAATATCGGTGAAGAGATAATATATCTGATAAAGTCCTTATCGATATCTGTTCTCACATTAAAATAGCATGCACTCTTGCCAAGTATAATTTTTTCATTATGATATTCTGCCACATTACCAAGAGTTCCGTTTATAGAAACTAATAAAGTCCTATCGTTCAATGGCTTTTTATACATTTCGTATTGCGATAAATCTACTTTTTTAGTTCCCTTCTTAATTACAATTCTGCCATTTTCTAAATTATTGCCATTTATAAAGGCATATTCTCCATCAATAGCATACTTAGGAGTTCCATGTAATCCATCCCCGAGAACTGTCGTCACGTCTTCGATACGTACTGTTTTCCATTTCTCCATTATAAACAAATTCACCTTATTTTAGTTAAAACTCAAACCCTATTGCGCTAAGATTTTTTCTTATTTCATTCTGCAATTTATCCGATTTCTTGAAAAGACCGCCTAACTCAGAAGTAAGTCGCGTCATTTTTTCTTCAAATGGCTCTCCATCATCTTCTATCTCCTCGGCACCAACATACCGTCCTGGGGTGAGGATATAATCTTGTTTTGCGATATCTTCAGTCGTAGCTATCGCACAGAATCCTTTTTTATCCTCAAGCGTCCCAACAGTGTATTCTTTATAAGCATTAGCGATCTTCTGTATATCGCCCATCGCCCCAGTTCCAGAATCCTCGAAATCAGTGAGTTCTCGAAGCCGCTTTGTTACCATCGTACCAAGTCTACTTGCGTCAATAAAAAGAGTATGCCCTGGGCGGGCTTTTTTCTTATTAAGGAACCATAGTGAAACGGCTATCGGGGTAGTGTAAAATAACTGCGGCGGTAAACTGACAATACAATCCACTAAATCTGCCTCGATTATTTTCTTTCTAATTTCACCTTCACCACTAGACTGAGCTGTTAACGCCCCGTTGGAAAGCACCATGCCTATTTTCCCTTCCGGTGAAAGATGCCAAATCATGTGCTGCATCCATGCGAAGTTGGCATTACCTGCTGGTGGTGTACCATATTTCCATCTTTGGTCTTCTTTTAACTTATCTGCCCCCCATGAAGAAAGATTAAAGGGAGGATTCGCCATAATAAAATCTGCTCTCATAGTCGGGTGCTGATCATTAAGAAATGTATCTTCCGGGATTTCCCCAAGATTACCATCAATACCACGAATAGCAAGATTCATCTTAGCCATTTTCCAAGTTGTTGGATTAGATTCCTGACCATAGATTGATATACTATTAATGTTACCTTGATGGTTACGCACAAAACTGGCTGACTGTACGAACATACCACCAGCACCGCAGCAAGGATCATATACTCGACCATTGAACGGCTCAAGAATTTCTACAATAGTACGAACTACACATGATGGTGTATAAAATTGACCTGCATTCTTGCCCTCCTGCTCAGCGAATTTACGTAAGCAATACTCATAAGTCCTTCCGAGCAAATCTTTCTCATCGGAGCCTTCTGCCATTTGCACATTCGTAAACAAGTCAACAACTTCACCAAGCCTTCTCTGATCCAGTTCAGGGCGCGCAAAGTTCTTCGGTAGAATCCCCTTCAATTTCTTATTCTCTGTCTCGACGGCAATCATAGCATCATCAATTGTCTTTCCGATGATAGGCTCATGAGCAACAGCAGCGATGTCTCTCCAGCGTGCACCCATAGGCACAAAGAAAATATTCTCTGCTATATATTCGTCTCTGTCTTCCTCAAATCCTTCGCCCTCTTCAACCAACTCTTGATACTTGCTTTCAAAGCTATCGGATATATATTTCAAAAAAATAAGCCCTAAGATAACGTTCTTGTACTCGGAAGCATCCATATTGCCACGAAGCACACAAGCAGCTTTCCATATCTCATTTTCAAAACCAATATCTGCGCTATTCCTTTCAGCCATCTTTTTTTCCATCCTTTGCACTTTTTTTCTTTGCGATGAGTACCGCTCGCTGTTCCTCCGACATTGAACCTAACTCTTTTATCAATTCGACCCAGTCTCCATCCTTATTGAAGGCTGCCCAAGGTCGAGTATCTATTGCTTCTTCCATATTACCTTTATAGTTAAGTAGCTTCAAGCCACGAAATAAAGGCAATGATTGAGTTTTCCATATTTCTACGAAATCCTCACCAATCTCATAAATCTTAAGTCTACGCCTTAGCATATAGGAAAATATACGATCATTTACTTTCAAATAATCCGAGTCTATAGCCGATACTCTGGTTTGTAATATCTCTTCATCTTCCATACATTCTTCAATTTCAGAACGGCCTTCAATTAACTCTTGTAAATTAGGAATAATCAATGTCCCCATTTCTATGAGCCTGTCAATAATCCTAACTGCCTGTTCATAAGAAAGCTTTTCTATCACCAAACCATCGATCTCTTTTTGGTCACTTAATCCAAGTATCCAATCAGTTGATACCTTATATGCTATAGAAATCTCGCGAAGCATATCAATAGTGGGTAACTGCTGACCATTTACCCACTTGCTAACATTTCCTTGCGTCGTGTTCAACTTTAGTGCAACAGTCTCCTGAATATCACCTTGAAAGATTTCCGATAGGCGTTTACTGATATTATCTTCCATATTTCAAATCACTCTCCAAATGGTCCCGGATTTTCGCCAGCTAATTCTTCATACTCTGTTTCAATTCTATCTGCCGCGTCATATACCTCAAGCCAATTTGATTCTGTCGCTGCTTGACTTGCCAGAAAGTTCACATTGTAATCTGTCCATGCTGCATCTGTTAACACAGATTTCTCTCCTAACATCGAAAGCTTTGAATCGATCCATTCGAAGTAAAGCTCCCTATCCGTTTCATAGAGCTTGAGCCCTTTTTGAGTTAAGGCATTAATTATTGGATCATTTATCTGTATTTTCAATTTCCTATCTTGCTTATTCTCTATAGATATCGCTCCACGCTTAATAAGCTCAATCATCATCAATGTAGCTGATGTATAGGATGTTGAATTTGATCGATACTTTTTCTCAGACATACCTATAAGCCAATCAGCAGAAACACCATATACCTCAGCAACTTGAATCAATGTGTCAACACTTAGCGGTTGTTTACCAGATAAGATTTTACTGACACTTCCTTGTACCAAATGTATTTTATTACCCGTCGTAGTTTGCGACTCATTCCCGAAAGTCTCTTTCAATCTTTCCATAATAATTGTGGTATTCAGGGCCATAATACTCTCCTATATTCCCAAATCGAATTCATTATTCATCTGCGAATAATACAATTCTATCACGAATACCATGATTTTAACAGGCAACAAATATTCGGTCATCTGGAATATTAGCATTCAAACCGCTCGTTAGATCATTCCAGGCTCTGAAGTTACAATGTAAGTATGAGCAAGCTCATCTTCTACACTTAAAAGAAACAACTTTCCAGTAGAAGAATCGAGTCTCCAGCGAGACAAAATACTATCAACCGGAACTGTTGCACTTCTATATCAGTCGACGGGCATAGAAGTTGTATCGCAGCATCAGCGCCGGTAAGTACTTAATACAAGGAAACCAACAATGCGATCTACTGATTTCCTTCCTATTACCAATAAGGAGTCAAATACATGACAAGATACGAAAAAGACAACTGGCTCTGCAGCATAAGAGACAGTGAAAACGCTGTAATCGAAGGCCTTGGACAGGACTTCGGACAGGAGGTAGTCAACTTCATTTATAACAAATATGGCGCTTCCTCTATCGAGGATCTCAGCCCCAGCTGCTACTCTGACGTATTCAGTGAGCTTTATTTTTACGAAGCTGATCTGAAAGACTAATTATTCATCACTCGCGCCTTGCGGCGACGCACCTTTCCGGAGAGGTGTGCGTATGGTCAATGCAGGCGCATAACAAAATCACGGCCGGTGTCATACGCCACTGGTCACCACGAAACGGAGCAATCCGTATGAGGTGACCATGAACAGAATACTGGCAAGCCATGACGGTGGTCTCCGTTTCGCATTAAGCGAAAGGAGCCAATCTAAGTGGCAAAAGAAATTGTGTGGGATAGCCTCACCCCGATAGAGGCAGAAACGCTTGCTGCACTTAAACGCAGCGGCACGGAAGTTTTCGCAGCACCTATTGAAATCAAGCACAAAGGGCAGCTGAAATCGCTGGGCATTACATGGGCACAGTGCAGAACATGGTATATCGGCTCAGATCCGGTAACTGTACATCTTACACCGGCAGATGAAGCGACTTA
>AUXO012362809.1_pt1 | contig 10928 bp, 13 predicted proteins | sample 768731 | NCBI WGS metagenome assembly AUXO01 (sample SAMN02715735, study PRJNA202380) | gut metagenome | biome: sheep rumen | host: Ovis aries | place: New Zealand: Palmerston North
GGGCATGGCAACCATGTTTATTTATCTTTACATTTGACGTGAAAACTTTATCAGTGCTACAATTTCGGTATGGAATATATTTGTAAAAATCTACTTACTTCTGACAATATTAATATTGCTTGTAATCATTTTGACTGCGGGCATGATTGTGTGCTTATTATTGCGCACGGGTGGTTTATGAGTAAGGATTCAAATGCATTTATGCAAATGAGTCAAGATTTTTGCAAATATTTTGATGTTATTTCCTTTGATTTCAGAGGTCATTGTAAGAGTTCCGGATTATATACTTTTGGCGCGGAAGAAACAAAAGATTTGGAAACAGTCGTAAATTATGCCTCTGAAAAATACAATACAATTTATATTATGGGATTTTCTTTGGGCTCTTTAATTTCTATAAATTACTGTGCATTGAATAATAAAATAGAAAAATTAATTGTAGTCAGTGCACCTGTAAATTTTGACAAAATTGAAAATAACGTATTGAGTCCAAATGCATTTATTCCTACATTAAAAAAGTTTGAAATAAAACGTTGGACATCAATAAGATTTAAACTACCATTTGCGAAAAAGCCTGAGCCTATTAAATTAGTTAATAAAATTAAGATACCTATATTTTTTATAGCCGGCGAAAAAGATCCTATTATAAAGCAATGGCATAACAAGGAATTGTATGAACATGCAAATAATCCAAAATCTGTACTTGTTTTTAAAAATGGAAAACATGCAGAAGATTTGTATTTAGAAAATAAAGATATTTTTATAAAATCTTGTGTTGATTGGTTAAATTTTGAGGAGAAATATGTCAGAATTTAAGAATAAGTTTGATTTTTACATTAGAGAAAAAACAAAATTTTCACGCAAAAATTATTCACCGAAACCTCAAGATGTATCAGATTTAATTCCTGCATCAGAGTACGATTTAACAATTTTGAGAAAAGATATAACACGTCAAAATTGTTTGGAAAATTTATATATTTTGGATATATTAGATAAATATTTTAAAGTTTATCCTAAAGAAGATTTAAATGTACTCGATATTGGTTCAAAAAATTGGAATTACGCTAAAGGTGAATACATATTTTTTAATCATCGATGTCATCATTTGGAATTAACAGGTGTTGAACTTGATGCTTACAGGTTATGTTGGAATTTGTTCAGCAGGAAAGAAATTGCGCGATATAATATAAAATATTTGCCTTTTACACATTATGTTGCAGATGATTTTTTGAATATTAATAAAAAATTTGATTATATAACATGGTTTTTACCTTTTGTCGGTGAGTACCAACATAAAAAATGGGGCTTGCCAATGTCTTATTTTAAGCCAAAAGAAATGTTATTGCACGCAAAAGAATGTCTTGTTGATGATGGTGCAATGTTTATTGTTAATCAGGGTGAAACAGAATATTGGCTGCAAAAGCAGCTCTGTGAAGATTTAGGTCTATCATATAGAGAAATAGGACTTATCAGAAGTGATTTTTCTCTTTATAAATTACCGCATTATGCATTAATAGTTTTTTGATTTTTTAGTGAATATAAATATAGCTCCTAAAATTATTGTTAAAATAATTGCAATGCTATTTGCATAAACGCTGTTTAATGAAAATCCTATTTTTGCTTGGAGTATGTAACTTAAAACAACAGAGTTCATGAATAAAGCTGGAATAAATGTTACCCAATAATTCTTTTCTTTTAGTGCTAAATAGTAGCTTAGAGTCCACAATACTAAAGTTGATAAAGTTTGATTAGCCCAACCAAAATATTGCCAAAGTGTTGTTAAGTCAAATTTGCTTAAGAATATTCCTAAACCAAGTATGATTGCGCTTAGAGTTAATCTGTTAATAATATGTTTTTGATTGATATTTGCACAATCTGCAATTGTTATTCTAATTGAACGAAAAGCTGTATCTCCAGATGTAATTGACAATATAATTATAGAAAGAACAGTTAAAGTACCTCCAATTTTGCCCAACAGATTTATTGATATATCAGAAACTACACCGCCTTGTCCAAGGTTATTAACAGCGTTTAGTAGTCCTCCTGTTTCTTGATAAAAAGAAATTGACAATGTTGCCCAAATTAAAGCGATGATGCCTTCTGTAACCATTGCTCCATAAAATATTAAACGACCGTATTTTTCGTTAGGCAGACACCTTGACATAATAGGTGATTGTGTAGCGTGAAACCCGCTTATTGCACCACAGGCTACTGTTATAAATAATATAGGAAATATAGATGTATTTTGAGGATGAAGATTATTAAACGTTAAATTAGGGTAAAACGGTTTTCCTGTTAATATTAATGCAATTAGTAATGCGATTGTCATTAAAACGAGAAGTGCTGCAAATATTGGATAAAATTTTCCTATGATTTTATCTATCGGCAATAAAGTTGCCAGAAAATAATAGCCAAAAATTCCTGCAATACATAAAAATAAAGGTATATGTGTAATATTTGATAACATTTTAGCCGGATTAACAGCAAAAACTGTTCCTAATAAAAATAATAAACCAACAAAAAATATAAGAAATATTACTTTAAAATATTTTCCAAAGAGTTCTTCTGTTATGTGTACGATTGATTTTCCATCGTGTCTTACTGAAATCATTCCTGTTAAGTAATCGTGGACGCCACCTGCAAAAATACAGCCAAATACAATCCATAAAAGTGCAACAGGTCCGTATATTGCGCCAAGAATAGCTCCAAAAACAGGTCCTAAACCTGCAATATTTAAAAATTGAATTAAGAATATGCGCCAAAGAGGAAGTTGTACAAAATCAACACCATCATTGTATTTTATGGCAGGTGTTACAAAATTTTCATCTGCACCCCAAATTTTTTCAATAAACTTTGCGTAAGTAAAGTATCCTAATATTAATAAAATTAAAGATGTTAAAAATAAAATCATAATACTAATAATTATGATACAATATTGTAAAAAGGACAAATTTATGAAGAAATTTATTATTTTATTTTTAATACTTGTTGTTATTTCATCTTGCACAGCTTTTGCTGCAAAATATAAAGTTAATACTTCAGGTGTAGTTAAAAACAACGGTAAGGTTGTTTCACCTGTTATTAATACAGCTAATCCTTATAATGTATATAATGCTCAAAATTACGTATCCTCAAATACTGTAAATGCCAATAGTGTAAGTACAATAGAATTAGTCATGGACTATTCAGGAAGCATGTCAAATTGGATTGAACAGGCAAAACAGGCAATGGGGCAAATTATTTCTCAAATTCCATCATCAACGAATGTTGGATTTAGAGTATTCGGACACGATAATTTTGGCGCTAATCCAAATAATAATGCGACTTTAGCAACTGTAAAGAAAGTTGTTAAAAAGAATGGCAAGTATAAAGTTATGACTCAGTCTGATACAACAATTGGTTCAACGTCCGGATATTGTTCAGCAACATCACAGGTTGCTCCAATTATGAAAGCTAATTCCGGTAATATTTTGAACGGTATGAATTCAGTGTCTGTCGGAGGTGCAACTCCTTTGGTATATGCATTAGATAGGGCTGTTAATCAAGATTTTGCCGGATTGGATAAGTCTTATTCAAAGAAAATTGTTCTTGTAACAGATGGAGGAGAAAATTGCGGAGGGGATCCTTGTGCTTTTGCTAAAAAATTAATGAGTCAAAGAAATGATGTACATATAGACGTAGTGTTGGTATCCGGCTGGTTCAGTAAATTATCTTGTCTTGCTGACACAACCGGCGGAAAAATGTACAAAGTTAATAATTTGTCAAATTTTTCGACTGTCTTAACTCAATCTATGACAGCTCCGCCAAAAGAAATTCCAGTGCAAACTCAACAGTATGAGTACCTTGGTAACTAATTTAAGTGTACCTCAAAGCTATTATTGTACATTTTTACGGTAAGTTTTAATGTTTCTTGCTTATACCCTGATGGAGGATTGCTGAACGAGTATGTTTGTTTAAGTGCATTATAAACTGCCTCATTTAAACTATCATTTTCTGATAATTTAACAGGTGCTTTATTTGTTAAAATTCCGTTTCCTGATACTTTAAACGAAAAGGAACATGTTCCGTCACCAACGACACTTGTAAATGCTATTTTTGAGGCAATATTATTTCTTAATTTTATTTTATAGTTTTCAAGTTCTTGAGGATTTAACTTTGTTTCAACAACTTTATGTGTTGTTTGCGTGCTTGTTTTTTGTTCTGTTTTTGTAGATTTTTTTTCATTTGTTTGTAATTTAGTATTGTTTTTTTGAGGTGTAACTTTTTTTGTTTCTTTTGTTGTTAATTTTTTATCTTCAACTTTTTTTTTTGAAATATTTTCTTTTGTGGATTCTGTTTTTGTTATTTTAGGGGTGTCATTTGTGATTTTTTCTTTAAAATCGTTTTGATATGTAGAAATACCATCTGTTGAATTATTCCAAATATTTTCTATTGTAGGTAAATTTTGTGACGTGGTATCTTTTTTACCGATTTCTGTTTTTTTGTCATCAAAATTTTTAGGGTTAAATGCAAATAAAATTATTAGTAGTGATAAAATTATACAAGCCACAAAAGTAACAATTGCGTATGGTTGAATTGCAGAACTGTTTTTTGAAGCTGTTTCTTTTTTAAATTCATTATATGTTTTTTCATTAATAGGATAACCAAAACCTGATTCTTCAACCCACATTTCGCTTTCATTTTTATTGATAGGAACTTCGTTTACGTTTTTTTGAGGCTCAGCAGGTAATATTTCTTCAAAGGTATCATTACCACAATCACAGTATTCAGGCTTTAATTCATATTCTGTACCACATTCTTTACATCTATACATTTTTGTCCTCACTTTTTAATTTTTTCGGTGTCGTTATAATCTTTAGGAGTACTGTATTTTACATTTGAAGCTATTTTCCAGCCTCCTATTACGTGTGTTTGAGTTCTGTTTGAACCTTGCGGAAAATTTAAAATAGAATGTCCTTGATAGCTTCTTATTACCGGTGCAATATATTGTATCGCATAAGGAGTGTAGGCATTTGTTGCTGACCAGGTTTGAACATTTGAAACTTTTCCGTATTTATCAACATCAAATTCAAATTTAAATATAGTACCTTGTGGTATAATAGGTAGTTTTACATCTTTCATTATTTGGTTTTGAAGATTTGAACGCCATATATTCCATTGAATTTCTTCTTGTTGTTCTGTCAAAACTTTTTTGGGAAATGTTATTTGTTTTTTTTCATCGATTTTTACGGGTGTTGATTTTGTTGTTTTATTTAATTTAACTGTCGTTGTTTTTGGCGTTTTTGTCAGAGTTTCCTGTTCTACCATAGCAATAACTTTTTCTGTTTTTTGTTCAGGTTCTTGTTTTTGCGAAATAGTTGGCAGATTTTTTTCAACAGTTTCAATTTTTTGTTCAACAATGCTAAAATTTGAATCGTAAATAAGTATCTTTGTGTGCATTTTAGGTTTGAATATACATATACACAAAGTTGATAAAATTAATAATATTAAAGATATTTTTAAAAATACATTATAGTTCATATTAGTTTAATTTAGAAATTAAATCATCGCAAGCTGAAGTGGTAAATTTTGTTCCGCCAAGCATATAAGTTTCTGCAATTAAAATTGCAGTCGGAACCAGTGCTGCAAGTCCGCTAAGTAAAATTCCTCCTAAATCTCCGCCCCATTGTTGCATAAAATAGGATACGTTCATTGAAAATTCAATGAATATTATCGCTCCACCGATGATAAATGATTGGCGCATTTCTCTGTCAAGTTTTTTAATACCTTCCAATCCGTAAATTTCTACTCCGTGTTGCAGATAATTACTAAAACCGTCTTTTTTTAGTACATTAGAGGCTTGTATTTTTCTGTTGCAAGCAAATGCATTAACAAAAGCAAAAAATGCAAATATAATCATAACTGAGGCAAGAACTAAAAATATAGGACTAAATCTTAGACTTTGAACTCTTATCCAACCTGCAGCTTCAGGAAAACACATTGCTAATGTATTCGAAACTCCGTATGCCAAAAATGGAGCTGTACAAATACCTAAAGCAATTTCAAATATACTTTTTATTTGTAATGTGAAAATTTTATCTTTAATCGTTTGTATTTTATTTTGACTCAAATTATTTACAAATCGTTCAATCCATTGTTGATATTCTTTTACAACTTTTTCAAAATCTTCTCGATATTCAAATTTATCAAGTTCTTTTGATGTTTCCGAATTATTATATTTATAATACCCGCATGCAAGTGAAAGTGTAACAGCAGTACCGACAAAAAACAATGAAATTAAAACTGCAAATGCAGGCATTGAGTTTGGTTCTATATAGTATAAAACATTTATCAAATATATTGATGCAAAAAATAAGGAAGAGAGCACAATCATAAATTTTTCACCAATTTTTGACGAAGTTGTGTATTCATCTGACTTATTTTGCAAATATAAAAATGTACCCTGTTTTAAAGTTAATCCTATTCCATATATTATAAACATATATACAAATATTAATTTTAAATTTGTAGGCATTTGAATTACATTGCCTGCATCCTTCAATGGTAATCCCGTTAAGTAATTTGATACCCCGAATGAACATACTAACGATATTAGAAGTAGGGCAATGTGTAATACAACACCGCTTTTTGAATTCATTGAAAGTTTATTTTTTAAATTATTAATTCCATAAGAAATTTCTTTATTAATTGCAATTCTTGCTTGTTCAAGTTCAGATTTTCTTTTTTCTATTTTTAACATTGCAGAAGCATTTACGCTACTGCCGTAAAGCTCTTTGACATCATTTTCAGTCAAACTTTCCTCTGCTAAAGTTGTTGAAGTTGAAGAACCTAAAACTTTAACGGTAATAAATTCATCAGAGCCTTCAATCATTATTTTACATACTTTTTCAACATCAAGTTTTGCAGGAACAGGTTTTCCTTTAAATAAAAAGTTATTGTTATTAAATTGGTTTAAAATAGAACATTTATTTGTTTTTAAATCATATTGTACGGCAAGCATGCAATCAAAATTTACGTCTAATTTAATGTCAAAACCCTCTTTAGAACTTATATTAACAAGTTCTTTATTATTAAAAGTAGTCTCACCATTTTTTGTAATTATACTAAAAGCCATATTCTTCCTACCTTCCTATTGCTTCTAAAAATCTTCTTTGAGCTTTTTGAGCATTTTGTTCATTTGCTACAATAAGCTTTTTTTCACCTAAAACAGGGTTTAATTTTGTTTTTACCAAATCTAATTTCTCAGGATGTGCATATACAAACATCATAGATATTTCAGGTATATATTTTTGAACAGATTTTACATTTTCAGGTAGAGTATTCCAATTAATTTGTTTTACTATGTCACCTTCATTTTCTAAATCTCCGATTATAACAACTGATGGGATGTACCCTTCTTTTTTCATTGTAAGACAATGGTCAAACGCTTTTTTTAAAGCTTCTCCGTATGCTGTTCCATAATCTTTTGAATCATATTTTGTAAATGCTTCAACTGCTTTTGTTATACCGGATGTATCACTTGGTGAACCTTCATAAATCAGATAAGATTTTTCAGAAACTTTCAAAATCTTAATTGCATCTTCAGGATCAAGAAGTGAACAAAGTGATTTTAAATATTTAATTTCATTTGGCAGCATATTTTGATTAGAAGCTGACGAATCAACAACAAAAATAATTGCAGATTTATGAAATTCATCTACTTTTATATTTTTTAATCCTGAGTATAAAAGTTTACCTATTAATGAAACTGCTAAAATCAAAAATCCTATTGTAATCAATTGTTTATTTGTCATTTTTATTTCCCTATATTTTTTCTAAAAACTTACTACAACATTTAAAGGCTTTGTTAGTGTTAGCTCTAATTCCGTATATGTTGGTATTTCGGCATCAACACCTTTTTCAATAGCAGAACCTGCAAGAGCTGTTCCTGCACCTATACCCGCTCCAATTGCAGTTGATATACCGATATTTGATTTGCTGCTTAGAGCTCCTGCTATTAGTCCGCCTATGACTCCAACTAATGCTCCTTTAGCGACGTTTGAAACGGTAGAACTGATTTTTCCGTCATTAGTTATAGTAAAGTCAATTTTTTCTGTTGCTATTTCATAAATCTTGTTTTCAGGTGTTGTAACTTGTGTAAAATTAATAACAACACGACCGTTTCTTGAACCGTACGAAGCGTGTCTTGCTTTTGTTAAAACTCCTGATACCACACTGCCTTGCTGAGCTATGACATGTCCGTTATAAACCCAGTTTTCAGTTAATATTGCAATAATATTATCTCCTACATTCGCAGTGGCAGTGTTGATTGGAGTTTGTAAGTATGCATTAAAAGTAGAGCCTTTTGAAACTTGTCCAACATAACCTTTCAATATTGTATTATCTTTTTTTTGAACAGAGTAATTAACATTTGATAGCTGTTGTTTGGGTTCTTCAAATGTGTATGAATTTGTCGTATTGGTAAGTATTTTTTGAGCTTGTTTTTCAAAAGTAGAAATGTACATTGTGTTTTGAGATTGCTCAAATATAATATTTTGTTTTTTTAGTAGTTTTTTTATTGCTTTATCAATTTTTTCACTTTCATTAGATTGGTAATAATAAAATAAATTTTGACTGCTTGGTTGTAGTATTATTAGCGCATAATCAGTATTATCTTTTGTTGAAATTGCAAGGTATGGATTTTTTTTAGTTAATCTATAATTTTTGTTTTTTGCAAATGTCGTTTCTACAATATTAACAACTGTATCTTTGTTTGTGTTTTTTATAAAATACAAATTATTTGCGGCAAAACACACTTGATATGATAACAGATAAATTATACAAATTAGTAAAGCAGAAATTTTTTTCATTATCGGTTGCCCTCTTGCATTTTTGTAGTTGTTATTTGTTTTGTTGTTGTTATTGAACCGTCAGTATTAAAATTTATTAAATAATTTATAATATTTATAGAAAATTGTTTGTGCATTGTTGGTTTTGTGAAACAAATGACAAGGGTAGAAAATATTGTTACAGTAAGAATAGTTGCCACAACATAAGTATTTTTTATACGAAGCAAAAATATCGTTAGAATTATAACTGATATTAAAATAAGTCCCGCTATTAACATAATATCTTCCCACCTGATAATATTATAATGCAAAATATACTATAAAAGAATAAGGCTTTTAATTTTTAACAATATTTAACTATTATTGTTTATTCTGCATTGTTTCTATCATTTTAATCATATAGTGCTGAACATCTTCTTCAGAAACTTCAGCGTTTGGGTTATTGCCATATTTTTCAATTAATTCGTTTGAAATATTTTGAAAATTTTTATCAGATTTTGTTTTTTCTGTTAGTTCTTGAATTTCGTTCATTTGTTGATTTTTATTGAAAGGTTGAGGTGTTTTGTCGATTTCTTGGGGGTCGTTTTTGTTTGATTGCGGTTTTATATAAATTGTTTCGCTGAACACATCTGTAATTATCTTATCTGTATCATTTTCCGATGACATCTCTTGTATATCATTGTTTTTGTTCTTTTCTTCCTTGCTTTGTTCCGTTAAAAGTTTTTCAACGTGAGATTTTTCTTTAGTATCTTTATTCTCTATATCTGAAGTTACAGGTTTAGTAATTAAAAGCATAATTAAAGAGAATAAAACTAAAATCATAAAAAGTACAATAAAATTACGCATAAAACCTTACCTTTTCTATAATTAACCGATAAAATATTCTTAATAAAAAGTATTTATTAAATAATGTAACAATTTTGTTAAAATCATGCTGAAAACTGGCAAAAATCATGCTTTTGGGTACTTTATATATGTGTAGGTTATAATTATTTTGTGTGGAAATAATGACAGTTAATTCAATTAATTTAGCTCAACAATTGGTTACACCAAGCGCTAACAAAAAAGCAAACATATCATTTAGAGGTGAAGCCCCTGATTTAGAAGCTTTAAGGGCAAAACAAGATGAATTTAGACGTATGTCCGAACAAGCAGGTGCGCAAGGTGGTATTATCGGTAAGCTTGGTAGTTTTGCTACAAAAGCAATCGGTGTTGTAATTGCATTTACTGCAACAAAAATTTGTTTGGGTAAGGCTGCAAGTATGATTACAGGTTATTTAGGCAAAGCCGCTGATAAAACCGTTTCAACTGTATCAGAAAAAGTTGCAGAAAAAACAGCCGGAAAAACTGCTGAAGAAGCTGCAAAATGGACTGCAAATGCAGATAAATTGAAAAAAATTGTTGACACTGTAAGAAAATCAAAAATTGATGAATATGCAGTAAACATTATTGCAGGTGGTGCAGCTTTAGGTGTTGCAATGAAAGACTTTGGTCTTGTTAAAAAACAAGTTTCAGACAGAACTGAAAATTTAGTTGATGATGCTATTGACAATGCGAATGGAAACAGTTATAATTCTTACGGAAGTTCTCCTTCCAGTGATGATTTTACTGTTAGTGATGATGAATTTTAGTATAGTAGAACTTTAGGAGGTTGTACAAAATGATGATAAGTCCTGTATCAAGAGTTTCTTTTAGAGGTACTGACATGGGTGTTGACAGAACAATGGACGCTATTGAAAAAACTCAAAAAGCAATGGCTACTGTTTCAAACTTAAAAGAAGGTGCAGATGAATTTACTAAAAATATGAAAACAGATTCTGAAGCATACTCTGATGCAGTTACATCAAATTTAAATAAAGCTGCTGAAGAAAATAAAGCGTTAAAACCTATTGCAGATGCTGCAAATTCAAAAGTTGGTAAAAAATTGGCAGATATATTTGGCGGCTTTACTGCATTCTGTACAAATTTAGCAGGTGCTGCAACTACAGTTTCTACAATAACAAAATAATTGAGATTGAAAATAATTGAGAACAGAGATAAAAACAGAGTCATTAATGACTCTGTTTTTTTTATGATAAAATTTTAGTTATGAGTGATTTTTGT
>AUXO014982036.1_pt1 | contig 10927 bp, 11 predicted proteins | sample 768731 | NCBI WGS metagenome assembly AUXO01 (sample SAMN02715735, study PRJNA202380) | gut metagenome | biome: sheep rumen | host: Ovis aries | place: New Zealand: Palmerston North
GAACTGAATGTGTTTATGCCTGTCATTGCATATAATTTCCTGCAGTCGGTGCGTATTCTGTATCAGTCCATGCGCAGCTTCAATGAGCGCTGTGTCTCCGGCATTAAGGCAAACCGTGAAAAGATGCATGATAACCTGCAGAATTCCCTGATGCTGGTAACGGTGCTGAATCCGTACATAGGATATGAAAAGGCAGCCAAGACTGCCCAGCTTGCCTACCGTGAGAATATCCCGCTGAAGGAAGCGTGCCTGAAACTCGGATACCTGGATGAAGAAACATTCGACCGTGTATTCCACCCCGAAGAGATGATATGAAAACAAGCCCCGGATTTCCGGGGCTTTAGTTTATATGGCTTCGGTATGCGGTTCTGTTTTGCCGCGCATGATGAACATCAGCACAACCGAAGTAACCAGCACTGCGCATCCGACCAGTCTGTAGCTTGGCGCAAACCCGATCCACTCGATCAGTCTGCCGCCGAAGAGATAGGCAAGGATACTGGCAATGCCGGTCTGCACGATATGCAGGATGCTCTGGCATTCGGAGGCTTTTCCGACGCGGGCAGCTGCGGAAATGTATGTGGAACAGCCGTAATGGATGACCATATACGTAACGCCCTGCATCAGCTGCGAACAGATGAAGAAGGCGAGACTGCCGCCCGACACAATGAAGATCCGGATACCCATCAGAAGACATCCGATGCCGATCAGCTTCACACTGTCGAACCGTCTGAACAGACGATGGGCTAAAAGCAGAATCGGTATCTCACTGGATGCGGAGCAGAACTGCATCAGGCCGATTTCACTCTGCGTATATCCGAGATCCACTGCATATACACTCAGATACGCACCCGAGAAGCCGGCGCCGAGCTGGAAGACGAAGGCAAACAGCAGTACATAGATGACATCATGTGTGCGGAAGTTCTCTTCCAGATTGAAGTTGAAGCTTTTTTTCTTTTCTGTAACAGCAATCGGCTGTTCATCCTCGCTCTTCGGCAGAAGCCGTATGGCCAGGGCAAACACCAGATAGCTGATTGCGGCCAGGGTAAACTGGGCCGAGGGATGCGCCTTCAGGAATGATCCCACGAAGTATACGACGATGGCATAGCCGATGGTCCCGCCGAGACGTATCTTCGAGAAATCATATCCCAGTTCCCGGGCATTCCGGATGACGATGGCATCCACCATCGGTGACACCGAGGTGGAGAACACCGCCAGCAGGGAGGCGGAGAACAGGAAGTTCTGAAAGCTTGTACCGAGGTAATAGGTCATCAGAGCCGCAGCCACACCGGCAGTGACTATAGACGCGTATGTTCTTGCTTTACCGGTCAGGTCTGCACGTCTTGCCCACAGCGGCTGTATGAAGATCGTGGAGATGCAGGCAATCATGCTGAGCATACCGATCTGGGTTGTGGTAAGACCGTGCTGACGGTAGTAAGCGCTCAGAAACGGCGCATACAGAGCAATGGACACATAAAGCAGTGTATTCAGACTCAGCAGATGCAGGAATGAGATCGGCTTGTTATCTGTTGTCAAAATGCGCCTCCCCGGCAACGTTGCTCAGTCCCCAGGAATACTTCTTTACACGCTCATCGAGCTCTGTCCGGTCGATTTCACCGGTTTCAATGAACTTCAGGGTTACATCCGCAGTGGGAATACCGGCTCTGCCGCCCATGCATGTGCACTTGATGGCACTGACGGCGCAGGCAAAGCGGATCGTATCATACAGCGAATAGTTGTGCTTCAGACCGTAGAAGAAGGCACCATGGAAGGTATCGCCGGCACCGACCGTATCCTTGACATCAACCTTGAAGCCGGGCACTTCCGCATAACCGCTGCTGTCTATGCCGCGGGCACCGTCCGCACCGAACGTGAAGACGACACACTCAGGTCCCATGGCCTGCACACTGCGCAGGTTTTCTTCATAGTTTTTATCACTGAATGTTTCATCGTAGACAAACTCTGAAGCAATAAAGTAATCGATGTAAGGCAGAACTTTTTCATAGCGGGAGATATGTCCGCCGCTGGCATCGATCAGCACTTTCATACCGTGCTCTTTCGCATACTTTGCCAGAGCCACATTCATATCATCCATGAATGCTATATACAGGTAATCGGCATTTTCCAGGAACTTCAGGTCGACTTCCTCAAGCTTCAGATGATCATATCCGCCCGGACGGTACAGAATGTTGCGGCCGTGATGTTCATCTTCGGAAAGAATCACACCGATGTCCGTCATCTGTCCTTCACGGATCTTTGCCTGTGACAGGTCAATACCGTGGTCCGCAAAGTCGTTGTAGCAGAAACGGCCGAACAGATCGTCTCCCATAGCGCCTACAAGTGCTGTTTTAAGACCGCAGCGCGCCGCCGATACCAGTCCGGTCGGGACAACACCGCCGCCCTGCCAGCTGCCTTCCTGAACCCGTCTTCCCTGATTCGGACCGGGAAGAGATTCAATATGGATTGCATAATCCACACACGGATGTCCGATTCCGATAATATCAAACTTTTTCATAGCAACAATTTCCCCTTAAAGGTGTTACGGCGTTAAAGAAAGCGGAACACGGGATGCGGCCACATGCTCCGCTGCAGAGATTACAGTGAGAAGTTGTTCGGATTCAGCATCGCAATCTTTTCTTTGACAAAGTCGATGCACGGTCTCTCAAGCGCCCGCAGGTTTCCGAAGTAGTTGCCCGGACGTTCGTTCGTCTCATAGAACTGAACGGATGTGTTGTAGAAGCATCTCTGGTACTCAGTGGCGATATTGAACTTGGACATACCGAGCTGAACGGCTTTCTGCATCTGCTCGTACGGAATGTCGCTGCCGCCGTGCATAACCAGCGGAATATCCAGAACTTCTCTCAGTTCCTTGATCAGATCGAACTGCAGTTCAGGTGTCTTCACATAGTTGCCGTGGGCGTTGCCGACAGCCACTGCCAGGGAATCGCATCCGGTCAGCTTGACGAATTCAACAGCCTGTTCCGGTTTGGTGAAGTTATCGGGATTGAAGAAGTCTTCAATCTTGGAGCCGGTGCCGACGTGACCGAGTTCCGCTTCAACATCCACACCCATGACATGGGCGATTTCAACGACTTTCTTTGTCAGTTCGACATTCTCTTCATACGGAAGGGAGGAACCGTCAATCATAACGGAAGGGAACCGTGCCGCAAGACCTCTGACCGCAATGTCGAAACCTCTTGAATGATCGAGGTGCAGGGCAATCGGTACGGATGCCTTGTGGGCCATATTGATGGTGATGCTGCGGATATCATCGAGAGATGCATGTACATCAAGTCCCGGGAAGTACTGAATGATCAGCGGCATGCGTGCTTCTTCAGCAGCCATAACGGCGAATTTGACGCTTTCATAATTGAATACATTGATGGCAGGAACACCGAACTTATGTTCCTCAGCGAACTTCAGAAGTTCATTTGTTTTGATTAACGGCATTATGTTTTCCTTTCTTCTGTCTGTACAGACGTGTCTATGACACGGAGTTTTGAAACAAAGCTTAAGAATTACCCGATTTCATAATAATACAGCAGAAAAAAAATACAAGCGAAATAGTTGTTTATAAATGAAGTTTACAAACAAATTGGTGTATAGTATACTTCTGTTGAAAGAATTACCCGATTCTTAGAATTGATCATGAACGAAGCCGGTGCAGGAGCCGGATGAAGGTATTTTGATAATCCTGAATACGGAGGACAGAAAGACAGGTATGGAAAAGAAAAAAGTGATTCTGGGTGTAGTGCCCACCAAGAGACCGTTCCTTTCAATGGAAGAGGCCAAGAGGCAGAAGGATGCCTTCATGGCAAAGATCAGATCCATCAAACCGGATGCTGTAACGATTGTTGATATCGATGATATCTGCGAGAACGGTATCCTCTTCAAGCCGGATCTGGCCCCGGTTGTTATTGAAAAGCTGAAGGCAGCGAAGTGCGATGCACTGTTTACACCGTTCTGCGATTTCGGTGATGAAGAGAGCGTTGCCAGAGTTGCCGCAGGAATGATGCTGCCGACACTGGTATGGGGCAACCGTGATGAAAGACCGAATAATTCCACCGGCCGCGGCCGTGATACCCAGTGCGGTATGTTTGCGTCCACCAAGGTTATGGCGCGTTTCGGCGTCAAGTACAGCTATATCTGGAACTGCTCAACAGACAGTGAAGATTTCGCCAAGGGATACGAACGTTTTATCCGTGTTGCCATGGTGCTGAAGACACTGAAGTCCCTGCGTGTTGCCAAGATCGGTGAACGTCCGGGTTCCTTCTTCAGCGTTATGACAAATGACGCCAACCTCATTACCAGGTTCGGCATTACCTGTGTTCCGGTATCACCGTTTGAATGCGCACAGGCAGCCAACAAGCTGATCGAAGATAAGGATCCGGTGCTGGCAGAATATACAAAGGATCTGCTGAAGCGCTTTGATACGGAAACCATGCAGGAAGCAGATGTTGAAAAAGCAGCTGCCCTGAAGCTTGCCATCGAGAATATTATGCGTGCAAGAGGCTGTGAAGTCGGCGCGTTCGAATGCTGGAGCGCATTCCCGCGTGTTTACGGTTCATGCCCGTGCGTAGTGCTCGGCGATATGGCTGACTGCGGTCTGCCGCTGTCCTGCGAAACCGACGTCAACGGTGCCATTACCCTGGCAATCCTGCAGGCTGCGAACCTCTATGAAGAATCACCGTTCCTTGCCGACCTGACCATCCGCAACCCTGAAAACGACGACTCTGAACTGCTGTGGCACTGCGGACCGTTCCCGTATTCACTGAAGGCTGATGCCAGCAAAGCATCCCTGGTGCGCGGACAGGAACAGTTTGAACTGAAGCAGGGCCATCTGACCATTGCCCGCTTCGATGATCTCAACGGCGAATATACACTGTTCTGCGGCGAAGGCGACACCACCACCGGACCGGAAACCATAGGCACATATGTATACTTCAAGGCCGACAACTGGAAGAGATGGGAAGAGAAGCTGATGTTCGGACCGTACATCCACCATGTAGGCGGTGTATACGGCGACTATCTGCCGGTGCTGCGTGAAGTTGCACGCTACCTCGGCATCCATTTCGACAATGCACATGAACAGGGCATCTACAGTCTGTAAGGAGGCTGACACAATATGAGAACAATTCAGGCGAAACCCCTCAGCAAGGAAGCATTCCGCAAATACGGCGAATACCAGAATCTTCTGGATACCGAAGATCTTGCCAAAGCGTCCATCAATCCGCGCGGCTTCTTCGCGGATGTACTGACACTTAATTTCGGCACCACCACACTGCCGACCGTTTCCGTCTGCCACGTCACAAAGACAGACCGCAGGATCGTCCGCATGATGGAAGCGCATCAGTATACATGTGAAGGTCTGCTGCCGATTGACGCGGATGTCATCATCTTCGTAGGCACACCGGGCAGAGGCAAATTCACGGTCGACAATCTGGAAGCGTTCATTATCCCGCAGGGAACCTTCGTCAAACTGAATCCGCTGATCGTACACGGAACCCAGTACGTCATTGACAAGGATGAAGCACATATCCTGTGTATGCTGCCGGGCAGAACATTCCGCAATGATATGATTGCCGTCTTCGCCGAAGATGAAGCGGAGCAGGCGGAAATCGTACTCTGATCAACCAAAGGAGGCCGTAACGGCCTCTTTTACAGTGCACCCGGCTGGAAAATAATTAATTGAGATGTTATAATTTCTTCAGATTTAATAACAGAGTTGTTAAACCGAAAGAGGTGTTATATGGAAACAAGCAGAAAACCGCGGAACATTAAACTTCACAACGAGAAACTGGTCATCCGCATTCTCAGCGGTGCAGAATCCATGCCTGCAAGTGAAATTGCCGCCAAGGCCAACCTCAGTATTACGTCCGTCATGAAGATCCTGATGGCGCTTCAGAATGCCAAAGCGGTCAAGTCCATCGGGAAAGGCTGTTCAACGGAAGAAGGCGGCAAGCGTCCGGAACTGTTTGCGGTCAATGAAGAGTATCTGTATTCTCTGGGCTGTCTGGTGGATACCGCATTCCTTCGGATTACCCTGATGGATTTCCGGCACAATGTCGTGGATACGGCAGAAAGGTCCTGGGATCATCCGCAGACTATAGAGGCTGCGCTGGATGCCCTCTGCAGTTCCATCCGCAGGATGGTCAGTGATCACGGGCTGAAACCGGAGAATATATGCGGGATTGCCGTCGGTCTGAACGGCATCATCGATGCGGACAAAGGAATTCTCAGACATCCAGTCCTGGATATTCCCTGGGGCAAAAACACACCTGTCGGTGAAATGCTGCACAGCAGACTCCATGACTTCCATCATATCCGTGTGGACAACACCGGACGGTATCTGTCCTATGCACTGCTGCTGACACATCCCGAGTATGCGGACAAAACCGTCTTCAGCATCTTTGTCGGTACGCATACGGTCGGCTGTCTGCTGGATAAGAGTGAAATGCAGAGAGGCTATAACGGTTTCCTGGGTGAAGTCGGTCATATGACGATCCTGCCTGGCTACAGAGGCAGAAGATGCTCCTGCGGCAGCTACGGTTGCTTTGAATCATTGGTCAGTGATGAAGCGGTGGCTGACCAGGCAAAGGAAATCGGCAAAGACTGGCCGGATGATCCGCTCTGTAAAGCGTACTGTGCAGGGGAAGCACATCTCCCCGATCTGTTCAAAGCTGCGAATGAGGGCAGTGAATTTGCCCTGACGGTTGTCCGCAAAGTAGCAGGTTATTTCGCCCAGCTGATCCGCAATGTGCTGCTGAGCTGTGATCCGCAGATCATCGTCATCAGCGGTGTATACGGAGGTGCCGGCGAAGCCTTCCGGAATGCCGTGCTGGATGCGGTATCCGACATTGCCTTCTTCGACATCGATACCCGTACAAGCCTGGAATTCATCTCTTCGGAGAATGTCATTACCAAGGCCGATATCGGGGCGGCGTTCTATGCTCTGGAGCGTTATCTGAGACACACGGAAGAGATATGATCAACAGCTGCGGAGAAATCCGCAGTTTTTCTTTTTTGGCGCTATAATAGTCGGGTGAGGTTGAACTATGGAAAAATGGAGTACCGTAACGGCTTCTGCTGAAGAAACACATGCGCTCGGCCGCAGGCTCGGTGAACTTGCCGGTGAACGTATGGTTTTCCTGATGGAAGGGGATCTCGGCGCAGGCAAAACAACCCTGACCCAGGGCATTGCACAGGGACTCGGCGTCACCCGGAATGTGACCAGTCCCACGTTCACGATTCTGAAGATCTATCACGGCAGAATACCGCTGTATCATATTGACGCATACCGGCTGGAAGGCATCCACCAGGATCTCGGTTTTGATGAATACCTGGATGATGACGGCCTTACGGTAATTGAATGGGCGCAGTTTGTGCCGGACCTGATCCCGGATGAATATCTGCAGATTGCGGTTCATCTGCTGGACGGCGACGCGCGGGAATTCACGCTTACCGCACACGGTGAACGCTACGGACAGCTGCTGGAGGATTTGAAATGATTACACTTTGCATGGATACAAGCCATAACCTGCTGGTGCTGGCTTTGCTGGAAGATGACAGACTGCTGGGCGGAACCCAGATGGTCTGCCCTAAAAAACAGTCGGAGGAGATCTTTCCGCAGCTGATTGCGCTGATGGAAAAGACCGGACATAAACCCGAGGAAATCGGGGCGGTTGCCGTAACCGAAGGACCGGGCAGCTATACGGGTGTGCGCATTGCCATGACCGTAGCCAAGGTGCTGGCAGGAACCCGTGATATACCGCTGTATACGGTCGGTACGCTGCAGCTGTATGCAGGTCTCGATGACTGTCTCGTGCTGCTGGATGCGCGCGGAGGAAGGGCATATACGGCCTGCTGCAGATCCGGCAGTTACGTTACTCAGCCCCAGGCTGTTCCCTGTGAGGAAATCCGTGCTTCCCTGAAGGAAGGACAGACGGTATACGGAGACGGACACCTGATCGGACTTGAAGACTGTGTGCCTGATCTCACGGAGAATTTCCTGAAGCTGAAGCCGTACTGGAAGAAGGCTGAGAACGTGCACATGGTCATGCCGGAGTATCTCAAGAGCAGCGACGCTTATCTGGTGAAGAAATGATCAGGCGCATGACAGCGGACGATCTTGCGGAAATTGACAGACTCGAAAAGATTCTGTTCACATCCCCGTGGCCCCAGTCCGCTTATGAGTATGAAATGAACGGCAACCCCTTCGGCAATCCCTCCGTTCTGGAAGAGGACGGCGAGATTATCGGTTACTGTGACTGGTGGATCATGTATGAACATGCAGAGATTGCCACCATCGGTGTAAAGCCCGATAAACGGCGGATGGGGTATGCACAGATGATGCTGGATCATATTGTTGCGGATGCGGAGAAGAACGGCTGTGAGACGCTGTCCCTTGAAGTCCGCGTATCCAACGATCCGGCAATACGGTTATATGAGAAGAACGGTTTTATCCAGGTGAATATCCGCAAGCATTACTACGATGACAACGGTGAGGATGCATACCTGATGGTGAAACCGCTGGGAGGTAATTACGATGACGATGCTGCTGGCAATTGAAACAAGCTGTGATGAAACAGCATGCGCAGTGGTCAGAGACGGAAAGGAAATCCTTTCCAATATAGTTTCTTCGCAGATCAACGTGCATACGATGTACGGAGGCGTAGTCCCCGAAGTCGCCAGCCGGATCCACGTGGAGAACATTTCCGCTGTAATCACGGAAGCCATCAACCAGTCCGGGGTTACCATGGATGAGATTGACGGCATTGCCTATACCCAGGGGCCGGGTCTCATCGGTTCCCTGCATGTAGGTGTGCAGGCTGCCAAGACGCTTGCCTGGGCGTATAACAAACCGCTGATTCCGATCAACCATATGACCGGTCATATTTATGCCAATGCATTTGTGGCAGACCTGAAGTTCCCGCTGATGGCACTGGTTGTTTCCGGCGGCCATACGGAACTGGTATGGATGAAGGATGACTGGAACTTTGAAGTGCTCGGCACGACCAGGGATGATGCCATCGGTGAAGCATATGACAAGGTGGCAAGGGTTCTTGATCTTGGCTATCCCGGCGGACCGGTCATGGACAAGCTGGCCAAGCAGGGCAAAGCACACTACAAACTGCCGGTGCCGAAGACTGCAGGTGAATTCGACTTCTCCTTCAGCGGCCTGAAGACAGCGGTATTGCAGCTGGCGGAAAGAGAACGCAAAGCGGGCAATGAGATCATCCCGGAAGACCTGGCCTATGCATTCCAGGAAACCGCGCTGGGCACAATGGTCGGCAAAACCGCTGCGGCAGTTGAACACTACCGTCCGAAAATGATCGTACTGGCCGGCGGTGTGGCAGCCAATTCAAGACTGCGTGAAATGATGAAGGACGCAATGGCAAAGCATCCGGAGACGGAGCTGGTGATTCCGCCGATGTGGTGCTGCACGGACAATGCGGCAATGATCGGTGCGGCCGGCTATGTTGCTTGGAAACACGGGCTGACAGGCGGCTTTGACGCCTCGGCAGATTCCGGTCTTCCGATGCCTGGTGAAATTTAACAAAACTTTCACAAACATTGTTTTTCGTGATATGATGTTCTGGGTGATGTGATTATGGAAAACAAAAAAAGTGTACCTAAGGCAACACTGCAGAGGTATCCTGTTTATCTGAAAGCACTGCGCAGACTGAAACAGGAAGGCGTAGAACGTATTATGTCACGTGAACTGGCGGAATACGTTTCCATCGAATCCACAACAATACGAAGGGATTTCAGTTTTCTCGGCAATCTGGGAAAACAGGGTTACGGATACAATGTCGATAACCTGATCGAAGTGTTCAGTGAGCAGCTCGGTGTCAACTTTGACGAAAAGATCATCCTGGTCGGATGCGGCAACCTCGGCAAGGCACTGCTGAATTACAATCACTGGAATCATGTGGTCGGTGAAATTGTATGTGCATTTGATATCCGTCCCGAACAGATTGAAAATGCGGCCGTTCCCGTATATAATCTTGCGGAACTGGATGAGCATATGCCCAAGGGGTGCAGGATTGCCATTCTCTGTATATCGCAGGATGAACAGCAGACAGTTGATCTGCTGGTTGCACACGGAATCAAGGGAATCGTCAGCTTCAGCTCGGAGCACTTCACGGTTCCGGACGGGGTTTATGTAAAGTCCGTCGATGTAGTATCCAGTATTCAGGAGTTGGTGTTTGAGACCAATTCACTGAAGAAATAAATTTTGTCAGAGGGAGAATAAGAGTATGCTGAGTGAAATGACAGTACGTGAGCTCTATGAGCTTACAAATGAAGGAAGTGATCTGGAAAAGGACCAGATCGAATATGTATCGCTGCAGGGCTGGATCAGGACGAACCGCCTGAGCAAGAACGTCGGCTTTATTGCGCTGAATGACGGTACATATTTCAAGAATGCTCAGCTGGTCTATTCGCCTGACCTGCCGAACTTTGAAGAGATTTCCAAATATCTGACCGGTACGGCAGTCAGTGTCACCGGTAAATATCTGCTGACCCCGGAGAACAAACAGCCGTTTGAAATCCAGGTCACCGAGATTGTTCTTGAGGGTGCATGCGACAGCACATATCCGCTGCAGAAGAAGCGCCACAGCTTTGAGTATCTGCGTGAAATCGGACATCTGCGTCCGCGCACCAATACATTCTCTGCTGTCTTCCGTGTCCGCTCGGCACTGGCTATGGCAATCCATGAATTCTTCCAGGATCAGGGCTTTGTCTATGTCAACACACCGATCATCACGGGTGCCGATGCAGAGGGTGCCGGTGAGACATTTACAGTCACCACAAGAAGCGATGCAAACTATGAAGAGGACTTCTTCGGCAAGCATGCAAGCCTGACGGTTTCCGGTCAGCTGCAGGGTGAAGCCTATGCCCTTGCTTTCCGTGATATCTATACATTCGG
>AUXO018382889.1_pt1 | contig 10927 bp, 14 predicted proteins | sample 768731 | NCBI WGS metagenome assembly AUXO01 (sample SAMN02715735, study PRJNA202380) | gut metagenome | biome: sheep rumen | host: Ovis aries | place: New Zealand: Palmerston North
ATTAACAGAAAAATGCTTGCAGAAATCGCTGTAACAGACGAAAAAGCATTTGCAGAAATAGCAAAAATAGCAAAAAAAGCATAATTAATATGCTTTTTTTATTTTCTAAATTAAAAAAATATTATTTGGAAAAATATAAAATTTGATTTATATGGATTTTTATTTGACTTTAACGAAAATAAGTACTATTATTATAAATGATATAATTATACAAATGATATTGGAGGAACATATGGATAAAAGAGAAAAAAACAGAAGAAGTGAATTTAAAGAATTATCAAAAAAACTAGAATTAACACCAGATCAAGTTTCTTTTTTATTAACTCAATATGGAGATGAGGATTGTGTAATTGGAATTCATAATACATGGGGAATTGGTCACCAAGCTTTTTTTAACACAGGACTACGAAACCAAACTTCTATGTATGAAGAGAGCAATAACTTAACAAATACAGTTAACTATAGTGATAATTTATGGACATTATTGGCATATAGCAATTTGAATCAAAAAGTGCCTGACAACTTATCAATTCTTTTAAAGATACCTAAGAAAGTATTAGAAGAAAAACAAGGTATATTTGAAAAATTACCAGACGGATTTCATGGAATACCAACTCAATTTATCGTTGGAGCATTTGGAGATGGTAAGGTATTTAAAAATGAGAATTACGATAAAAATTATTATAATGAAAATGCCACCAAAATAGAAGACGGACTGCCATTACATTATTTTGAAAAAGAAAAAGATACGAATTTATTTATAGATGAATATAATAAATCTCAATACACGTTTAAAGACATTATAAAAAGATTTATAAGAAAAATTACAGGAAAAGATAAGGAAGAGATGCTTTTATTAAATAGTGGTGAAGAAAATGAAAAAACAAATGAAAGTGTAAGTTATAAAAATAAAGCTGCAGAATTTAGACAAAAACAATATGCTTCAATAAATGAAAATGATATTGTTAAAAAATATGAAGAAGAAAATAGAGAAAATAATAAAGGAAAAGATGATGAAAATGAATTAGGAGCATAAAAAGAAACAATAGTAATTAAAACATTACTATTGTTTTTTTATTTTTGGCTTTGATATGAGTGAAGCAATATATCCAAAGAAAACTGCAGCAGCAATTCCACCGCTAGCGGCTTTGATTCCACCTGTAAAAGCTCCAATTATTCCTTGATTTCTAACTCCTTCAATAGCACCTTTAGCTAAATTATTTCCAAAACCAGTAAGAGGAACAGTAGCTCCTGCTCCTGCAAAATCTACTAAATGTTGATATAATCCAAGCCCGCCTAAAACTGCACCAGTAGTTACAAAAATAACTAATATACGAGCAGGGGTAAGCTTGGTCTTATCGATTAGTATTTGTCCAATTAAGCAGATAAATCCACCTACTAAAAAACACTTTAACAATTGTGTCCAATCAAAAACATTTGCCCAATCTATATTCATAAAAAAAATTCCTTTCTATAGCGATTTTATAACTCTATACTAATTGCATGTGCGATTCCAGGTATTGATTCGCCTTGTTGAGATGTTGTTGAATTCATTAGGGCACCTGTAGCAATTAGTAATAATTTTTTAACTTTTTTTGTTTTTAATTGTTTGAACCAATATCCAGAAAAGACTGAAGCACAACATGCACATCCACTTCCACCAGAGTGAGTATCTTGAGAACTTTTATCAAAAATCATAACTCCACAATCATTATAATTTGATTTTATATTATATCCGTGTGATTGCATTATTTCTATTGCTATTTCTTTACCAATGTGACCTAAATCTCCACTTATAATTGCATCATAATAGCTAGGATTTCTTCCTGTATCATGAAAGTGAGTAAGTAAAGTATCACAAAATGCAGGGGCCATCGCAGCTCCCATACTATTGGCATCTTTAATGCCCATATCGAGGATTTTTCCAGGAGTAATGGCTGTAACATAAGGACCTGTTCCGTTTTTGCTAAGCATTGCAGCTCCACTACCAGTTACAGTCCATTGGGCAGATGGTGGACGCTGATTACCTAGTTCTAATGGAAAACGAAATTGTTTTTCAGCACTACAAAAATGGCTTGAAGTGGCACAAATTACATTTTTAGCAAAACCTTCTACACAAATAGCTCCTATACTCATACTTTCGACAAAAGTGGAACAAGCACCGAAAATACCTAAATATGGAATATTAGAATCTTTTAAACCAAAACTAGAAGATATACACTGATTAAGTAGATCTCCAGCTATAACTAAATCTATATCTGAAGTAGAAACTCCTGATTTTGAAATTAAAGTATTTACATTTTCTTTTATGATTTTACTTTCTGCTTTTTCCCAAGATTTTTCTCCCCAAAATTCATCATCTAGAGTGTAATCAAAATATTTTGAAAGTGGTCCATCAGCTTCCTTTGGACCGACTATACTGCTACACTCAGTAATTGTTGGGGGAGTGTCAAATTTTATTGTTTGTTTTCCTAATTTTTGCAAAAAATCATCTCCTTAATTTATACTAAAGTAATTGATTGAGTGTTGAAAATTAAATAAAATAGTCCTACGATTATTGAACTTGAAATTCCAAAAACTAAAACTGGTCCTGCAACTGTGAACATTTTGGCACCGACCCCCATAACATATCCTTCAGATTTATATTCCATAGCAGGAGAAACAATCGAATTGGCAAAACCGGTAATAGGGACCAATGAGCCAGCACCGCAGAATTTTCCTATTTTATTGAAAATATTTAATCCAGTTAAAAATGCGGCTAAACCAATTAATATAATAGATACAATTGTTCCTGATGTTGTTGTATCAAAACCTCTTTGTTTACAAATGTTTAATAATATTTGCCCAATAGAACAAATTAATCCTCCAGTCCAAAATGCATTAAATAAATTTTTGGCAAGAGGGGAATTTGGAGTTTTTTCATCAACATAATCTTGATATTCTTTTTTTGTTTGAGTAGGATCCATAAAAACCACCTTTCTATTTTCTATTTAAATCTAAAATAAATCCTAAATCTAAATCAACAAAGTATTCAGAAATTTTATTGCCATCTATTTTGGCGTGTTGATTTAATATTTTTACTGAAGATATATAATCAATTGTTTTAGAAGCTTCTGCTATAGTTTTAACAATAGCATCTTTCCATGAAATTTCTGAACTTCCAGTAAGTATTAAATGTTTTTCAATATCCATAAATTAAATCATCCTTTCATTTTGATAATTATTTTTAACCAAAAATAGTAGTTTTATACAGTTGAATTATTAAAATTAAAAGTATATACTAATAATGATTTAGATAAAATAGAAAGAAAAAAGGGAGAAGAATATGATAGATAAATCAAGAGAAATTGCATTAAAATGCTTATATAAAATTGATAAAGAACAAGCTTATTCAAATATTACATTAGATGATGAATTGAATAAAAATAGAAAAATGTTAAATGATAAAGATATAGGATTAATTTCACAAATTGTGTATGGTGTTACAACTTGGAAATTAACATTAGATACTATAATAAGTAAGTATTCGAAAATAAAATTAAAAAAGATTTCTCCATGGATTATAAATATTTTAAGAATGGGAATTTATCAAATAATATTTTTAGATAAAATACCAAAACATGCATCTGTTGATGAAAGTGTGAATTTATCAAAAAATATGGGAATAAAGGGAGCATTGGATTTGTAAATGCAGTTTTAAGAAAGGTTTCTAAAGAAGATTATGAAGAATTGTTTGAAATTCAAAATGAAAAAGAAAAAATTTCAAAAACACAATCAATGCCTATATGGATTATAGAAGAATTATTAAAGAATAATAATATAGAAGAAGTAGATAGAATTTGTAAAAATTTAAATTTAAAACCAGAACTTACAATTAGAATTAATAATTTAAAAACGAATAAAGATGAACTTAAAGAAAAACTAAAAGATAAAGAAATTAATTTTAAAGATGGGACTTTAGATGATTTTTTAATTTTAAATAATGTAAAAAATATAGAAAAAATGGAAGAATTTAAAAATGGATTATTCACAATCCAAGATGAATCTGCAGGATTAACTGCTCTTGTATTAAATCCAAAAGAAGGTGAAATAGTATTAGATGCTTGTAGTGCGCCTGGTGGAAAAACTACATATATTGCTGAATTGATGAAAAATAATGGAAATATAGATGCATGGGATATTTATGAACATAGAATAAAATTAATAGAACAAAATTGCAAAAGATTAGGTGTAAATATAGTAAAGACAAAAATACAAGATGCTAGCAAAGAAATTGGTGATATAAAGAAATATGATAAAATTTTACTTGATGTTCCATGCCTTGGAATTGGGGTAATAAAAAGAAAACCTGACATAAAATGGCAAAGGAAAAAAGAAGATATTGAGGAAATTTCAAGTATACAATATGAAATATTAGAAAAATGTTCAAAATATTTGAAGAAAAATGGCGAAATTGTTTATTCTACATGCAGCATTTTGAAAGAAGAAAATGAAGATATTATAGAAAAGTTTTTAAAAAATAATTCTAATTTCAAAATAATGGATATGAAAAAAATTGTGCCAAATGAGGAACAAGATGGATTCTTTATCTGTAAACTGCAAAAATAAAGTTACATAACGACTATATTACACAGATATTACACTCATATTACATTTAGATGATATTTAAGTTAAACTTATTGACTTTTTATCATAAAAATATAAAATAAATATATGTAATTAGAATATATTGGTAAATAATAAAATTTATTCAAGTATTGAAAACAAACAATATACACACAATATTACAGAAAACCAAAAAAGGAGAAGAAAATGTCTAGTTGCCTTGGGTTATTTATACAAAGTAATTTAATTAAATATGCTAAAATTTCAAAAGAACATGATGTTAAAAAAGTTGAAGCTTTTGGTGTACGTTTTTTTGAAGATGGATTGAATGAAACAATAGCACAAATAATTAATGAAACATATAGCTATAATATTCCAATAAGTGTAAATATTAATGGCGAAAGTTACAATTATTTTGATATGTTTGCGTTACTTTCAAAAAAAGATTTGCAAAAAGCAATAAAGACAGAATTTGACTCTTATTGTGCTGAAAAAGGATTTAATCCAAACGTTTTTGAAACACGATATGCAATAACTCCGTATGAAGATGATAATCAAAAATTAAAAGTAATTCATGTATCAAATAATAAAATAGAATTAAATAAAAGGGAACAATTGCTTTCAGGATATAAGATTGCAGCTATTGCTCCAGTACCAATGATAATATCAAATTTGCAAGAATTTGAAGAAAGACAAAATGCTATTATAGTTAATATAGAAGATCATACTACAATAACAACTATCATAGATCAAAAAATAAATAGTGTTCAAAGATTAGAGAGTGGAAGTAAAGAAATTCTTGAAAATATAAATATAAAAGAAAATTCTTATTCAAAAAGTTACGAGGTGTGCAAAAATACAACTATTTATACATCTGAGGGAAGTGATCTTCAAGAAACAGAAGTTAGCTATTTAGAAGATATCATGCCTGTTTTATACAATATAGTTGGACAAGTTAAAAAAATAATAAATGAGACTGATAAAAAAATTGATAGAGTATATATAACAGGTACTGCGGCATTAATAAATAATGTTGATTTGTATTTTCAAGAATATTTAGAAGATGTAAAATGCGATATTTTAAGACCTAAATTTATTACAAATACAAAAGACATAAGTATAAAAGATTATATTGAGGTTAATTCAGCAATTTCATTAGCACTTTTGGGGATTGGCGAAGGATTGCAAAATATGAACTTTAAAAAGCAATCATTGGAAGATAAATTACCTGAATGGATGACTAAAGATATTGGTGGAAATAAAAATAAACCCCCAAAAGGTAAAAAAATAAAATTTGATTTAGGTGAAGGGCTAGATAAAGTAGAAAAAAATCTAATTAGAGGAACATACACATTTTTATTATTATTTATAATCTATTGTGCTTTTGCAATGGTATTAAATAATCAATTAAGATTAAAACAAGATGAGGTTGATGCAAGAATAGCAAGTATAAAATCACAAATATCGCTAGCGAAAGCTGATGATAATAAAATTAAAATTAAAACAAATGAATATACTAGCTTAATTAAGAATTTACAAGAAATAAATGATAAGGCTAGTGAAAGACTAAAAACAAGAAATGCAATACCTAATTTATTAAATCAAATAATGTTTATAGTACCAGAAAATGTTCAAATAACATCAATTCAAAATACTTCAGATAAACATATTGAAATAACAGCTCAATCTGATAAATATGAACAATTAGGATATTTTAAAGCAAAAATTAAACAAGATAATATTTTAAAAGATGTTATCTCAACAGCTGGCCAAAAAGATGGTGAAGCTGTTACAGTAAAAATAGAAGGAGAATTACCATGAAAAAACTTCTGATTTCTATTCTTATGGGGTTGCTATTAATATTAACTTTTTTTACAATTTTTAGAGGTTTGGCATTTGCGGGAATTGAAATTCCAGGAATAAGCCAAATACAAGCAAAAAGTGAAGAACTAGATGCTGGTATATCAGAGGCTACAATATTAGCAAGTACTGAATATGAAAATGCACTAAAAAATATTGAAAGTGATATTAAGAAACTCGAAGAAGAAAAGAAAAATTATAATGATTTGGTTACAATAAGTACTGGTGATCAAGTACAATCAGCTAATCAATATCAAAAATATGAAATTGAATATTTATGGACAATAATAGGAAATCATGCAACTAGTGAAGGTGTTGTTTTAAAAATGGATCTATTATCTGGAATTGGTGAAAATCATTATAATTTAAATTTCACAGTAACTGGAAGTTATATAGGAATTATAGATTTTATTTCAGATATTGAAAATGACACAGTATTAGGATTTAAAATCGAAAACTTTGCATTAAATCCAGGATCTAGTACTTCAGATTTAAAAGCAACATTTACATGCAAAGATGTAGTTATTACAGATATTTCTAAAGGAAATGCTGTGCCACAAACCAATACAACAAACAGTAATACAACAAATGTAAACACAACGAATACAGCAAATAATAACACAGCAAATACAAACACAACGAATACAAACACAACGAATACAACAAACAGTAACACAACAAGTACAAATACATCAAATTAATTTATTGAAACAAAAATGAAAAGGAGATAGGATATGTCTAAAGATATTATAAAGGAAATAATTATAGTATTGTTATTGAGCATATTAATAATATTGATATTAGGGGTAATTTTATATAATTATGTGCCTGCAAATAAACAAATACCTGCAGAGATTTCATATACTACTCCTAAAAATGTAAAAACTGAATTACAATCTGTAGACGGAGTAGATGAAGATAAAGTAATATTAACTTACAAAATAGACCAAACAGATTTATATAATTATCAAAGAGTAAGAGACTATAAACCAGGAAAAACAAATCCGTTTTCCACATATAAGACTCAAGATGTGGAAAACTCATCTACAAAAGGAAATAATTCACAACAAAGTTCAAGTGCACAAACACCAAAAACTGACACAAACAAACAAACTGATGGAAATACTAGTTCGGATCCAATGCCAGTAAATCCAGGAAATTATACACAAAATAAAGGACTTAAATAAATTTTAATTAGTTATTAACGTTATATTTCTAAATAACAAGAAATATAAGAAAAAATAAATTTTATAAAAATTCAAAAGAAAAAAGGGAGGAATTTTTTATGTTAAAAAATCAAAAAGGTATTACTTTAATTGCTTTAGTTATAACAATTATCGTGTTATTAATTTTAGCAGGAATCACAATCGCTATGATATCAAGCCAAGATAGCGCTCCAGCAAAAGCAGGAGAAGGAAAAGCAAGAAATGCTATAGGAGCTGCAAAAGATGCTATAAATATGCAAGCTGCAGCAAACTTATCTACATTCTATGAGGAGAGTTATGTTACAAATGCTGCAACAAAAACTTTTGCTAGCAAACAAGCAGCAGCAGAAGCAGCTGGAACAGAAGGAACTGATAGTGGAAATGTAGCAGATATAGCAGATGTTACAACTTCAGTTAGCAGCCACAAAATCACAATAACATACACAGCTGAAAGTAAATATACAGCTGAAGGTACAGTTAGTGATACAGGTGTAATTACTTGGGAAGATAAAACAAATTAATATAATTTAAAAAGACAAAAGCCATACGCACACAATGTGTGTATGGCTTAAATTATAAAAGGAAGATTTTAATAATAATGGAAACAATAATATTTATAATAATATTCATAATTGGCGCTTTTTTTGGAAGTTTTTATAGTTTAGCGACATATAGAATTCCAAAAGGGCAAGATATAACACATTCTAGATCATATTGTCCTAACTGTGACCATAAGCTAGGTTTTTTAGACTTGTTTCCAATATTAAGTTATATATTTTTAGGTGGTAAATGTAGATATTGTAAGAAAAAAATTAGTCCAAGATATTTGATTTTAGAAGTATTTTCTGGATTAGTTTTTGTTGCATTATTCTATTTTATGAAAATTGATATCTATAATATAAATTTATTTAAAGTTTGTGAATATGCATTTTTTACATTATTTATAACTTTTGTATTTCTAATTGCAGGTATTGATAAGGAAAATAGAAAAATAGAAAAATCAGTTTCTATATATGGAATTGTGATATCACTTATGTATATAGCATATCTATGCATAGTAGAAAAAGCTAATATATATAGATATGCCATATATATATTACTTTACATATTAGTATTAATTTTAGATACAATAACATTAAAAAAATTTGCTAAAAACAAATATGTAAATGGAATCTTGTATACATTAATAACAATGGGAGTATTTACAGGAGAATATGTTACACTAATGACAGCTATAGTTAGCCTTTTAATGATTTCAATATATGGAATATTTAGAAAAATAAAAGAATTTTATAATAAAAATTTAAAAACTGATAAAAGAATATATGCTGACTTAAATATAGGCTATATAGTATCAATTGCAAATGTACTATCATTAGTAGGAATATTATTTTATATAAATATGAAATGATAAGAAAGGGATATATATGAATTTAAAGAGTGAAAAAGGTTTTACAGGAGTAGATATAACGGTTGCGTTAATTGTAATATTATTATTTATGTCTTTAATTGCTGTATTATTTTTTAATATAACAAAATCTTCTAAAAGTATAGATAGAAAATCAGAAGCGACATATATTGCAACTAGTGTTATTGAAGGATTTAAATCTATGGAATATGATGATATTCCAATCACAGGCCAAGAAGATGATGATGCATGGGAGAATGTTATTAATAGTATTGAAAATGAAGAGAGATTTATTTCTTATAATGGGGTGAAAATTACTGATACTATTCAAATAAAAGATGGGTATACATGCAAAGTAAAAGTTTATAATCATGTACCAGATAATATAAAAGAAACAGGTGAAAATGCTCAGAATAATGATTTAGTAAAAGTTATAAAAGTAAGAGTTGAGTATAAGATTGGAAATGAAATAGAAAGCGTAAATCTTACAACATCAATAGTAAGAGATTTATAAGTGAAAGGAAAGTTGAGATGAAATCTGAAAAAGGTGTTACATTGATATCTTTAATAATATATGTTATAGCTATGCTTATAACTGTAACTGTAATTACAATTGTTACAGCATATTTTAGCAAAAATATTGATATACAGCCAGAGAATTATACTTATTTTAGTGAATTTACAAAAATTGAATCTTATTTTTCTAGAGAAGCAAATTTTGAGAAAAATAGAATTTTATATGTTTCTCCTGATACAGATATTGAAGAATGCTATATTGCTCTATCATCTGGAAATCAATATACTTTTATAAAAGAAAATAAAGCAATATACCAAAATAATGTAAAAATAGCTAGTGGAGTAGAAGAATGTAAATTTTCTGAAATTATAAAAAATGGAAAAGCAGGAGTAAAGATCGAAGTAAAAATACAAGGTATGACGAGAAATATGGAATATATTCTAAAAAATTAGTAAATTTATGTAATTTCTTAAAAGTTAACTAATCTATAAAAAAATATAGTATAATTATAGTGAAAAACAAAAGAAAGAGAGGAATAAACATATGGACGTAAGAAGAAGACAACCACTTGGTGTGGAGTTGGTAAAAAGAGGAATAGTTACAGAAAATGATATTGAACAAGCTTTACAATATCAAAGAGAACACTCAAATAAGAAATTAGGAGATATTTTATACATATTAGGTTTATGTGACCCAACAACACTTATAGAAGCCATAGGCGATATTGTGGGAACAAAAGGAATAGTTCTTAATTCAAATATGATAAAAATTAATTTAACTGATTACATGTCTTTAGATATTGCAAAAAGCAATAAAGCAGTTCCATTTGAAATTTCATCAGGAAAAATAAAAGTTTGTTTTGCAAACACCATAGAAACAAGAAGTATGGAAACGGTAAGAATGTTATTGCTAAATAAAGGGCTAGTAATGGAAAGCTATATAACATTCGAAAATGACATAGAAAAATATTTGAAATCGTTAGAAGGTGAAGCTGTAAATTCGACTGTTGAAGTTTCTGCACAAGGAGCTACAACAACTACGTTACTTGATAGTATAATTAAAACAGGAATGGAAAAAAGGGCAAGTGATATACATATAGAGCCAATGGAAAATCAAGTAAGAGTAAGATATAGAATTGACGGTGTATTAATAAATGCAGCAAGAATAGATAAAGAAAAACAATCACAAATAATAGGAAGATTAAAAGCAATTTCAAATATGCATCAAGAAAAACAAGAATCACAAGATGGTAGAATTTTGCTATATGATGATTACAACATCCGTGTATCTTCACAACCAAATGTATATGGAGAAAAATTTGTTTTAAGATTA
>AUXO013805885.1_pt1 | contig 10926 bp, 12 predicted proteins | sample 768731 | NCBI WGS metagenome assembly AUXO01 (sample SAMN02715735, study PRJNA202380) | gut metagenome | biome: sheep rumen | host: Ovis aries | place: New Zealand: Palmerston North
ACACGATTACATATGAATATTTGTTCATATGTTCATACCATCAGATCTCATATATGAATATTTGTTCATATGTTCATACCATCAGATCTCATATATGAATACATGTTCATATGTTCACATGTAGATCCCTAGTCGCCTATGCAAACAAATGTTTGGTAAACCGGTTTACTAGCGCAACCTGGTCTTTTGTGCATATTGCACAAAGATAAACTGATGTTTTGTGTATTATTTACAGTTGACAGAACATATATTCACCGAACAATGTTTGTCAAAATAACACCTCAAAAGATCCGATTTATTGTGCATATTGACTAAACAAATGTTTAGTAAACCAGTCTACCAAACAAATGTATTGTGCGGATCGCACAAAAATTTGCGCAATCTTTGGGTAGATTTACCGAGAAAACTATGCTATACTATAAGTGTAAGATAAATAAGATAGTTGAATTGAATGGAGGTTTTGGCTCACATGCGCTAGCCACGCAAACAAGCGTACCTTGACAACTTTATAACGATCACTCCCTATACCTCATGAGTTGTGAGGTCTATTAGAGTTATCGTTAGTAAACCGGTTTACTAAGTTCTAGGCACCTAGGTGCTGAGCTTAAAAGCATACACAATTCATTTTATTTTAATATATGGAGGTTATAAAAAATGAATAACGTTATTAATTTGAACATGAACGAGCTTACAAGTGTAGAGAAGTACACTATTACAACCAAGGACGGTAAAGCATTAACAATAACTGGCGAACTTGCCCGCAATGTTTCCGCACTTGATGGACTTGGAAAAATGACCGATAAAGCCACACTTTATAAGGCTATTTTCATCACAAAGATTATGCACATGAAGTCCGACGATTTTAAGGAAAAATATTCCGTAAAGGATGGAACGACGTTTATCACTAAGTATCTTGGATACACCAAAACAACAATCGACCTTTACAAGAACACTATTGATATGTTTTTTAATGATGGAGAGATTGTTTACAAAGAACTCGCAGAGTACAACTTAGCACAATTACAAGAACTTTGTAAGTTTGTCCGTACTGACATGGAGAAAAACGGCCTCGACTTGGATAACGCAATCAACGATCTTTGTATGATTTGCGCGACTGAGTTCCCCTATACGATGTCCTCTAAGAACATGCGCAAGGCGATTGACAAATACTTTACCACCGTAGAAGAACCCGTTGAGAGCAATGACGAGTCTACCGGAAACAATGACGAGTCTACCGGAAACAATGACGAGTCTACCGGAAACAATGACGAGTCTACCGGAAACAAACCCGCACCTATTACACTCGAAACAATGTTATCTAAGTGTAAAATAGTTCTTAGCCGTTGTGAAAATATCCGCAATTATGGGTTTGATGCTGACGGCCATTACATCGGCGATGATATCGAGAATCATTTCCGTGATACGCTTGATTTCATAATTGGATTGCTTACAATCGAAAACAAGTAATGTATACATGTTAGCACTCACACCACGTGGGTGCTAACATAATCCTTTTTTTGCGCTAATTGATTAATTCACTTAACTAATTATTAGCACTACTCACTTTTGAGTGCTAGTATTGATAGAATTTTGACGTTAATTTTTTCACGATCTTGTTAAAATTTTGACGTTAAAATCTTCACAAACCAGTGTTTCGGTCTGTGCAAAAGCAGATCTTAACATATGCTAGGTGCCTAATATCCTCCTCATTCCATACACTAGGCGCCTAGCATTATAATAACAGGGGGAGGGTAATAAAAAACAAAGTCGAATTTAATTTAAAAGGAGGATCAATGAAAATAGTAGGAGTTTGCGGGGATATAAAAAGCAAAAATTACATTAAATTTGTAGAATTTGCACGCAAGTTTTATAAAGTGTATGACTTTGAAGATTATGTTGGAGTAACAACAGAAGAGGATTTACGTTATTGTAAGATACTATTTGTATATGGCAGAGAGGATAAACTATCAGAAGAAACATGGGATCTTATTTCATGGGCATATATTACTGGAGTTGCTATAATTCCGGTACATGATATAACAACTGCTAGAATAAGATTTCACGCAATAAAGTTTCTGCGTACATTCGCTGACGCATTAGAGAACATGTAATAAATGGCTAGGCACCTAGCACATTTAAAATAACAATTATTTTATGGAGGTATTCAAATGAATAACACAATTAATTTCAAGGAACTTGCAATTCAGGCTACAACCCTTTCACCACTTATGGCTGATAAAGAGAAAGTTTCAACTGAAGAAGTAATTAGCCAGTATCCGGAAGGTATCACAATTACTTCTTTCGATTCAGTAACGATGAACGATGGACAGTATTATGTTGCTACATTTAAGGAGAACGAGGGTGTATATATCAACTGTGGACAGATCCTTTCCAAGGTTTTCGACAGATTCGTTAGCGCTTTTGATGGCGACATTGCAGGTGCATCTGAAAGTCTTAAGGCACATGGCGGTCTCAAAGTAAAGCTTAACAAGAGCAGAACCCGCGGTGGCAACAATATCACTACAGTGACAGTAGTTTGATCGGTCGTTCATTTATTAACAACAGAGGGTCTTTATTTAGACCCTCTTTTTTAATAGGAGGGTAAAATGTCAATAAAAGAAAATATAAAATCAATACTTGAGTGTTATTTTGCCGGATTTAAGGAAGAAATAATTGATAATGCTTGCAATCGTATATTAGAACAAGTTGAGATAGATTATAAGGAGGAGGAAAGTGAAACAAATAGAATTAAGTGATTATGTTTATCGCAACCTCAGACACTATCCATTTTGCGATAAGTGTGGAGGGTATATTGAAAAGTACCACGAAATAGAGTACACACGTAAAAGAGTTGGTCGTCGTGTTGTTTATAAGTTTTATCATAAAGAATGTGCAGAAAAAGGCTAGGCACCTAGGAGGTTATTATGAAACTTAACTTATTTCAAAGAATAGTAAGAACAGCAAAGAAAGCTATCGAAACAATAGTTTCAACATTTAATGAAACTGAAGTTTCAGAGACGATTGTTACACCTACTGCACCAAAAACTGATGAATATAGACTTGAGGAACTTAAAGAAAAATATCGTCCTTTATTTACAGAAGCACATAATAAATATAAAGATATTCAAGATTTAGGTCTTGAGGAAATATCAAGGGCTTACCAATCAGCGGGTGATGACTTTTATGTTGATGATATTTATACAATGGAGGAACTGTTTAGAGAAGTTGCTAGAGCGCAGGTTTTTGTGTCAGACCCAACAAGTAATCCAGACGTTGCAAAACAAGTAATTGAAGATATGGATATTGACCTCTATAAAGGACGAGGGTATAAAGAGCCGGACATGCAAGAATTTTGGCATTTTGTTAATATGGCAAAAGAAAGCACAGAAATAGCCGGTGCTGTAGCATTAAGACAGTATTCAGGAGCTTTTGAATATGCGTATAAAGTATATGTTGATACAAGAGATCCATTAGCTGTTAAAAATGCTATTGTTAATTACATTGAAACAGAGTATGAAAATCATAACTTTTCAGATAGAGTAGAAGGTGTTGATATGGGAGGTAATTCAAACCCATACAATTTTGGTGAAGAAAGGCTTTTTTAATGAAACCTAATTTTATTAATGGATTAGTTTTCAATTATAATGAAACAGGGATCGCTTTTGATATGGCATTATCTTATGATAACGCTATTATAGTAAAAAAGCGATCCCTAGGGGTATATAACATACCAGCGGCTTTTGATATTGAAACATCATCATTTACTTATAATGGTGAAAAACATGCCTGTATGTATTGTTGGCAGTTCGGTATTAATGGTATCACAATACTTGGAAGAACATGGCAACAGTTTAAAAGTCTTATAAGTGAATTATCTAGGCGCCTAGGACAAAATAGACTAATAGTTTATGTTCATAATTTAGCTTACGAGTTCCAATTTATGAAACATTGGTTTGTTTGGGATAAAGTATTTGCCATTAAAAGACGTACTCCTGTAAAAGCATTAACTGGTAATATAGAGTTTAGATGCTCGTTGTTCTTATCCGGATATAACTTAGATACACTAGGAAAGAATTTAATAAAATATAAAGTTCGCAAGCTAGTTGGTGATCTGGATTACAAACTTGTAAGGCATTGTGGAACTAAGTTATCCTATAAAGAGAATCAGTATAGAATAAATGATGTTCGTGTTGTTATGGCATATATACAAGAATGTATAGAGGACGAGGGTGATATAACAAAGATACCGTTAACCAAAACTGGATACGTTCGACGTCATTGTAGAGAAATGTGTCTTTATGGTAAAGGTGATAAGAAAGCACGTAAAAGTCAATACATGAGATGGCGAAAAATAATGAAATGGTTGACAATAGAAGTAGATGAATATCAACAATTAAAGAGAGCATTTCAGGGCGGCTTTACTCATGCAAATGCAGAATATGTTGGTAAGATTTTACATAATATAGGATCAGCAGATTTCACATCGTCATATCCCTATGTTATGGTATGCAAATATTTCCCAATGGGTAAAGGTAAATTAATTCCACAAGAAGAATTAACTAAAGAAGAAATAGCTAGGTGCCTAGGAAGTTATTGTTGCATGTTTGATGTTGAATTTGAAAACTTACAAGCAACTCAAATATATGAACAGCCGTTATCATGGTCAAGATGTTATGGTGTAACAAAAGATACTAAACGACAAATAAATAATGGTCGAGTAGTATATTGTGAAAAGTTAATAACAACATTAACTGAATTAGACTATGACACAATGAAATTCTTTTATAACTGGTCTAGCTGTAAGATATTTAATTTCCGAATATATCCTAGAGGTTATTTACCTAAAGAATTGATCTTATCAATATTAGACTTCTATCAAGGTAAGACATCTTTAAAAGGTGTTGAGGGTATGGAAGTAGAATATGCTAAGTCTAAAAATAATCTTAACGCATGTTATGGAATGGCAGTTACAGATATTGTAAGAGAAATTAACGATTATGATGATGAATGGCTACCACCTAGAAATCCAGACATGGCAGAATCAATATTTGAGTATAACAATAAACAAGATAGGTTTTTATTCTACCCTTGGGGTGTTTGGGTAACAGCTCATGCGAGACATAATTTATTTAGTGGTATCAGGGAGTTTAAATCTGATTATGTTTATAGTGATACTGATTCAATTAAAGGATTCAATTTTGATAAACACATGGATTATTTCATCAAATATAACAAAAATGTCGAAAAAGAAATAGATAAAGTATCTGAATATTATAATATCCCTAGAGAAATGTTTGCACCAAAAACTAAAAAAGGTGTTATAAAGACAATAGGTGTTTGGGATATGGAGGGTACTTATGATTATTTCAAAACTATGGGAGCTAAGCGTTACATGACTGTTAAAAATGATGTTATAGAAATTACAATAGCTGGTTTATCTAAAATAAATGGCTTAAAGTATATGTGTGATGTATCCGGTATCAAATATACAGTTGATGAAAACAATCACTTACATTATAAAGGTGGCATGATCAAAAATCTATATGATTTATTTGATGAAACATTAGAAATACCACCATCTAAAACAGGAAAATTAACTCACACATATTTTGATGAAAGTTGTAAAGGTTGGTTGGTGGATTATCAAGGTAAAGGAGGTGTTTATTATGAGAAGTCATATGTTCACTTAGAGGATGCCCCATATTCTATGTCACTTGCAAAAGAATTTTTAAATTATTTAAGAGGTGAAATACATGTCTTTTTCTAATATTTTAAAACCTAAATTGAAATTTTATAGCTTAGACTCAATACTTGATAAACATGCTCAGTATAACATAATCTTTGGTGAAAGATCAAACGGTAAGACGTTTGCGGCTCTTGAAAAAGGATTAACTGACTATGTTGAACATGGTTATGAGATGGCTTATCTTAGAAGATTTAGAGAAGATTTTAGAGGTAAAAGAGGTCAGCAGTTATTTGAAGGTATTGTTAATGCAGGGGTAGTTTCTAGGTTAACCGGAGGTAAGTTTACAACAATTTACTATTGGTCATCAAGATGGTATCTAGCAAATTATGATGAAAAACAGGGTAAAATGATACCGGATAATAAGCCATTTGCTTATGCTTTTGCTATCTCTGAAATGGAACACGATAAATCAACCAACTATGAAAATGTTAAAAATATAATATTCGACGAGTTCTTAACTAGGTCCTATTATCTGCAAGACGAATTTGTTTTGTTTATGAATGTATTATCAACCATCATAAGATTTCGTGATGATGTTACAATATTTATGTTAGGAAATACTGTAAATAAATACTGTCCGTACTTCAAAGAAATGGGCTTAACAAACATAGCTAACATGAAAAAGGGGACTATTGATGTTTATTCATATGGTGAATCTAAGCTCAGGGTAGCTGTTGAGTATGCCGAAAGTCCTGTTAAGCGTGGTCAAACTAAACCGTCAGATCATTACTTTGCATTTAACAATCCTAAGTTATCAATGATTACCGGAGGTGCTTGGGAAATTGCAATGTATCCACACTGTCCTGTTAAATATAAACCAAAGGACGTTGTATTCACATACTTCATAGAATTTAACGACGCTTTATTACAGTGTGAGGTTGTAATGTTTGGTGAAAATAACTTTACATTCATACATGAAAAAACAACACCATTACAAGATGAAAGTAAGGATATTATATTTACCACAAGATACGATCCTAGACCTAATTTTATGAGGAATATTAGAAAGCCAGCTAATGAACTTGCTAGGCGCCTAGCAACTTATTTTAAAGATGATAAGGTTTTCTATCAGGATAATGAAGTCGGCGAAATTGTTCGTAACTATTTAATATTCTGCGCACAAGATGGTGTTGTTAAAAACTAATAAAAACACCCTTCACGATAATTGTGGAGGGTGTTTTATAATGCAGTTATTTCAACATATCATTGACATGTTTTTGTACTGCCTTATACAAATTTTCTTTACGTGCTTCACCATTCCCCCAATGCCCTGCAATAACATCTCTTGCAAGCACATCTAGGGCATTGTCAACTTCGGGGTTTAAGGTCTCACCAGGGTCATAGACCATCGCTGTATGTTCTCCCTCTTTTACTTCAATATCACCATTCAGCAAATAACCTGAATCTGTCAGATAGTTTTTATTAGTATATGAAAGAAAGCCATGTGCCTTATAAAACTCAACCATTTTTGAAGTAGTAGGTGCATTTTCGTCAGATCTTAATTCCGGAACTACGCAACACCAACATGCGTAAACAAATGCTGAGCAATCTGTTTCAGTTTTAATACCTGACGCGATATATTTATCAACATCAAAATTACACGTTTTAAGTGCCTGATATAATGTGTTACGTCCTGACTGATCATAACCTACTAAATTGCAATTAGCAAGTTTCACAGCAATCTTCATTACACGATCAACAACAGTTCTGTTTGGAAATCTCAACATAGTTCCCCATGGTTTTGCATACCAGTCAGTTATTGAAACTTCATTCCCTGTTTGATCTCCAGCTTTTGCTTTTCCATTCCAACCTGAATCACCATTTTCAGTTGATCTAGCATGTACTAATTTAATCATCGTCTGTTCTCCTTCCTTTAATATAAAGTGTGAGTTCATGTATAGCACTTGTAAGTTGTGCAAGTAGTTCACTCTGCTTAGCATCTGACTCAGTTATCTTTTTCCACATAAGCCAGCACATAAAAATAGGAAATCCTATTGTTGTAATAGCAACCTCAATTTCTTTAATCACACTTGTATCCATATAATCTCCTTTCTTACTAGGCGCCTAGCTTAAATTAAAATACCTGTTTTCAAAAGATTCTCAAGTTCTGCTAATTCAGAATCTGTACCATTACAGTTTTCAATATGAACTTCAGTACAAGATATGAATCCGGTACAATCACCTATTTTAGTAGTATAATTTGCAGGTTTACCTAGATATTTATTAAAATCATTTGCGGTATTTGTCTGTGGTCTCTGAATTACTAAATAAGGTTTCTTAATACCCATAGCACCAGCATTACCACTAAGATGACCTGATCTTTCAATAGATGCACGACCATGCATAGCACCACTAGCAACACCTATCATCATAGGTGCTAAAGATCCTCCACTTGCAATAGTACCTGCAACACCTAAAGCTGCGGTTACAATACCCATGTAAGAGCCACTACTTAAAGGATAATGAACACTACAATCACCAGAATACTGATAAATTACACCACCGAACATATCTCTTGTTACCTTAACATCTGCTAAGCAAGCACCCGTTAAAACATCAATATGATATATTACTTGCATAGTACCTCTCATTATATCATTAACATCTAATTTAACAAATCCAATGAAAGGTAAATAGAGTGATGCTTCAGTAAAAGGCGGATAGTCAAAAACATTCTGAAAAAGTTCAGTAAGTTGTATAGTACCACAATCAACATCAACATATTGCCCGTTAACAACATTTGCTTCAATTCCGCTATTAAGATAACCAACCTTAATATCGTCTCTACCCGAAATTGATGGTGTACAAAAAACTTTATGTAAACTTATTATAGCCTGCATAGGATCGTTAAACATTTTAAGTAACTGATCTACAAAATTACTAGACCATAACCAACCACCAAAAGAATTTATCTCAGACTGAGAGGGATTATAAACACTAAATAAAGCTGACGATGTACCAGTAGGTATAACAACTGGTGGTGTTTCGCCTTCACCTGTATCATCTAAGTCTTGAGTTGTATTTTCTAGTAAACCTATGATATAAGCTAACTGACTCTGTGTTGCTGTCTCAGGATCTGTCTCAGGATTTTCTTGTGTTGCAGCTCCACTTACGGGCTGTTGTGCTGGGTCATATTCATCTGTCGGATTAGGATTAGGGTCAGGTAAAGCTATTGGAACATAAGTATATGTAACAACACTTCCATCAGGTTGAACGACATTTTGAGTTATAGCTCTATTAAATAAATCAGGATATGTCGCTTGAAGTATTGCAAGAACATCTGCAACAGTTGCATCTGTTGGTATTTGCGGAGTTGTAGCGTCAGGCTGTGTATCAATACCATCAACAGCACTATGTTCTACTGAACCATATAAAACAGCCCATGCAATAGCACCAAGATCTCTTGATTTGTTATATGCTGACATAGGATTTAATATTGGTTTAGTGTTCATCTTCAATGATGAGTTACTATTTTGTTGCGTATATCCAGCAGTTTTTCCATTATATGTGTAGCTTCTTTGTGACGATGTACCTATTTTAGTAGCTGCTATATAACCACCACTTAATCTCCAACCATCTGAAAGTTGTGTTATTGTACCATCACTAAACATAACAGTCAAATCCCAATCGTCTAAATCAGGAGTTACTAAAATACCTCCAACATCTTTACCGTTGACAGTATAATTATCAGGAACTACCATATCACCGGTATTAAAAACACCTAAATTCTGTAAAACTAATGCAAGGTAAGCCAGAGCGTCTTGATCTATATATGCTTGTGCTTTATTAGTAACAGGATCTAATCCAAAAATTGCGTTAAAAACTCTAGCGTTTAATGAGTCATCATCTTGCGTTATACTCGACCATGTTTCAGGATTTAAAGTGCTCCAACCTATAGAATCAAAAAAATCAGGATTAGCATGATAAACTATTTCATTAAATGCTTTTCCTAATGTTATACCTATACCCGCAGCGGCTATTGCAGGAATCAAGCTACCTCTAACAAAATTGCCAACACTTGCTCCGCCTGCAACACCAGTAGTAGCAACAACTTTTCCAGTCTGAGAATCTATAGTCGTATTAGACGGTATATTCAAATTTATTTTAGTTGGTTGAACATTGCTATCAATCATACCAGCTAAATCCAAATCGCTAGTAACTTCAGTAGCTATGTCATAAGATCTTACAGAACCATCTGCATTAAAAACAACACTACCTTTAGGTAATAATTCAACAGTATTTTCTAATTCTGATGGTAATACGTCATAATGTTGCGTAATCTGTTCCCAATGTAAAAAAGGATCTCGTGGATTTTGGACTTCATTATAATAATTACTAAGTCCATTTACCATATCTAAAAACTCTTGCCCAACTTTCATATTAACCTCCTGCTGTAATCAAAATAAACTCACCGTTATTTGATAATCCATAAGGAAATGTTATAATATCTGTTTTTGTTTTTACCAAATCAACCCACTGATTACCTGCTAAATAATTATTAGCACCAATGTTCTCAGAGTCTTTTAAAATAGCATCAAATGTTAAAATAGCTTCTTTAAAAGACATTAGAACATCTGTTCTACCAGTTACTCGCCATAATCCTTTTCTTACAGAAGTAATAGATGTTCTAAAGTAAAATCTATTAAATTCTGGTATATAGAAATAATTATAACTTGTAAGCGTTGAATCACTTTCAATAAGAATACTAGGAGTTTCAATTCTACATTCATCTCTAAGAGTTCCGTTAAAAATATCTCCCTGTAGCAATTCTTTATTAAGTTTATTTGGTTCACTCTTATTTACAAAGAATTGTATTTCCATAACTCTCCTTTCTAAAATATCCCCCATAGATAAACTATGAGGGATAAGTTCTAGGCGCCTAGCCTATCACTTGATGTAGAAAACTACACAGTTCTCTGCCAAGTCATTAAAGTAACCAGCGTCAAACTTATGCCATTCATTCCAGAACTCAGCCTTAGGATTGTAGTTGGAAGTGATACGGCGAGATATGTTAGATACACCCAGTGCATCTCTATCGAAAATAACTCCGAGAATACCATCACAATTTACTGTGTTGCCGGTTGCTGTCTTAACATTGATTTCAGACGTATCAAAGAAATCATAGCCAGTGCCAGAACCCTGCCAGTAAACAACCTTTTCAGAATTAGGAAGTTTAACCA
>AUXO015273184.1_pt1 | contig 10926 bp, 11 predicted proteins | sample 768731 | NCBI WGS metagenome assembly AUXO01 (sample SAMN02715735, study PRJNA202380) | gut metagenome | biome: sheep rumen | host: Ovis aries | place: New Zealand: Palmerston North
TATCCTGATGCAGATGCGAAGAATCTGTTTGTCAGGGATGACAAGAGGAGAAACTACTATCTTATAACCGTTAAAGGAGATAAGCGTGTGGATCTGAAAGATTTCCGTAGGAAACATGAATTGCGCCCTCTCACTTTCGCTTCTGCAGAGGAACTTATGGATATTATGAAGTTATACCCAGGAGCAGTGAGCCCTCTTGGCCTATTATGCGATGAGGAACATAAGGTGAAACTCTTTTTGGATGAAGCATTCGGTGAAGGGCCAGTTGGTATCCATCCCAACGACAATACTGCAACCGTCTGGCTAAAGACTGCAGACTTGGTTTGTTTAATAAGCGACCATGGAAACAGTGTGGAAATAGTTAATTTGGATTAATGTAGACAATTCTATAGCTTAATTTTGTAATAAATATATTTGTAAGTTGGTATTAAATAATATGGATCAAATTGATATTGAACTTAGGAAACATAGGTTTATTGTCTTTTCACAAGACCATTATAACCCTCTTGGTATAATTCGTAGTTTGGGAGAAAAGGATCTTAAGCCTATATCTATATTATATGGGGAGAATCAATGGATGATTCCTCATTGTCGTTATGTTGATAGCCTTTTTCAGGTAGAAACACTTGAAGAAGGTTACCGGTTATTATTGGACAAATATGGGAAAGAAGTTGAAAAACCATTTGTTTTATGTAGCGATGATACAACTACAAGTTACTTGGATCAACACTTCGACGAGTTGAAAGATCATTTTTATTGTTATAATGCGAACGAGAAAGGACGAATAACGTGGTTGCAGAATAAAGACAATATTACCAATCTTGCAGAAGAGTCAGGATTATTGACCCCGAAGAAAGAAGTAGTGGAAACGGGGATTTTGCCCCAAAAACTACATTATCCAATTATTACAAAAGTCTTAGCGTCTACGATGGGCGCATGGAAAGGGGACGTATATATTTGTAAAAACGAGAATGAATTGATAGACGCTTATAAATTAATCCAATCTCCCTTGCTTATCCTCCAAGAATATATACATAAGAAAGGCGAGTTTTGTATGGAAGGATTTTCTATAAATAATGGCGAAGATGTTTTTATTCCATATATTGCAGAATATATTCGTTACTATTATAATAGTTATGGTCACTATATGAATATGATACCCTTTCCGGAGGGTGATTTTAGGCGTAAGATTATTGATTTATTAAGGAGAACCAAATACAATGGTATATTCGAAATAGAATTTATGAAGGGGCCCAGCGACGAAAATTACTTCTTAGAAGTTAATTTTAGGGCATCAACTTGGAATTATGCCATAACGGTTGGAGGCGGAAATTTGCCATATTATTGGGCAAAATCGCTATTAGCAGGAAGAGTTTTATTAGACGAGATGGAGTTAAGAAAAGACTCTTTCACTGCAATGGTGGAGCCTGATGATTTTGTCAATAATGTAATAAAGCTGAAAACCATTTCTTTGTTTCAGTGGCTAAAAGAGTGGAAGACAACCGACTGTTTTTATTACTATAATAAAAACGACAAAAAACCTTATATCTATTATTGGGTAAATAGAATAAAACGACTAATTCTTCGAAGATTGTAATTATGGGTATTTCACGACATATCAAACGACTAAGGGAATCTGCATGGAGATTGGGCATTTTGGTTAATGGTTATGTGGATCTAAAATCAAATAATATAATTTTTGTCAACAATGGGATATACGAAGGGAAAAAATGGTTTGCAGATCCTTTTATACTTTCATATAACGAGAATGAAGTTGTCGCCCTTGTTGAAGAGTATGATTATAAGATAAATAGAGGTCGTATAGCGAAGATTGTAATCGATAGAAGCACGTGGACTATTACAAATTGCATTATTTTGCTGGATCTCTCTACCCACTTGTCTTTCCCTATTATTTATCGGCAGCAAGGAAAAGTGTTTGTTTGTCCTGAAAACTATTCGGGAGAAGGACTTATTAAGTATGAATATGACCCGTTAAGTGAAAAGCTTTTGCCGATTTCTCTCCTCAGTAATAAGCTGCTTGTAGATACAGTTATTCGTCAGTTTGGCGACTATTTCTATATGTTTTCTACAAATGAGCCAACGCCCAATGGTAATATCTTGACCGTGTATAAGGCTTTTAGTTTTGATGGCCCTTTTTTAAAGAATAACGATGTATACTTTGAAGATAATGTTGCAAGAAATGCAGGTGATTTCTTTTATCATGATGGGAAATTAATAAGACCTGCTCAGGAGAGTAATTATTCATATGGACATTCTATTGTATTTCAGGAAATATATTTCAATAAAGGTGTCTTCACGTTCAGGGAAGAATGGAGATATCTTTCAACGCATCCCACTTTTAAGTTAGGGGCCCATACTTATAATGAGTTTGAAGGAATGGGGATTATTGATTTTAAGGGATATAGATATCCAGTTATTGGCTTCCTGTTTAATGCCCTTTCTGGTATTCTGTGCCTTCTTGGTATAAAAAAGAAAAATAAGTTAAAATGAGGATATGCCATCTTTTGTGGAGTTTTATGACTGGAGGGACAGAGAACATGCTGGTTGATATTGTAAACGGACAAGTTAAGGATAACGCAGTATCTATTATAGTTCTCAACAACCAGATAAACGAGGAACTCTGTGCCTCTATTGATCGTAATGTTTTATTTGTTAGGATAGGTCGCCCTAAAGGAAGTAAAAACCCATGGTATTTTATAAAGATGAATTATGTTATCAATTCATTTAAGCCAGATATAGTACACATACACATGACGGGTTTATATCGGTTTTACAAACTTACATATCCGATAGTTTTTACGGCCCATAGTAATATGATAAAGAAAGAGGATGTTCTGCATTATCCGATAATTTACTGTATAAGCAAAGCTGTTGAAAATACATGTAAACAGTTGGGCGCAAATGAAACCAGGGTTATTTACAATGGTATTCATACAGATAATATTATACCAAAAATATCACATTCTTTCAATAAAAATATTGTCTGCGTGGGGAGGCTTGCAAGAGTAAAAGGCCAGCAAGTTTTAATCGATGCAATGAATGTAATCGTAAATAAAGAAGCAAGACTAACGATTAATTTGTCAATCATAGGGTCTGGTGATACAGAGTCGGAGTTGAAGGAGATGGTAAAGAGTTATAACCTTCAAGGTAATGTTCATTTTCTGGGTAGTAAAAGCCGGGAGTTTATTTTTCAACATCTCAAGGATTATGATCTACTTGTTATGCCAAGTATAAATGAGGGGTTTGGTTTAACGCTTGCTGAAGCAATGGCTGCTAAAATTCCTGTTCTATGTAGTGACCTCGATGGACCTATGGAGATCATTGATCATGGGCGTTTAGGGGATTATTTTAAGTCAGGTAATGCGGAATCACTGGCATCTAAAATAGTCTTCTGTTTGGATAACTTAGATTTTCAACGACTAGAAAATGCGCGGAAGTATGTGGTTGACAGATTTGATATTAATCAGACTATCAATAATTATAAGCGAGAATATGAGAGAATAATTCTGAAGGAGTCATGATATATATGATATTATTGTGGCGTTATTATATTATTGATTCGTGATGCCCAGATATTATGCTTTTCAGATTTTTTAACCAGCAAACTAAATCAGTTTTGTTCATGATAAATAACAATTATTATTTATACAAATTATGAGAGGAATAGTTCTCGCCGGCGGTTCCGGCACAAGGCTTTACCCAATAACAAAGGGCGTGAGCAAGCAATTGCTTCCAATCTATGATAAACCGATGGTTTATTATCCCATCTCTGCCCTGATGCTGGCAGGAATCCGGGATATTTTGATTATCTCTACACCATACGACCTGCCTGGTTTTAAGCGTCTGCTTGGTGATGGTTCTGACTATGGTGTCCACTTTGAGTATGCGGAGCAGCCCTCGCCAGACGGTCTTGCACAGGCATTTATTATTGGCGAAAAATTCATTGGTAAAGACAGTGTTTGTTTAGTCCTTGGCGATAACATATTCTATGGCAGTGGATTTACGGGACTGCTCCGCAAGGCAGTAGAAGATGCTGAAAAGAATAATAAGGCAACTGTATTTGGCTATTGGGTATCTGATCCTGAGCGCTATGGCGTGGCAGAGTTTGACAAGCAGGGTGACTGCCTCTCTATTGAGGAGAAACCTAAGGAGCCTAAGAGCAACTATGCTGTGGTGGGCCTTTACTTCTACCCTAATAAGGTTGTGGATGTCGCCAAGCACATCAAGCCCTCAGCTCGTGGTGAATTAGAGATCACTACGGTTAATCAAGAGTTTTTGAAAGACGGGGAATTGAAAGTCCAAGTTTTTGGTCGCGGCTTTGCATGGTTGGATACAGGTACGCATGACAGCCTTGCAGAGGCTTCCACATTTGTTGAAGTTATAGAGAAACGTCAGGGGCTTAAGGTTGCATGCTTGGAGGGCATTGCTTATCGTAATGGCTGGATCTCAGAGGAGAAGATGCGAGAGTTGGCAAAACCCATGCTGAAAAACCAGTATGGGCAATATCTCATCAAGGTCATCGATGAAATGAAGGAAGAAGTCAATTCAAGAACACTCACCCAAGATTAAGATTAATGGATGTTATAAAGACTGCCATAGATGGTGTATTGATTTTTGAGCCAAAGGTATATGGGGATGCTCGAGGCTATTTCTTTGAGAGTTTCTCACAGCGAGATTTTGACGAGAAGGTCGCACCAATACTCGGCCATACAATCAACTTTGTTCAGGACAACGAAAGTATGTCTTCTTATGGGGTGATGCGAGGGCTTCATTTTCAAAGACCACCATTCACCCAGAGCAAGCTGGTTCGTTGTGTAAAAGGAGCCGTACTTGATGTCGCCGTTGATATTCGTAAGGGAAGTCATACATACGGCCAACATGTAGCAGTAGAACTAACGGAAGATAACCATCGCCAATTCTTTATCCCTCGTGGTTTTGCTCATGGCTTTGCTGTGTTGAGCGAAACAGCCGTATTCCAATACAAGTGTGATAATTTCTATCATCCAGAGGCAGATGGCGGCATTAGTATTCGTGATCAATCTTTGGGTATTGATTGGAGAATCCCCACGGAGAAGGCTCTTCTCAGTGAGAAAGACACAAAACATGCTTTACTTAAGGTCTTTGATAGCCCGTTTGATATAAATGTAAGTCTCTACTAATTATGACCATACTTGTTACATGAGCCAACGGACAATTGGGCAATGAAATGCGCATTGTCACCAAGGGTTCAAAAGACAGATACATATTTACTGATATTTGTGAAGAACATCCTGAGTCACTGGCTAAGCTCCACAAGTTGGCAGGAGAGAATGTGGATACAACAACCACGAAGCTTGACATCACGAACCTTGATTCCATTCGCACGATGGTAAAGGACAATGATGTCAAAGTCATTGTTAATTGTGCAGCTTGGACTAATGTGGATGGTGCAGAAGATTCAGAAAAACGTGAGTTGGTTGAATTACTGAATGCAAAGGCACCTGAGAAGTTGGCTATATCCATGAAGGAAGTAGGCGGTTTATTGGTTCATATCTCTACCGACTATGTCTTTGGTGGTGATCCTTATAACACTCCTTGCAAAGAAGACCAGAAGGGAACACCAACTGGTGTTTATGGCTTGACCAAGTTGCATGGCGAGCAAAACATCCAAAAGACAGATGTTGATTATCTTATCTTTCGTACAGCCTGGTTATATTCAGAGTTCGGAAAGAACTTTGTAAAGACTATGTTGAATCTAACTGCTACAAAGCCACAATTAAAGGTCGTCTTTGATCAGGTAGGGACCCCAACCTACGCACAAGACCTTGCAGATGTAATTCTTGTCGCAATAGAAGACTACAAGCAGGCTTTGAACACTGAACCTGGAACTTTGAACTACGCGAAGAATGGAATATACCACATTTCGAACGAGGGAGTCTGCTCCTGGTTTGATTTTACTAAGATGATTGCTGAGTATAGCAGTCAAACTGCTTGCGCTATACAGCCTTGCCATTCAGATGAGTTTCCAAGCTCAGTGAAGAGGCCTGCTTCCTCTGTTTTGGACAAGACAAAAGTGAAAGCCACGTTTGGTGTAAAAGTTCCTTATTGGACAGATTCTCTTAAGACCTGTATCAAGAATTTGAAATAGCATTAATATGAAGCGTACAATCATCATAACCGGTGGCGCTGGTTTTATAGGAAGCCATGTAGTTCGCCTTTTTGTTAACAAGTATCCTGATTATAAGATTATAAACATGGATAAGTTGACTTATGCAGGAAATCTCGCAAATCTTAAGGACGTCGAAGACAAGCCAAACTACAAGTTCGTCAAGATGGATATCTGTGACTTCGAGGGTGTACTCAAATTGATGCAAGAAGAGCAGGTTGACGGTATTATTCATTTGGCCGCAGAAAGCCATGTTGATAGAAGTATCAAAGATCCCTTCACTTTTGCCCAAACTAATGTGATGGGTACGCTTTCATTACTTCAGGCTGCCAAAGCTTATTGGGAAAGTTTGCCCGAGAAGTATGATGATAAGCGTTTCTACCATATCTCTACCGATGAGGTGTATGGAGCATTGGAAATGACACATCCTGAAGGGATCGAGCCTCCTTTTACAACTAAGGCGAGTTCAGGTGTGCACCATTTAGCATACGGAGAGAAGTTCTTTACCGAGGATTTGAAATATCAGCCGCATAGCCCCTATAGTGCGGCAAAGGCCAGCAGTGACCATTTTGTACGTGCTTTCCATGATACATTTGGAATGCCCACAATTGTGACAAACTGCTCTAACAATTACGGCCCTTATCAGTTCCCTGAGAAGTTGATACCGCTGTTCATTAATAATATTCGCCATCGCAAGCCTCTTCCTGTTTATGGTAAAGGAGAGAACGTTCGTGACTGGTTGTATGTCGAGGATCACGCAAGAGCAATCGACACCATTTTCCACAATGGTAAGATAGCTGAGACATACAACATTGGTGGTTTCAATGAGTGGAAAAACATCGACATAATTAAGGTCCTGATTAACACTGTTGACCGCCTACTTGGACGTCCCGAAGGTGCGGATATGGATTTGATTACCTATGTCTCTGATCGTGCCGGTCACGACCTACGTTATGCCATTGATTCTACAAAGCTCCAGAAAGAATTAGGTTGGGAGCCAAGCCTCCAATTTGAGGAGGGCATAAAGAAGACAGTGAAGTGGTATCTCGACAATCAGGAGTGGCTTGATAACGTTACATCTGGTGACTATCAGAATTATTATGAATACATGTATATTAATTATTAATGTAGCGACCTTTGATCTTGTATAGGCGAAATTAACTCGCTTCTTTTAAACTCACATAATTGGCCGCCAAATCATTTACTATATAAAAAAATGTCAAAAGCACGTGATTACTTTCATAACCAGGGAGGCGCAAAGTTACTGAAACAATATTGGCAGAATGGAGCATTGTTTACTGCCGTTTCGCAGTTCTTTATTTTAGGGAAAAGCAAGACGGCTCTTGAGTTGTTACGATTAGCTGCGAATCTTAAAACGAAACAACGATTAGAAAAGAGATACAAAAAAGTTCTGATAGAATTTGGAGAACAATGGAGCGCTGATGTTTCTCACCAGACTTGTAAAACTGTGTGGGTGTTTTGGTGGCAAGGAGAAGATGCAATGCCAAAGATTGTTAAGCAGTGTTATGCTTCGATAAAAGAACATTTGAAAGATTGGGAGATAGTATTACTTACAGAAAATAACTATAAAGAATACGCATCTTTTCCTAATTATATTCTTGACAAACTGAATAATGGTATCACTTTGACTCATTTTTCAGATTTGCTGAGACTTGAGCTGTTAATTAAGCATGGTGGGTTGTGGGTGGATTCCACGGTTCTCTGCACTAGCGGTGACATCCCCAAATCGATCCTAAGTAGTGATTTGTTCGTGTATCGTCCTCAGAAACCTGGTTCTGATGGTGCATCAATTTATCTGTCAAGTTGGATTATGTGGGCAAAGACAAACAATCGTTTATTGCTTGCCACGCAGGCTATGCTATATGAATATTGGCAGAAAAATTCTTCCCTAACGGATTATTATTTGCTGCATTATTTTATGTCTATTGTGTTTGATCGCTATGAGGAAGAAGCAAAACGCATCCCTCCGTTATGCAACTCAGTCCCTCACCTTTTACAACTCCATTTTTTTGAAAAATTTGACGAGGATTATTGGGATGATGTAAAGCATATGACATGTTTCCACAAATTGAGCTATAAATTCGATGCTGAGAAATATAATTTAGAAGGAACATATTATAAAAAGATAATTGAAAATGAAGGAACTAAATTTTAAGGAAGTTCAATCAACGGCATATGGGGTGCTTAAATATATCCATGATATTTGTAAGCAAGAAAACATTAGGTATTTTTTGGCTTACGGAACATTAATTGGCGCTATCAGACATAAAGGATTCATTCCATGGGATGATGATTTGGATATTATGATGCCCCGTCCTGATTTTGACCGTTTTGTGACGTACTGTAATAGTCATAATGAGACGCCATATAAATTGATGAATATGGATAATACTCCTAATTATCCATATTTTAATACCCGTGTTTGTGATACAAGGACAATTATCGATACATACCACGAACAGTCTGTTGGAATGGGAGTGTTTGTTGATGTATGTGCTTTGGATGGTCTTGGAGAAAGATATGAGGAATCCTTAAAACAAATGAAGAAATCCAAGCGGCTTTGTTCGTTGATGTTTCTGGCGACAAGAAGCAAGTTTCATTACGGATTAACCAAAGGTTATGTGAAGAATCTATTAAAGCTTCCTGCTTTCATTACGGCTCATCTATTAGGTACTTCCTTTTTGGCAAGGAGAATGCAACGCCTCTTGGGCAAATGTAATTATGACAAGAGTAATTACGTGGGTTGCCTAGTCTGGTCCTCATATACTCCAATTAAGGAAGTGTTTCCCAAAAAATGGGCCGAGGAAATAATAGAAGGACAATTCGAAGATGATATTTTCTTTATACCTAAGCACTATGATGAATTACTTAGGAAGATATATGGAGATTATATGCAATTACCGCCGGAGAAGGACAGAATCTATCATCATTTGTTTACCGCATACAATATAAACTAAAACTTATTTTATAATTTAAATTGTTTTTTAATGATTATAAAGTCAATAATTGCAGAAATAATTCAAAAACTCCGCTTGTATTTTTTTAAAGTAAAGGGGTACGATATAGGGGAAGGGACAATTATCGAAAGTGGCATTCTTTGGGATAAAGTTAATCCAAAGGGTATCCATATAGGAAAGGAATGTTTGATAGCCCACGGAGTAACCATATTAACTCATGATCATTGTAAAAGAATAGGTCCGAGTATAGTTGATTGTTTCAAGACAGATACTATAATTGGGGATAGGTGTTTTTTAGCTGTGAATTCTACAATAATGCCTGGAGTTCATATTGGTAACGAATGTGTGGTTGGTGCCGGATCTGTGGTAACAAGGGATGTTCCGCCAAATTGTATTGTGGCAGGCAACCCTGCCAAGGTAATAAGGAAGGGCATCAAAATGACTAAGCGTGCCGAGATTATAAATTGGAACCCGCAAGATGGGTTTGTTGATACAGAAAGGGTGTAATATATGGAGAAATTAAAAATAGCAATTGTTGGAACTCAGGGACTTCCGAACCAGTATGGTGGCTTTGAAACGCTGGCTGATTATTTAGTGAGAAATTTAAGCGGTAGACATAACATCACAGTCTATTGTTCATCAAAAAGTATCAAACGAGGAGCAGACGAGTACTGTGGTGCCAAGTTGAAATATGTCAATGTGGCCGACCACGGTGCAAGTGGTATTCTGTATGATACATTATGCTTGTTAGACGCCCAGAAACAGAATTTTGATGCAATTTTGGTTTTAGGTACGTTGTCCATCCCATCTATACCTCTCTTGTCAAAAAAGACGATGGATAAGTGTATCTCTAACTTTGGAGGTCTTGACTGGTTAAGAAACAAATGGAGTCGCTTCGCCCAAAGGGTCATCTATTACACCTGTAAAGTGACAGTTAAGTACTCCAAAATCGTTGTTTCAGACAACCTTAAGATTCAAGATTATATTAAACAAGATTTTGGCAGGGATTCTTATTTTATAGCATACGGCGGTGATCAGTCACAACATCTTCCAATTACACCAGAGATGGCTGAAAAGTATCCATTCCTGAATGGCAAATATGCTTTTGAGGTGGCTAGAATTCAACCCGATAATAATATTGAAATGCTGATGAAGGCATTTATAATGGCTGATTCAATTCCGTTTGTGTTGGTTGGGAACTGGAATAAATCAGATTACGGTATTGAGATTAAGAAGCAATATGAAGGGAAGAAGAATCTGATTCTTTTGGATGCGATATATGACAAGAGTATTCTTGATGTTTTAAGAAGCAATTGCTATTTCTATGTGCATGGTCATTCGGCGGGAGGTACCAATCCTGGGCTATGCGAAGCCATGAATTTGGGTTTGCCTATTATGGCTTTTTCGAATGGTTATAATCAGAATACGACTTTTAATAAGGCATTGTATTTTGAGAATGAGAATCAACTTAAGGATATGGTTCTGACAATAAACGATGAAGAATTGAAGAGGATTGGAAAGGACATGGAGGTAATTGCAAAAAAACACTATCGTTGGGAGTATATCGCAAGTGAGTATGAGAAACTATGTTACAAAGTAGCAGGAAAGTAAGATGGCATATTGAATTTCAAATTTATTAATATGGATAAAGTTCGTGTAGGAATCATCGGTTTTGGCCGTATGGGATTGACCCACTACAGCATCATCAACACACATCCGGCAGTGGAGATGACGGCCATAGCTGATACGTCGAGCACCATGCTCAACATGATTAAGAAGTAT
>AUXO015967940.1_pt1 | contig 10926 bp, 9 predicted proteins | sample 768731 | NCBI WGS metagenome assembly AUXO01 (sample SAMN02715735, study PRJNA202380) | gut metagenome | biome: sheep rumen | host: Ovis aries | place: New Zealand: Palmerston North
TCCCTGAAAGAGATGAAAGCAAAAGGATGGCTTGGTAAGACACTGTCTGACTTCGTGGAATAATAATTTCAGAATATATTACTCATCATTTAATTTATATCAATAATTATGAAAAAATCAATTTTTACATTAGCACTTATGATTATTTGTGCTGTTTCTGCCTATGCTCAGAAAAAATACACCGGAATCGTGAATGATCCTGACGGTTATACAAATGTAAGAGCTGCCGCATCAACAAAATCATCCATTGTTGACCGTATGGATGATGGCGACCTTCTTTATTACACACCTATGACTAATGGATGGAGTAAAGTGTATTTATATAGGAACTCTAAGTTTATTGGGTATATGCATACCAGCAGAATAAAAAGAATTGACATAAGCAAAATGTCTGACCCTCCAACGGATGATGAATTCCTTTCTGGCCGTATCGTTGACCCTGAAGATTCTTATGTCAATATAAGAAGAGGACCCGGCACGAATTATGCCATTTCGGGAAGACTTAATGTCGGTACTACTGTACTATACAGATACGTTAACGAAAACTGGGTTAAGGTATATAACAAACGAACGAAGAGCTTCCTTGGATATGTGGCTAGCAGCAGAATTTATTAATTTGAGTCATTAAGTAACGATAAAAAAAACTTGCTTATTTTTCCATCATTACTAAAAGAAACTTTTTAAATGCAAACTGTTATGAAAAAAATCTTTTCTTTATTCGTCTTAATCATAATGAGTGTGTCGAATATGTCGGCACAATCCATTTATCACACTTGGCGGGGAATGAGAGAAGCCGATGAAACGACTTCTTCATGGTTGTATATTGCTTTTATTGACGCAGACAATTCTTTTGCTATGGTTCAGGAAGCTTCTTTTGCTGATGAAGATTTAAGCTTTGACATTACAACAAGAGCTTATGGACTGTTCAGCTTCGATGGAGAAAAACTAAATGTAATGGTCAATGAAAACGAAACTACATCTACACTTGATGATATCACATTCAGTGATGAGATGGAAAGGCAGTTTAAAAAGAACAAGGCGCTTAAAGCAAATATGAATAATCAGGTTCGCGCTACTTTCAAGCAGACTAAAGATGATTTTGAAAAAGACCTCAACAAAATTGCTGAACGTTTCCGCCATTGCAAAGTTGTAGGCATTACTTCTACAAAACTCATTCTCCAAATGGGCACGGATGACGATGCCCCTATTGAAGTGTTCGAAAAAGACGATGACTTCGCATTGGAATGATACTGAAAAAAACTAATTATTAACTAATTCATTATTAATAAAATAATAATATTATGAAGCGTAAATCACGTTTATTAGTTGCATTTCTTCCCATTTTGACCATTCTGATGATTTCAGTGAGTGCTGCTTTGGCATGCAAGAGTAAAACTGAAACAACAGATATGACTGGAACAGCGGATTCAACAAAAACCTTTACTATTAAAGGTGTTTCTTTCGCTATGGTGCCAGTTGAAGGGGGATCTTTTATTATGGGGGCCACTGAAGAACAGGGAAGTGAAGCGGATGATGATGAGAAACCTGCTCATAAAGTGACAGTTTCAGATTTTTTCATCAGCCAGACAGAGGTGACTCAGGAATTATGGGAAGCTGTGATGGACACCACTGACAACCCTTCTGAATTCAAAGGTCCAAAGTTGCCTGTTCAAGCCATTACTCGTGTTGATTGCTATGATTTCATTGAAAAGCTAAACCAAGTTACTGGTGAGAAGTTCCGTTTACCAACAGAGGCGGAATGGGAATATGCGGCACGTGGGGGCAAAAAGAGTAAAGGTTATAAATACTCCGGTAGCAATACATTGGAGGAGGTAGCATGGTATGAAAGTAATGCTTTTGAAGGGCTGGATGAAAATGATCCTAACTATGGTATCCATGATGTTGCCACAAAGAAACCTAATGAATTGGGAATATATGACATGACAGGCAATTTGGATGAATACTGTGAGGACTGCTATGCAGATTATAGCAGTGAGGAACAGACAGACCCTTTAAAGACAGACCCTGAGCCAACTGTAGAGACTGAATACGTGGAAAGAGGTGGCAGTTGGTCTTCCTCACCTGAATTTTGCCGTGTTTCATATCGTTCTTATGGTATGATTCATAATAAAATGTTCTCTGGCATCCGACTTGTCCTTAGTGGTAAATAAAACAATTCTAAAAAATCATTATTAAATTATAATAAACAACAATGAAAAAGATTTCAGTTATTGTAATGTTGGCAGCAGTAATGATGCTGTTCACGCAATGTAAAAATGACAAGAAGAGCGAACCTAAGGAAGGGGAAACTCAAGTAGAAAATAAAGATGCTGAAGCTACAGCTGAAACTATTGCTGAGGATGAAGGCGAAAGCGCAGAAACACTTAGCCTTCCGCTTGAATTCAGTGGTGAGCAACCAACTGTTAAGGATGTGGCTATCGCTATGGGCCAGCGATTCAGTGTTGATGTAATCGGTGAGGAGGAAGCTGAAATGGAGAACCCTGGTGCATTGTATGAAGCTTTGGCTAGTGCAGTTAAAGACGGTAAGGCTGCTGAAGGAGAAGAGATGAAAGTTGATGAGGAGAAAGGAACTGTATGGTTCAAGCAAACCGATGATAAAGAAGCTACCGTTATTGCCGTGAAAATGGACGGTGATAAAGTTCTTGTGGATTTCCGTTGTATGCTCGATGGAGCCCTCAACCCAGCACAGTTCGATGGCACTGAAGTTTATAAAGTCGATGCAGCTAAAAAGACGTTGGTTTATGAGTCTATGGCTGAAGAGTCTCTTGTTGACGAAAAAGGTGAATTAAAGTAATAATTCATTTGTAAGATAATTTGACCCCCGAAAGTGTAGTTTTCTTTCGGGGGTCAAATCATATTATGAACATTCAAATAATCTTTTTCTACTTGAATTTTAAAGGTGTATTCTAAAAATGATGTCGAGTCGATTTTTGAATTTTACTCGAGTGAAAAGTGTAAGTTGAAGAAGGAGTGATGCGGACATCATGACTGATGAGACTTGACACTTTGCGCCGGACAAAAACAAAAACTGGCCAAAAAGCATTCTTACGGACTTGTAAATAATTCTAAAACAGAATTTTTAGAACACACCTGAACAGAATCCTTTTAACTGTGTTTACTCCTGTTAGTGGGTCAAGGCGTCAAAAAGACTTTTTGCCAACACCTTTCCGCCAGCAGCGTTGATGTGGGTGTAGTCTAAGTTGGCTTGCTTTTTCTGCTGCATACGGGCGATACTCCCTTCGCCGCCCATGGCGGCATACAGGTTCCAGAATGCAACACCCTCGTCGGCTGCCATCTGACGCTGGGCGCTGATCAATTCTTTCACTCCGCGCATTGTCACAAAGCCGTTGTCACTGCGTTCGTCACGGTCGCCGCTGCCCACAATCAGGATGCTGGCATTCGGGAAGTGGGCCTTGATCTTTCGTATCACTTTCTTGAACTTGTCAGTGTAGAATGTGTATTTTGTCTGATTCTTGTTGGCAATGTTCAAGCCATATTCAAAGACGAAGAGGTCATAGGGGCGCACACGGGCGTAGGATGAGAGAATGTCGTCTGTGGTGTTGGCGGTGTACCAACCGTTGCTGCCGCGCATGCTGTAGTTGTCAAGCGAGATGCCAGTCTTGCCGTCAAGGGCAACACCCAGCACCCGACCATTGCCGCTCGCGTTCAGGCTGAACTTGCTGATGCCGTCGGCATGTATCGTTGCGGCGCTGAGCGAACCGTAATTCTCTTCCGACAACGCCTGCTGTGCACCACCATTCACTCCACCTTTCAACGTCAGACTGCCTGGAGCATAGAGCACCGTGGCTTTGTCGGCACTGGCGGCACGACCTTTCGTTCCGGTGGCGGTGAAAGTGGCGTTCCCCCTGCATAGGAAATAAGCTCCATTCAAACCTTGAAGTGAGGCTTGGTGACCGCGCTTGTCGTTGGCATGGTGGGATTCCCAGCCGCTGCTGCTCGTACGGGCAGTGAGCCGGAATTTCTCCGACACACAACTGATGTCCAGCCATCCTACACCTTTGCCGCCATAGCGCGACTGAAGCATCTCGCGCAGGTCGCTGGTCAAGATATCTCCCTCGATGAAGGAATCGCCGAAGAAAGCGATGCGGACGTTGCGGCTTCCCGACTGCTGGAGGACGGAACGGAAATGGCTCATGCTCCCGCCAAAGTCCTCTATCGGAACCAAACCGCCAGTCTCAATGTCGGAATAGTCAATCGGCTGAAGATCCACATGAACGGAAGAGTCACGCTCTACCGACACATCTGAGCTCTCTGCTGATTGCTCTGACGGCTTTCCACCTTGATGTTGTTCCGAAGACCGTGAAGCGGATGATTCGGCTTTGGCCGAAGCCTCATGGGATGTGGAAGCCAGAATAGGAGAACTTGAAGTCTCTTCTGAAGGTTCTTCTTCCACAATCTCGTCAAATGCGATACCCATGTTCTCTGCTGAGTCGGAAGCGGAGACACCAATCTCCCATGTCCCAGCCAACGAGTCCATCCGAACCTCAGCCAGGATATTGCCTGCAGAGTCGCGGTGCTGAACGTCACGGAGCAGGTTCACCCTGCGCCAGTCTTTACCACCCACGTTCAGTCGGGGAAGGAAAAACATGCCGAACAGGATACCCACTACGAGCAGCGTCAGCAGAAAAGATTTAATCAGTTGGTTGGACATGAGAAATTGCGTTTTGAGGATTGAATTTTGTAGTGTGAAATTATGACCAGACTTTGCTTATTTCACCAAAACCTTCTTGTGGTTGATGATATAGATGCCAGGGGCGAGTCCGTCGGTGGCACATGATGAGTCAGCATTGGCTTTCACACGGATGCCCGACAGGTTGTAGATTGCTGTTTGCGATGGACTGACGGCATGGATATCATTGATACCCACAGGGACAGTGTGCTCTTCAATTTCGCTGAGTTCGGCTCCTGTCTTATCTTGTGTGATATGGATGTTAAACTTGAAGGTGGCTTTGGCTATCTTATTGTCTTTCTTATAGCGGATGGCCTGCACGATGGTGTATTCCTGACCGTTGCGCAGACGCTGTGGATACTGACCCAGTGTGAAGGTCAGGGTGTTTGGAGTGAACTCGGAATATACGTAGCCGTTGCCGTAGGAGGTCACACCACCATTGGCGTCAAACCAGTGCCCATAACCATTGGCTGTGGAACCGGAACTGACGATGCTGTTGCTGCCCGTTGGATAGCAGGCGTAGAACTTGCAAGTGCCTTCGGCTGGAGCACCGGCTGAATAGGTGCGGATGGCACTGCTGATGCCAGAGGACGGATTCTCCATCTGGAATGCCGTGCCAAGGGCGGCGAGGGCTTTGCCGGATATCGACACGGAGGTGCCGCTGTGGTCGCCGGCCTGAGTGGCAGCTGGATAATACACATCATAGGTGAATTCCACGTTGGCCACGTCGCGGCCGTCAATCGTAGAAGGGGCATAGACAATGGCTTTGCTGCCCAGTTTCGTGCCTTCCAACTCAAATCTGTATGGCCATTGGTCGTCGTTCTCGACATTCTCGTCCCACTTGTGCTGGATGTAGCTCTTCAGCGATGGAGCCACCACCAGCCACATCTGCTTGGCGTTGGCAGGAACGGTGAAGCTCACGTCAACGGTCTTCTCACCACCGCCTGTGCCATAGATGGAGTCTTCTGAGATATACTCACGGCTGCCGTCGGTCTTCAGCACCACGTAGCCCAGACGGAAACCACGGTAGCTGGAGTTCTGGTTGTTGTAGTAGTTGCGGTTCACAGTAGTGAAGCGGTCGCCGTTGTGATATTCTTTCGGATCACCTTCGGCCAGTTTCGAGAGTGGACGCATGGCGGTGAAGTGAGTAGTAATCTCTGTGCCGGCTGGCTGAATCTGAAGCGGAATCACATTGAAGCCGGTTCCCTGTGGGCAGCTGGAGTATGCCACCTGATAGACACCGTCTTCAACCTCAGTGCAGGCATAGCGGAAATTGCCGATGTAGTGGTCGTTCAAATAGGGTTTGCAACGCGCCATGTCGTAGGTCACGGCATGCATCGCAAAGTCAAAATGCAGTTTGTACAGCTCATCCACCGACAAGCCTTTCAAATCCATCAACACTTCGTTGAAGTCTTTGGCCTTGCTCGCTGGATAGCTCCAAACTTTGTAGATGGTCTGGATGTCATTGTATTTCTCACACAGATACACGAAAAACATATAGGCCTGATAGCGGTGCCACTCATGGGTGAAGGCATAATTGTGCGTGTTGCCGAAGAAGTCGCCGGTGCCGCTTTCCGTGAAGATTTCTTCTGGATAGGAATACAAAGCCTGCCAGTTTGCGGTCGTTTCCCAAATCGCAGAACCATTGCCGATGGCATCGTGGAATCCTGTGTGAACACCGTCCAGCGTACCCTGCTTTGAAGCGTCACTGTAGCACATGTAATGGAACGAGTGCCCCACCTCATGAGCCACGGCGGAGCCTACTGGCTTGCTCGTAGTTGGGTTCAGCCAAAGGGCGGGAACCTGATAGTCATAGCCAGAGCCGTAGCATGTCCATTCTGTAGTGTGGTTCAGGCATACGATAATCTTGTATTTGTTGATATTCGAACTGGCGAGTGTGCCGAAGCCGAGTACCTCGGTCTCATGCTTGTAGAAGGTCTCCAGACGTTCCTTCATGTATTCCAGGTCAAAATAGTAGAAGTTCGATGAGGGGAGCTTGTTGGGAGCGGTGTTGCCCCAATATTTGTCCCAGAAGATGATGAAGTTGTCGGTTTCCATACTCCGGGATTTCGACCACGTGTATTTGTTGTCGGGGTCGTTCTCTGCATAGAGCAGTGTGTCGGTGCGTTGCTCACGCCATTCCCTAGGAATGTAAACGCTTTTCTGAGCAAACAGGCTGCTGGTCATGATGCCCAGCATGAGGGTGAGTAATAGTTTTTTCATAAGTGTTTAGTTAATATGTGATTATAGCTTTTCAATTTGCTTTTATCATTAGAAAGTTGGTTGTTATGGGGAGTGGGGGATTGGTGGCGCTATTTCGTGGCGCTCACCAAATTTCCGTTCACCTTCACGTTGTCAAGCACGAAGTTGTCCACCTGGCTTGGATCACAGGCGGCTTTCTCTGCCTGAAGGTCCAGGTTGCGGAACACGAAGTTCGACAGCCTGTATTGGCTGCTGCGCTCCACCTCAAAGAAATTGCGGCATTCCATCCGTATGTTCTGCATTGTAATGTGGTCGCCCCACGACATCGGCATGTCTGTGCGGCCCTGAAGGTCGAAGAACTGGGTCCATGGCTTCACGTAGATGAAGTGGGTCACACTGCCGCTGATATCCTCAACCCTTACGTACTCATAACGTTGAGGGGTGTCGGGACGCATCTTCAGCCATAGTAGGCGGGCAGCCTTGTTCACCTTGATGCGGCGCAGGATCACGTTGCGGCTGTGGACCGATTCGCTGCCGAAGGTGATGCAGCCATGGCAGAAACCGTATTCGCAGTCTTCAATCACGATAAACTCGTTCTTGCCGTTGTCGAGCGACTGGTCGGCCCACGGACCTTTGCCACCCTTCAAGGCGATGGCATCGTCGTTCACCGCCATATAGCAGTCCTTCACGTGGATGTGGGTGCAGGCGTCGATGTCGATGGCGTCAGTGGAAGGGGCTTTCACAGGCTCTGCTGGAGAGAGAATGCAAAGACCGAGCAGTTTCACGTGGTCACAGCGGTAGAGGTGGGTCGTCCAGAACGGGGAGTTCTGAAGGGTTACACCCGAAATCTCTGCATTCCGGCAGTTCGAGAGATAGACCAGACGCGGACGCTGTTCGTCTTTATTCGTACACTGTGGATTCCAGCTGCGGCGGAGCCAGAAAGCTTTCCAATAAGGAAGGCCGTTGCCGTCAATCACACCGCGGCCGCAAATCTTGAAACCGTCATTACTGTCGGAGTTGATCAGCGCGGCAAAATATTTGCAACTCTGACCTTCTATGCGGGTCGTAACCACAGGGAAGTCGCTGATGTCGCTGCTGCCCTTCAGTTTTGCTCCCTCCTCCAGGTAGAGTTTGCTGCCTGGACGGAAGAACAGGGCACCGCTCAGGTAGGTGCCACGGGGTATCACCACTGTGCCGCCAAGGGCGGCGGCTTTGTCTATTGCCTTTTGGATGGCTGCAGTCTGAACCAGAGTTGAATCGGACAGCACACCCTCATCGTTGAGTCTCACCAGAGGACCCATCTCCGACAATGGGGTCGCCCGGTTTTCTGTGTACCACGGCTCCAATGGGGTGCCGTCTGGAAATGTGTCGCACTGCTGCGCTTTCACGGACGTAAATGCCGTGAGCAGCATCAGCGTTGTGGCTAATGTAGTTTTCATCGGTTTAGTAGTCGTTTCCTTGTTCGTAGTTTAGCTTTTGGTATTCAGTTTTTTAGTTAAAACATGATGAAGCCATCCCCTCTTCATGCTATTGTGCTTGTTTGTTGTGTGGTAGTTCGTAGTTTGTTGTGTGGTCAGCTGGAAATAAATCCTTCTGTGGATGGGGATTATTCGGATTTGGATTGTGGAGCCTCTTCGCTTTTGAGTTCAGGATAGGAGATGCGGGTGTGGTAGATGGTCTTCAGACGCTCTTTCAAGGCTTTCTTGGCGATGAAGATGTCCTTGAACGTCAGGTTGCACTCATCGTAATACCCTTCGTCCATCTGGGATTTCACGATTTTCTCCACCAGATTCGAAATGTTTTCTTCTGTGTATTCGTTCAGACTCCGGGAGGCGGCTTCCACTGCGTCCGACATCATCAGGATGCCTTCCTCTTTCGATTCTGGATTCGGACCAGGATAGGTGAACAGCGATTCGTCTATCTCTTCGTCTGGATGTTCGTTTTTGTAGGTGATGTAGAAATACCGGACTTTACCCTTGCCGTGGTGGGTCAGGATGAAACGCTTGATCACCTCTGGCAGGTCGTAATGCTCGGCAAGCTTGATGCCCTCCGTCACGTGTGCGATGATCACCTCCGCACTTTTCAATGGAGAAATACGCTCATGAGGGTTCTTGTCCGACTGGTTCTCTGTGTAGAACACAGGACGTGAAAGTTTTCCAATGTCGTGGTATAGTGCACCTGTACGCACCAACTGAACGTTGGCGTCTATCTTTCCGGCAATCTCAGCGGCAAGCGTGGCCACCTGCATCGAGTGCTGGAAGGTGCCGGGGGCCTCTTCCATCAGCTTCTGAAGCAACGTGTTGTTGGTGTTCGACAACTCCACTAACGTGACGTCGGATGTGAACATGAAGAATTTCTCCATAATCCAAAGCAGAGGATAGGCGAACAAGAGCAGCAGGCCGCTCACCGTCAGGAAGTAATATGGATATTTGTCGAAATGGTCACGCGTGAAATCAGCGTGAGTCATCATCTCGTAGGCACCGTGGGTGCAGAGCAGCGTGAGCGTGATGATCACCATCGTGCTCACAATCTGTGAGCGCTGCGTCATCTGACGCAGCGATTGTACGGCCACCATGCCTGCTATCACTTGAAGAATGATGAATTCGTAAGGATACGACATGCTGATGGTGGCGATGATTACGGTGCCAAGGTGGAACACGAATGCCACTCGGGAGTCCATGAACACACGGATGATGATGGGAACCATGCAGAATGGGATGATGAACACATGCAGCAGATGATGTTCAATCAGGGTGGACGACAACGAGCAGAAGATGGTAGGCAACGAGAACAGCATGATGTATGCCCGCAGGTTGGCGAAGTAATCCTTTCGGAAAATGAAGAGGAAGGAGTTCAGCACAAGCAATACGATCAGAACCAGTGCAATCTGACCAATCAAGGTCGAAAGCGGACGCTCGGATGAGGTGTTTTCTGAAACCACACGCATGTAGGTGTTCAACTTGGCCATCTTCTCCTTCGTCACAATCTCGCCGCGGTCGATGATCTTCTCATTCTCCATCACCAGACCGATTGTTGGCGACAACGAGTCAATCATGGCTTGGAGTTCCAACTCTGACTTCAGGTTGTCGTAGGAGATGTTCTCCGTCAAAAGTGTGTTGATGTTCATTGCCGACAAAAACTGCTGACGCAGCGTGTCGATTCCTTCGGTAGCCATCCTTACCGGACTCATCAGTTTCTTGTAGGCCGTTTGAAGCGAATAAACTTCGTTCATGTCGGCAAAGTTGGCTATGTTGTTATCTACGATGCGGATCTCCCGGGTGCCATTCATCATCAGACTGTCGTAGCAGGTCTGCGACATCACACCTTTATCATAGATGCTGTCTATCTGCTGGAACAGGGAATGAAGATAGGCGGTCACAAGCAGGGAACTGTATTTCGGGTTGCTCTCCGATAGTTTGTCTGCCGCCCTACGGATCTTCGTCTTCACACTGTCCTGCATCAATGACTGCTTCGTGAAATAGGGCTCGAAGTCTTTCTTCACGCTGTCCTGTTTGACCTGAAGCACGGAGTCGCTCATGTTGATGTTGAACTTATACGACGAGTAAAGGGGAGCGTAATGCCATGGCTCGCCCTCACCGAACGTGAAGTTGAACGGGTTCGGACTCGGGAGGAAATAGGTGATGATGAGCAGCGCCGCAAGCAGGATGCCCACGCGGAAACTCCATTCATGGGCTTTCAACTTTTTGCCCACCCCTTTCTGCTTCTTTAATTTTTTTGAAATTGTCGAATCAGAGGATTTTCTGAATAGTTTTCTGAAAAATGCCCACATACACAGTCAATAATTGAATTTGTGCCTCAATTCAAAATGGAATAAGCTCTCTGCCCACCCTGCCGTGTCAGCGGCTCAGCAGGTAGTGCTTGAAATCTTCGAAGGACTTGCTCATCGCCACGCTCTGCTTCTCGCCTTGCATGAAGGCGGCGAGCTTGGCGGGAATCTCAATGTCGCCGCCGAGAATCTGATCCACCGTCTGCTTGAACTTCGCTGGATGGGC
>AUXO018653556.1_pt1 | contig 10925 bp, 6 predicted proteins | sample 768731 | NCBI WGS metagenome assembly AUXO01 (sample SAMN02715735, study PRJNA202380) | gut metagenome | biome: sheep rumen | host: Ovis aries | place: New Zealand: Palmerston North
GCCTTCAAGAAGTGGTTGCAGGCAAACTTGTTGAAAGTGATGCTGGCAGCCAGCACATTGCAACAAGTATAAGGGATATTCAGCAGTTCGAAATACCCCTGCAGTTTGCCGTCCTCGCCAGGCACGCCGTGAATGGTAACATAGGCACAGGCGAACTTGATTTTCTGACCCTCGGCATTTGTAAAGCTGAAGTCGTTTTTGTCGATATTGAATTCCTTGTCACCATCCTTCACTTTCCAGTCTTGTCCAATGATGGTAACAATGAAAAGGTTGTACTGTTCTTTGTTGATAAACGAGTAGATACCGGCAGCACTGCGGAGCGAAACCTCTTGTTCGCTCTGGTCGCCGCCAGCAACAATTGCAATATTCTTTTTCATTTTATGCGTTTTTTCTGCTTAACGCAAATTTAGCGAGTATTACGCAACATTGGTTTGTTGTGACGATGTTTTTTGCAAGAAGTTGGAAGCCCCCATTGAAAACCGGGCTGAGAAATTTGTCGGAAAGTGGGTATTTTTTACCACTTTCCGACAAAAACAGTATTCCTTGTCTTCCGCACAGATGCATAAAAGCGCAATAGGTATAGCAACGGAGCGCAGACAGAACTCACACTCGACGACTTGTTCTAAGCGAGTGAGGTTGCATTAAGCCACAAAAGAAGGCGACTGATGGTGAGTCGAAAAACTTATTATTTATCAAAATCCATTATAGCTCATAAGAAAAAAGAGTATGTACCATAATTTAATATGATACACACTCTATGAAATCTAGATAGCAAAAAATTAATGTTAGATTACGTTAATTGTAACTATCACTTGTTTTCGGGATATATGTTGTAGACTATATATACATCTCCAGTTTGATTTACACTTTGCTCATAATTACAGACAATTGGCTTACCCGAAAAAACACCATCTACATAATAGCCAGCTGCAGGATTACTATTTGTTAAACTAGAAGTTGTAGGTGTGTACCCCCAATTGCAATGTACTAAATAGCGAGAATTTATGACCTGTTTTGTTGATTTGTTTATATAATTCTGTTTAAGATAATCATCAATTACCCAAGCGTGAGCCGCAGTACTTGCAATAATAGGCAATTTTTCTTTTTTTAAGGACGTAATCACAGAATTATCATTTGGTCTTTCATAATTATAGTATTTATATTTACTACAATTATAGCCAAAATCTTTAAATGCCATTGTACATTTATTTAAATCACCAGTAGTATAGTTATCTCCATAAGCTTTAACCACTTTATCAGCTATAGCTTTCACTAACGTAGACACCTGTTCTCTATATTCAATTTTTTCTGGGTCTCCAGTAAGACCTAAAACTGTTGATTCGTCTATTTTAGTCATTACCCATAAAGGATTTTTCCCAACACTATTGTATTTATTAATCAAATTCCAATCTAGAACCTTTCCATTAATAGATTGAGGGTATTTATGCCATGTCATAATTTCTGCCATTGCAATAGGTAAACAACCAGCAAGTTGGCGCTTACCTGTATTTTGATTCCATCCCATCTTAAAATTATAAGGCAATTGCTGGTGCCAGTATTTTGTCCACCCTATTGAAGGAAAACCCCAGTCGTAAAAGTCACATTGCCATTCATACGTATCACTAGCTTTTAACACATTATGATTTTTATATTTAGCCTCCAAACACTCTTTCTTTTTCTCGAATGAAGCTATTTCATTTTCACAATATGCCGGTAATCTTTTCAGAAAATCTGCTAATCCACAGTTGATAGAAGTATCTGCCATACTGATGCTTCCAGATTCAGAAAAGCCTAGAATATCACCTGCGCGCCAGTCACCAGATATAATCGCATAGCCTTCTTGATTACCAATATTGATAAGATACATTGTTGTGTCCTTTGCAGCTTTTCCAGACTTCAGACCAGAAGATTTTGTCACATATTCGAAACTTAATGCTTTTATAGCTTTTAATGAATTAGACTTACTGAATATGTTATTAACAATTCGAGTCGCTTCAGACTGTGAAATTTTAGTATTTTTTTCAATTTGTCGCATCGAAAACAATTCAATAATCTCCGCCTCCTTATTAAGATCCTGTTCAAAATCGGAGCGCATGTCTTTTTGGTCGTCAGAACAACCATAAAATCCCAATGTACACAACATTAGGGGAATTGATGTTTTTTTGATTTTCATGGAAAAGAATTACTAAATTTAATTATGTTGTTAAGTTCAAACTAGAAATTCAATTACATTGCATAATATGATAAAACATATTTTTAAATTACACCGAGAAATTCCTGGTTGAATATTTTCTTGTGTTTCTTACTTAATAAGAATCATCTCTTTTGAATAAGAGTAATCTTTACAATCACTATAATAGCCTTTTGAAACATCAAGGGAACCAAATTCAAACTGATCTGGATCAAACACGCCAATCTTGAACCAACCATTATTGTACCCATACCATCCCCAATTATGATGTAAATATTCCGTAACAGAAGTGTTCTTATAAGTAACCTTCTGATATCCATCAACAACCCAACAGTGTCCAGATGAAGACCCTTTTGGAGCACCCCGCATAATCACAGGTTTCTTATTGTTGATAGAGTTTTTCACTTTATCTACATTGTAATTTCTTCTATCTGTATTATAGAAATCGTCTAACAATCTATCTGCCTTTCTTATACTTGAAGTACTCGAATTTTTTCCATAATCAGTATCCAATTCCTCAGCCACAATCCATAGAAATCGCTGAACAGACTGCTTTCCCCAACTATCAAGATTCTTGATATCAGGGCTTGACGTCATAGCATCCCAATCCCATAAATAAGTGATGCCTTGATATCTCATTTTATTAAGTCTTAAATAAGCCAAGGTCTGACCAACAGCGATGCCTACACAACCAACACAATAATCTTTATTTCTATTCTGCTTCTGAATAAAGTCATTGTATTCCTCCTTTTGACCCCAACGTGTTTTGAGCAAAGGACCTACAGTTGTATACTTATAATCATTCGAAGGATCATAGATTATTGGGACTTCGAGATCTAAAGACTTTAATGCATTGGTACGACTAGCGTTAGCCACAGCAAAAAGAGAATCTTTTGAATACTCAAAAGAACTGATTGAACGTTTCACATAGCTGTTAATCTCATCCATCAACATCTGCTGTAATTCATCTAGAGATTCTGCATTATAACATCCCTCGTCAACATAAGCAATAATGGGATTTCCTATTCTATTGTCAGCCCCAATAACAGAGAAGCCCTGATTATCTGCATAATTAAACACATAAGCCGTAGTATCTGAAGTTCCGTATGTACCTGTCGATTTTAACCTGTTAGCATGAGACGTTATGACTGCGACATCCACAATTTTCTTAGACCTGCATTTTTTTAAGCCATTTTTTTCAACACCCACATATTCACCAGCCACTTTTGCATATTGCCTAGCCTTTTCCAAACTTAGTTTGTGACTTTTAGAGAAAAGAGCGGGTATTCTTTCATCCATAACCTCTCCATTCGAAGAAGAACTTAATGGAGATGTTTCTTCTTTAACAAACTCGTCATTACAACTATAAAAAGAAGATACGACAAGCACAGGTAGCAAAAAAGCCACCATTTTTATTTTTTTATATTTCATTTTAAGTATAAACTATTAGACTAGCGCTAAACACATTATTTTTTCGTCTTTCATATACAAACTAAAGTCCCCCTCCTTTTGCAAAAGGGAAACTTTAGTGAAAAATATTAAAGACCATAAAATATCTTTACATCATGTATTAAAAATACCTCCTTAAAGCTATCTCTTATTAACAGTTCTTGGAGACCTTTCGTTCCCTCTTCCTCCAGACGAAGATCCTCTACTTCTGCATCCTGAGATTGTAGATGAATTTGTTATATCCTTTAGGAACCATGCATCCATACCTGGGTATATATACCTTATCTTTATATTCTTAGAGAAATAACAGTTTCTTGTATTTTTCGCTTCATCATAAGATAAGGGGTCTCTTGTGTCAAATACTCCAGAGTAGAAATAACCATTACAATCACCATCCCATCCCCAATTGTTATGTAAGTAAGTTGAATACGTTTTCTGATTGTTCACAGTTACTGCGTAAGTTTCATAACCGTCTATAATCCATACATGTCCAATATTATCATTTGTGTATGCATTTATTAAAATAGGAATACCTAAATCAATCCATGACACAGCAAAATTAGTCGAAAAATCCTGTGAATAGGTTTCATAGCCATATCTCTTGACAGTATTATCAACATCACTCATTGCTGTTGCAGAGCCTAACGATGTACAACCAGGATAACAAAATGATTTTGTTTTGTTGTCTTCAGCTAGCGCAAACATCAACCTCTTAATCTCATTGTTTGAGATTGTTATATCGGTAGAGTTTATCTTATTCCAGTCAACATATGTACCACTAACAGATATGTTTGTTGGCCATTTCCAATAATTAAGGATTTGACCAAGTGCAGTATTCGCACAACCAGCCAAGCAGTACCCCCATTTACCACATCTCTTGCATTGTATTTTATTATTATAAGGATATCCTTGTCCCCATTTTGTTTTAATTAAAGGAGAAATAGACCGATACAGAGTAACACTCGTGGATTTTAAACCCTTATTACTTCCTGCCTTTTTACATTCCACATACTCACGCAAGACTTCCTTGTTTGCTTCAAACTTATTAATCGAATTCTCGATATATATATTTGCTTGCTCTAGCATGTAATCCAGATTTCTATTGTCAGCATCACCATATTTTCCTTCATCAAAGAAAGCAAGCACATTGTTGGCAACTCTATCGTCAGCACATACATATGCATAGCCTGTATTATTTGAAAAATTGACGACATATGCCAATGTATCACTTGTTTTGTTTATTGATTTTAATCCACCTTTTTTGCGCTCCACAACATGGATACTTTCAACAGAAAGATTTTTTTCACTCTTTAAGCCCTTCTCATTTTTCACACATTTCACCAAGTTTAATGCGGCAGATTCTGCTTTATGTGGGCTTATCGTATGATTTGTCGAATAAAGCGCAGGTGCCACACACAGCAACTCGTCATCAAATTCTTGCATCTCCGATTTTGAAATAGAATCCTTAACCTCATCATCACAAGCGACTAGTCCCATTGCCATAAATGGCAATAAATATATTCTTTTCATATATTTAATTTTTATATAGAGTATTATTTATCTAACTATAATCTTTTCTACCTTACTAAATTCAGCAGAGGTCACACGAACAAAATACATACCTGGAACTACATCTCCAAGATCAATATCTACCGATTCATTCACATGATGGTAGGTCTTGATAGTGTTACCAAGTGCATCTGTCACAACAATAGAAGCATCTGTTTCTAAGCCATCAATAGCGATTGAAAATTGCCCATGATTTGGATTAGGTGAAACTTTAACTGATATCTCTGTCTCTGCTAAAATGTCCTCTTCTGCATCTGAATTCATCTTCAGATGCGCTTCTAACAACGAATTTGCCAAATCAGTCTCTCCTTGATCTTTTAGTAATTCAACATAAGACCTGTAATCATAGCCTCCCACTGCTTGTACCAACTCAGTAGGCCATGTGCCGTATTCAATTGACTCCTTATACGTTTTGTTTGAGTTAAAAGTACCAAGAAAATAGCGAGTGCCGTTTTGTCCGAAAATCACCAAATAAAATTGATCTGTTCCTAAAGGTGTGTTCTTTGGCTTTATAACATGAGTATAATCGGCATACTGATGTTCTGTCTGTGACAAACACCCTGCAGTTCTTTCTACAATACTCTTATTCCTTTTGACGACTAATAAATAATTAGAGGCACAACGTTCCTTTATTGTAATACCATTTGTTGATACAGAAGTAACTTCTGCATAATTATAATTACTTATAAATTTGTAATGAGAAAGTCCGATATACATACCCTTCATAGTATTATTGGATATGTAGTTGCTTTCATTATTAGCAAAGTTATAATAACAGTTAAGACCAGTATCCTGCTGTCCCATATTACAATAGAAGTACGTCTGACCCGACATTTGAACATAACCACAAACAATAAAGGTATGGCCTCCTGTCTTATTCAGCTTAAAACCATCAGCTAGAATTGGTTTATGATATGCCAACTCCGATTTCATCAGTTCAATCCATTCTCTGGTATTCCAACATTGTACGTATTGCTTTGTATCTGAATCTAAGTATCCTTTTTGAAGATATGGTGAAGTCCAAAAGAAACCATACCTATACAATATTGGCGGTGCAAACTGAAGATAAGCAGAAGAATTATTACAAGTGTATTCTGTTTGTAAATCGTCAGCAATCTTCCTAATTGCCTTTGACATCTCTGTAGTTCTATCAGAAGAAGTCGTTACTTGGCTAGTCGGCATATTACCCCAATCGAAATCATGTTCTTTCATGTGCCCCCAATAAACAATCTGACTTACTCCAATCGCAGTACAACCTGCAGGAGTCCTTTTATTACTAGTAACGCTACATGATTTTAGCGGGCATTGATCATTATATGGGCGATATTGATTCCACTCGATGTTTTCTTCTTTACCCGAATCCCAATTCATTTTTTTTAAAAATGGGGAAACCATTTCAACTTTTATTGGGTAGCTAGTATTTACTTTATACGATTCAATCGATTTCAAGCTGTTGCCATTGTAAAGAGATTTTCCAGAAAAAAGATTCCATTTTTCTTTCACTTTACGATCAGCACTTTTCAAGGATGTGCTTTCCTCCTTAATACCTTCTGCAAATACTTCCAACATAGGATTTTCTTCTTCTAATTCCTTCTTTATAGAATACAGACCCGTAAAGTTGAAACAGATAATAGGCTCGATAACGTCATTTGCAGAGACCATAACCCATCCGCCTTCATTGAAATTAACAACATAACCCGTGAGAATTCCACCAGCATACTTTTCAACCACTTCTCTAACAGTTTTGTCGGGTTGATTCCCTGCTTTGAAAAAATTCACAGCAACAGTTTTAGCCAAATCTGGTGTTATTGATTTAGCCGATACAGTACCACTTCCCACTAAGAAAGAGAGTAAAGCAACATTAACGATTTTTTTTAGCATAATCATTAGACTTATGTATTAAAATTAGAAGCAAAATACGCCCCCCCCTAGACTTGCCATAACGGATGACAAGATGGATAAAGTCCATACCTCCTATCAGGTGAAAATATCTCAAACAAACTGTTTTGGGGAGAGTGCAAATTTTATCTTCGATTGAAATGTTTTATCGCCAATAAATGTTTTATCGCCAATAACTATATAGACGGAAATATGTATTTCCAGTTAAATAATTTTTCGAATTAGAACTTGCTGTATAATCGTATGATTCTGCACGGTTAGGTTGAAAAACATTTTGAGAAAAATACCCATTACCTTCTCCACCCCATCCCCAATTATGGTGAAAATAAGTGGTTCTAGGACCTGTTTGCCAGTGATTTTCTGAAACTGTTGTTCCCTTTGTCAAATTTATAACTATAGTGTATGCGTATGGAGTGTAAGTTGCAAATTCATCGATAATCCACTGATGACCTCCAGACGAAACTATAGCTGGATACGGATTTGCCTTCAAATAATTAACAATTTCCGAACCAATTGAGTTTTTGTTTAAATCTTTGTATTTGAATCCATATCCACATTTATATACTAAGTAATCTCTTGAAAATTTTTCTACGAAATCATAGGTTGTACTACCCTTACCTTCGCAAGAACTACAATGATAGTCGGTCTCATTCATTGTTCCTAATTCAGCCATTAGATGTGCTATTTGTTCTTGTGCCGTGGTAGAAACATTGTCAATTGAACGATTTGCTTTCATGGCAGACCAGTTCATGTCATAATTGCCTATTTTAGAAGGATTCTCCCAATATGCCAAAATTTGGGCGTATGCGGTAATCACGCAACCGGCTAGTTTAGTTTTTCCACAAGAAGAGCATTTTGGACAGTACTTGCCATACTTTCCAGATTGTCCCCATGTGGTTGTTACTAGTTTGAAGTTAGAAATGTCTTCTAATTCGTCAAATGTTCCGTTATAGGTTACAATTTTATCTTTCTTCTTTCTTTTCAGTGTATTACCACACTCGTTTAATGCAACTTCTTTATATTTCTCAAATGTAGTGATTTCATCAACCATATAGTGTTCAGCATTGTCAAGCAACGCCTTTAGTCCCGGTATTTCGGATATGGTTTCAGAATTATAATTTCCGAATTCGAAAATAGCCAAAAGCGGATTTTTCACACGATCATCGGCACTAATATAAGCCCAACCATTGTTGTCTTCGAAGTTTACAAAATAGGCCAAAGTGTCTGGCAATTCCACTGAACCTGACTTCAGGCTACTTTTGGGACTTTTCAAAACAGAAATACCACTTACCTTCAGCGTTCTTGCCGATTTTAGACCATTATTTTTGTCGTTGAACAACGCCTTTGCCGATGTAATAGCAAATTGTTCAGCCTCACTCGGTTTGATTGTGTGGTTTTCGTTGTATAATGCATCAGCATTTAGTTCAACAACCACATCAGAAGGATCGTTTGAAACATTGTTTAAAGATGTGACCTCCTCATCTTGACAACTACATAGAATAAGAGGAAAAATGAGATAACTAGCTTTTTTCATTTGGGGAAACACTTATTTTTCATTAAAATGAATATGATTATGCGCACATCCTCCAAGAGGGGGATGACACTCGATAAAGCAACTGTCAGTAAAAATCAGACAGTCTTTTTTGTAAAAATTGGATGCGACTATTCATCGCATCCAAAAAATCCAAGGGATGATAATTAATCTTGCTACTTAGTCTTTAGCATAATAGAGGTAAATATACTTTTTGTGAGTCTTGGTATCCATATTCAAGTCCACAAGGTTAGAAATCTGGCCGTTATCGATAAATAAATTATTAGAACCAACAGCATAGTACTTTTTGCCATTTTCATATGTGACTGTAGCCGACTTCTTTTTTGAAGACCTTGTTAACAACAAAGATGTGATAGGTTTATCATTTGCATTATGTCTCTTACTTTGCGACAGATATACAAACTTACCTTTTGCGCCCTCGTTCAAATCAACCCATCCACCATTAAAATTTGTAACAGCCTCATAACCAGTAACGACCCTACTAGTCGGCCAAGAAACTTTATCGTGATCTGCTCTTAAATAGGTAACAGCTTTTGATGCATCATCTGTACGAGAAAGATAAAAATAGATGAACTTACCTGCAGCGCCTTCGTTAAGATCTATCTTCCAAACAAAATAATTGTCGTTATTACTATTCACAATTTCAGGAACATTGCTTGAGGATGAAGATAAAACTTTCAAATCTGCGTAATAAAGGCCATAAGTTGACTTAAGTGATGATTTCGTTCCTAAATCTTTAGCATCAATCACTGCAAGAACCTCTTCAGTAGTATCAGTCTCTACCTTACCCAAATCAATAAATTCCTTTTCTTCAGATAGACCATTTTTTTGGCTTTCATCCATTTCGTTCTGGCAAGAGGCAAATGCGATTAGCGTTGCCACGCCTAAAATAATTTTTTTCATGTTTGTTGATTTTATTTTGTTTGATGTTTGACAATAAGCGACAACCAGCCACCCTTATACAGGAACAGTTGATTCGCCCTTTCAATTATCATCCCTTGGCTGACTTATGTACATTTCGATGCCACAAGATTACAAATAGCTTATTTGCAGTCTATTAGGCAATATCTTATCATTATGAATGTAACGAAATACGCAATTGATTATAATCGTCACATAACCCAACTATCAATGTTCAATAGGATAGAACTTTGTTCTCATCAGAACAACTTACCGCCATCAAAGCCACTGGCAGCATTAATAGATACTTGTAAAATTTCATAAAGTTTTGAAAATTAATAAAAAGCAAATAGAGTATTAGGTGTCAAAAGAAACGGGTTTACAACACATAACCTGTACTTAATCAACACTATAAACAAAACTTATTCGTGCTTATCTCCGGATAATAACCAACAAAATAGAATTGTTATTATTTACTATAAATAAAGCAGTTACATTATAAAACTAACTCAACAGGCAATAATCAATAGATTTTCGTTTTTCTATTTATTACCGACGTGTTTATTTATACAGCAAATTTATAGAATATTTTTAATTCCTAGAATATTTTATTTAGAAAAATCATCTGTACAATATCATTTTACATAGCCTTATTATTATACACAACAGATTATTCTGCAATTTCCTGCAGATTATAAGTTACTTACAACAAATTTCAAAAGGAGAATAAACTTGAAGATTTTCACCTCGTCGCAGCGAAGACTAATAGATGCCCTTCTTATGGCCCACCCAATAGTAGGCGGCCAATACCATAAGGCCCGTCACCACCCACGAGAACGGATAAACGGCCATCAGCCACTGGAACGTATGGTGTGAAGGTACAACAACACCCACCCACCACAGACGAAGGGCACAAGTGCCCACCACCGTCAGAAGCGCAGGCAAGAGCGAATAGCCCAACCCACGCAACGCTCCGGCCGCCACCTCGTAGCTACTGGCCACAAACTGGACCAGCAATACCCACTCCATACGGATATAGGCGAACTCGTGCACTGACAAATCGGAATTGAACAACCCGACAAAAAAACTTTCCTGCCAAGTAAACAACACATTAAACACCCCACAGCCCACCACACACATCCACATGGTATGGAAGAAGATACGACGGCACCGCTGCTTCTGACCTGCGGCAAAATTCTGCCCCATGAAGGTTACTGCCGCCGCTGCAAATGCAGCTATAATATAGTAACAAAAATGCTCGAAATTGAGGGCCGCCGCCGAACCCGCCACTGCGGCTGAGCCGAAGCTGTTGATTGACGACTGGATGGTGACGTTGGCAATGGCAAATACCATACCCTGCAAACC
>AUXO015815438.1_pt1 | contig 10924 bp, 11 predicted proteins | sample 768731 | NCBI WGS metagenome assembly AUXO01 (sample SAMN02715735, study PRJNA202380) | gut metagenome | biome: sheep rumen | host: Ovis aries | place: New Zealand: Palmerston North
AATTGCTGGAAAGTTCTAAAGCTCTAATACTCTTATATAGAGTTAAACAAGTTTAGAGATAAAAATAATTTAAATATATAGATGAATAATCAGCAGCTTAAATAATATATAATTTTAAATTATAAAAACGAAAGAGAATATTTACTATGAAATCTAAAGATTGGACAGGGTATAAATTTATAAATGTAGAAGGTCTTGAAGCCACAGTTATTCAAGATTTTGGTTATATTAATGGAAAAGAACATAAAGTCATTGTTCAGTTTACAATTTCTGGTTGTACAAAAGAATCTTATATTAATAATATAAGAACTGGTAAAATTACCGATCCAATGCATGGTGTAAAAATGTTTGAATGGCGTCAAAGCAATGCATTTGGTGAATATATGATTATTGAAGATTTAGGAAATTATTATTATCCAAATAATCCACATCATATGGTAAAATGTAAATGGAAAAATACTGGATCTATTTCTATATATAGATTTGATCATGCTAAAAATGGAAGTATTAAAGATTGGTACGCTCCGATTTTATTTGGGGTTGCATGCCATGGAGAAATCGACTGCTATGAAGAAGATTGGGCATATCAAGAATGGAAACATATGCTTAGTAGGTGTTTTTATAAAAATGATACCCATTATAAAAGTTATGGAGAACAAAATATCACAGTAGACCCAAGATGGTTAAATTATGCAAATTTTGTTAGAGATATTAAGGAGCTTGAAGGGTACGATAAAAAATTATTAAATCCTTCTGAATATGAAATTGATAAGGATTTTTTACAAAAAAATTTACCTATCGGGGCTCATAAAGTTTATTCTAAAGAAACTTGTATGTTTATTCATAAATCTTTAAATAACTATCTTAGGTATAATTCTTCTAGCGTTCCTGTACCTAATGAATATAAAATTCCTATGTATAGAAATATTAACAAATAATATGAATTTAATATATTTAAGTTCAACGACTATCCCATTAGGACTTGAAATAGTCTATAGGAGTAGGGCTCAAGTGAGTGGGTGAGAATCCCTTAAATCGAAGTAATAAAGCATTCTATAAATAGAATGAAGATATAGTCTAGCCATCTAGAGAAAAACTAGAGAAGTTTTATACTTTTACAAACCAACGATTTGTAATAATATAACGAAACATATCCAGAGTCTACTACTAATAATGTTTCTTAAGTATTTTCCATTTGTTATTCAGCAAGGTAAGTTATTTATAGCCAATCCACCATTATATGGAATACAAGTTGGCAAAGATAAATATAAATTCTTTGCTGATAATATTGATTATGTTGAATACGTGAGAGATATATTCTGTAAGGATAATGAGATTTTAGATGAAAAGAAAAAGAAACTAACTAAAAATGAAATAGTCAAAATTTTATATAAGAATATTGATTATTTAAAACTTATAACCCATATAGCTAATACATTTGCTATAGATGTTATGTTTTTGGAGTTCCTTTTATATAATAAAGATCTTGCATATACCAAATTTAAATCTGTAGTGGAAAAGGCGTATCCATTTACTAAGGTAACAAAAGAAAATGGAACTATAATGGTTCATGGCCTTGTTGGATCTTTATATCAAACTGTATTCTTTAATGATAGATTATTGTTTGAATGCAAACCAATTATAGATTTAATTGAAAGGTCTAGCAAATATTATTATATAAATGGAAAGAAAGCAAGCTTATATCAATTAACGTATGCATTTAATCAATGTGAACCTTCGGGGGTAACCCGGTACAAAGGCCTCGGAGAGATGCCACAAAAATTACTTGGAGAGAGTACTATATTGCCGGGATTTGGTCGCACATTAAAACAATATACAATTGAAGATGTGAAGAAAGAACTTAAATATATTACATCTTTACAATCTGATAAAAGTGTATTTGTTCAAGGCATTAAAGTACGTAGAGAAGATATAGTATAAAACTTATCCCGTAGGGAGCAATCCCTACGGGATATTTATTTTTTATCCATCTATTGTATTTCCGCCAGCATCCTGTGTACCTGGAGTGTCTAAATCATAATCAATTAACAATCCATCAGAAGATGGATTATTTTCAAGTGATGTAACTCGTGATACTAAAGATTGTAGAGTTGATTTCAAATTTGTGTTTTCCTCTTCCAATGCAGCAATTTTATTAACTAACTCTGTATGATCATATTCATCATGGGCTTTAGATTCAAGTGTTTCCAGTCTAGATTTGATTTCTGTATCATCATACTCTTCTACAGTATGTATTGTTTCTACAGTAGCTTTAATATTACTGACTGATTCTTTAAGTTCATTAAATTCGCTAAGAGAAATTCCAGAACCGGAACCAGATCCATCTTGCGATGGGTCTACGAACTCACCATTATTATCTACAAAAGTTCCAACACCATGAGTATGATGTAATATATCATTCCATTCTTCTACTGTAATTTTCTTAATATTTCCAGCAGCATTAGGATAGTTTGCCTGCTTATCAATTTTTACTTCTGGAAATCTATAACTATCATATCCAACAGCCATTATATATACCTCCCTAAAGAAAAATTTTATTGTAATTTAATACATTATTAAAATGTAAAGAAATATAATATACTCTACATAAAAGTAGCACGTTCTCAGAGAATATTCTGGGTAGCGTATAAGAAATCCAATTTTATTAAATTATCCAATGGAGGTATTAAAAATGTCCAGAAAGTTCCAGATGCCAAAGAAAGTTGAACCCAAGAAGAATCAGCAGAATTACATCAGATGTGGTATTGTTGTTCCGGAAGGAACTAGCGATGCTGTAATGGAAGAAATCTTCAACGTTCTCCGTTCGACTCAGTTTAATAAGATTTCTATTCCCGTAGGAACTTATAGATATCTTATTGATGATTCCATCGCAGACGATGACAATCGTGTTATCACAGTTGGCTATATTAAGAGATATGATCCGGAAAGCAATATGTTTGATATTGCAATTTTCAGCAATAACAAGCAGACTATTGAAGAGTTTGAAAATCCGGCGCTTGAACTCGTTTTCAAGGAGTACAACAATAAGCTTGGTGTAATTACTAAGTTCAATATCGTCTCCCTTCCTGATGCAGATGCTGAAGAAGATGATTCTGCAGCAGAATGCAATACGGATGAGGAAACCGAACCAGTAGAATAAATTGAGATTTACTTGCTATTCATAGTATACTCCTTTCTTAACATACTGGGTAGGGATAATCCCTACCCAGTATAAATATTGTTAAATTTTATTTCAATTATATATTATAAAAGTAGAAGTAAGCAGACTTTAAAATAAACAGAAACTTTAAAGGGAGGTATACTTAAATGCCTAAAGATAATATAATTCCTGTAGATGTTAGAAAGCAATATATGCAGGATATGGCAAGATATAGTTTATACGCATTATTTGAAAGGTACGTACCAGACCTTAGGGACGGTTTAAAGCCAGTACAAAGAAGAATTTTATATTGTATGTGGAATGATATAAAATGCGTATCAAAATCAACAAAAAGAAAATCATTAAATACTATAGGGCAAGTTTCTGGTCTTTATCATCCTCATGGAGACAGTAGCGTATATGGAGCTATGCAAACTTTAACTAATGATTGGGAAATTAAAGTTCCATTATTAAATTATGATTCAAGTTCTGGCTCTATTCAGGGCGGCCCTCAAGCAGCAGCAAGATATACTGAATCTTATTTATCTCAATTTACTATGGATGCTATTATGGCAGATCTAATAGAATCTAAAATGTGCGTAGATTGGGATAAAACATTTGATGGGCATACTACAGAACCGCTATGCTTGCCTGTAAGGGTACCGTTATTACTTATTAATGGTTGTTTTGGAGTTGTTATTGGGAGACAAATAGAAGTACCAAAACATAGTTTAAGTGATGTAATAGATGCTACTTTAGCGGTTTTGCATAATCCAAATGCTAAAGTCGTTCTTATACCAGATCCGTGTCAAAAATGTGAAATAATCGAGGCAGATTGGAAGAAAATATCTAATATGGGATTTGGTTATTATATTCAGCGAGGAATAATAGATATAACAACAGATAAGTCAGGCATATCTATTATTCATTTACGTTCCATGCCGGATTTAGTAACAGCAAATTCTGTACTTGATACAATTCAAAAACTTATTAAAGATAATAAGTTGCCTCAAATTACAGATATTCAGGATCATTCTAAAACTGATGAATTGGATATATGGCTGGTATTAAAGAAGGGCTCTGACGCTGAATACGTCAGACAAGTTCTTTATAAAAATACTAATATTCAAAGCACCAAAAGAGTCAATATGGAAGTTGTTGATGAAAATGAGATTAAACGAGTAAGTTATAAAGCATATATAGTTAATTTTATTGAGTTCAGAAGGACTGTAAAATTCAGAATATATAATGCTCGTTTACAAAAAGTTGAAACTCGTCTTCATATGACAGAAACTTTCATAGCAATTCTTGAAAGCGGTGATGTAGAAAATATCATCCACGCAATAAGAAATCAGAAACCTTCAGAAGAAGCTCAACTTATTGATTGGTTGATGAAGAAGCTCAAAATTACAGATCTTCAAGCAAAATTTGTTCTCAATACAGAGATCAAAAGACTCTCTAAAGGTAATCTTAACAAATATAAAGAAGAGCGTAAGCAATTACTTATGCAAAGAGATCAATATATTAAAATGATTACCACTCCAGAGTTAATTGATAAAGAGATAGAACAAGAGCTCTTGGATATTAAAGCAAAATATGGAAAGCCAAGAAAATCTGTTATTATTTCTGAAGCTGAAGCATCTGATATTCCGCAAGGCACATTTAAAATTGTTCTGTATGAATCTAATTTTATTAAAAAGCTTCAGATTAATGATCCAGTAAGACCATATAAAGGAGATGCTGTAAAGTCTGTAATTATTGGCGACAATGATAAGGATCTTCTTTTATTTGATGAAATGGGTAAAGTATTTAGATTGCCAATTCATAAGATTGCATTTACAGATAAAAATAGTCCAGGAATTGATATTAGAATGGTAATCAAGAAATTAACATCTAATATCGTTTCGGTTATGTATTTCCCAATCTTAGAAACTCTTGCAAATAAACAATCTAAATATTTTATAGTTGTAATTACAAAAAATGGATTAATAAAGCGTATGGATTTGGATGATATGCTTTCTACAACTCCATCGGGTATTCTTTATAGTAAGCTCAACCAAGGAGATTTTATAAAGGATATTATTATAGCTAATCATAAGAGCGATGTTATTATATATACAAAATCTAAAGCTCTTAGAATTACTATAGAAAGTATTCCATATCTAAAAAGAAGCACATTAGGTTCCACTGGAATGAAGATTAAACCAGAAGAATCTATTGATGGTATTTCTGTTGTTACGGCAGAAACAAAAGATGTTATTATAGTAACTGCAAAGGGAAGATTTAATCGTATTACTCAGTCTGCTTTGGAGCGTTCATCTAAAGGTAAAACTGGAGTTAAAGTGATTAAGCTTCTTAAAGGAGATTACATTCATAATATATTCACTTGTAGTCAGAATACAATTATTCATTGTATTCATGCTGATAATACAACTACAGATATTCAATCTAGCGAAGTACCGATGGGAAGTTCTGTAAGCTCTGGAGAAAAATTAACTAAAGAAATAGTTAGAGCAGAACTTATAATTCCTCAAAAATAATATTTTACAATTTAACTAACAATTTAAGTAATCAATGTGATTAGCGTAATATAAAACTTCATCTTTCTTGCCATGAAAAAGAAGTTCTTCCTGTAACAAATAATCATTTAATTCTGATACATAATGATTTGTCACATTATATGAAACTAATCGCATTGATTTATAGGGCTATCGCCAAGCGGCAAGGCACAGCACTTTGACTGCTGCATCCGAAGGTTCGAATCCTTCTAGCCCTGTTGGATTTGTTATTAGTTAGAATTTTATTCTAACTTATTATTTTTAATTACATATGAAGACGCAGTAAACACGGTTACTGCTTATAAAGTCTTATATTAATTAAAATACTAAAATTGATTTATCATTTTCCCTTGAAAGTAAAAATGGGTTCGCTTCGGGTTATAATGCACGTAATCTCGTGACGTGTAATTACGTAGGTGGTTAAGCAAAAAGCGATAAGATTTCCACAACTGGCTTCCATTGTATAAATAAATTTGAAATTGATAATGATTTTTAGAATAAGTTTCTGGCTGATAAGAGGGTGTCTTCTTAGTCGAGCATAATCTATTTATGATGATAATAGCTTTTGTATCTATAGGTCGGAAACTAATAACAAATCTTTTTAAGCCTTAATGTAGCTGTATTCCAGATGGGTACGGCTCTTTAAGGAGTACTAAAGTAAGAGCCTCTGAGATGGGAGGAATACTGCTTTGGTGCTTATATATTGTGCTGCCGCCGGAGATTAAATGCAACGGAATCTTACGGCGGCGTATAACCGTTGCAACTTACATTGATTTGATATTCTGAATAAGGATTGAAAACTGTACACGCAGGCAGTATAGGATCGATGTAAGAAATACTTATGATTACATTGGAGTAGAAATGGTACCACTATGAAGGTGTAGCCTGCAAAAGAGATGGCTCGTTGGCGGGGGGCCGCTTGACCAGCCGGAAGCCGTGGGAGGCGCGGTTAAGCCCAAGATCTATAAGAGGTAGATGTGGCGTCGCAGAAAGAACCCTCCCACGGCTTTTTATTATGGGGGTGTGATGAAATCCGGTATACATAACGGACTTAAAATCCGTGGATCATAACGATCATGAGGGTTCGAGTCCCTTCACCCCTATTTATTTTTTTATATTTAATATATAAAAATCCTCTAGGGAGAAATCCCTAGAGGAATATATTTTTTAATTGTATATTATAATTATAGAAGAAACTTCAAAATAAAAATACCAATAAATTTTTTAGGAGGGTAATAATGAAGTTCAAAAATTTCACTTACAAGATGACAAAAGAGTTAAGTAAAAGACTTAAAGATGTTAATCTTAGTGAGTGGGGGTATAGTAAAAATACTCCTGAGTTTATTGAATTAATTAATAGAAGCACAGGAGAAAGGATGAAAGTAAATAAAAATGAATACAGAATCAGTTCATTCTAATAAAGATGGTAAATTAATTGTTCATATAGATGACGGAAGTAATATTGAAAACGAGCATATTTATATAGTATTTATGTCTGGAGGAATATGCTCATCATGGATGCTTAAAAATTTATGCGATTCTATAATGAATCAGCCTAATCAATATTTCTATATTGTAAATTGTGCTGAATCTGAAAAGCAAGTGCATGCTATAGAACATGTAGTGCAATATTATCAAGAACGTAATAATAGAATGCAAGTTACAGATTTTAAAGCGTGTACTGTAGGAGAATCTTTTAACACAATAGAAGAATGGTTACCTAAATTTATTAGGGATATATTTAAAGAAGAATATTTTCCAGAAATTACAATTAATATAGGTTTTAATACAAGAAATTATTATGAAATTAAAACTAATGATGAAGAAATTAATAATATGATTAAATATCCTTTAGTTGATTTAGGATATGATTATTATAATATTCTTAAAAGAACTCTTCATTTTACACCAGATTTTATAGATCATATGATGATTTGCGAAGATACTGAATCTGATGGATATTGTAAAAAATGTGATAAATGTAAAGATCTTGATATTATGCTTCGTGTTGCATATTTAACTTATCCAGTGGATGAAGTTAAATCTAAAGCTAAACAATTATATCAAGATATTTTTAAAAGGGAAATGGATGTAGATGGATTTTCAGTATTAGTAAGTCCAGATGGAACCTATGGATTAGTAGATCCAAATAATCAATCTAGAAATTGTATATGCTGTCCTCCATCTAATAATTTTAAAAAGATTATTTATAAACCTAATAGAAAAATTTAAGAAAGAGGTGATTCATATCCCTAATTATTGTTCTTATAGAATAATCGCTGCAGGTTACCAATCTAATATAAATTATTTTCTTCAAATAATGCAGAATGATTATGATAAAACTCACATGTACCGTATATTTGAAGCCTTACCAGATTATCAAACTCAATATGGATTATGGAAAAGAATAGAAATAGTTGGCGATTGCGCCTGGTCGATTTGGTCTTGTATGTTTCCTGGAGATTATACGTATTATACTCAGGATTTTTCAAGGCATAAAAATAATGTAACAGAAAATGTTTATAATTATAAAACCAAACAAACTGAAAATGTAACATACACAATGGAAAATTTCAAAGGCACTAATTTACTTGAACTTGCTAAACAATTACGTTTAGATATATATGCCTTTGGGCAAGAGCCTGGTATGGGATTTGTAGAGGAATATAGAATACTTCCTAACGGATTATTAATAACTAATCATGAGGGATGGTATAGAAGTTATTATTTAGGAGAGGGAGAGGATAAAGGGTTTAAAGAATATTGTGATTATTGGGGGTATAAACCTGAAGAATTACCTTTTAATGAAGATGATTTTAACGAAATGGTTGAAGATGGCGTAGAAGATTATGATGAAATGGAATTTGAATGTAACTACGATTCAATTCCATACAAACCGAATTACTTTACAAATAATTATCTTTATAAAGTAATAAATAATAAAAAGGGGAAATAATTATGACGCTTGAACAGATGTTAAAAAATGATAGAAAGAAAATTGATTCTGTTGGTCTTTCTATAAATAGGAAAGAGCTTGAATATAATATTTATCTTGATACTCATAGAGCAAACGTTAAATACGCTTATATTAAATATTTAAACGTACTCATAGAAGCTCTTGATCTTTCTGAAAATGATGTTGATAAACTTGATATTAGAGTTGAAAAGCATGATAAATCTAAATACTCATATGAAGAATATGATGGTTATAGAACTCATTTCTTTCCTATAGATGAAGAAAAGGGATTTGCTGATAGTGCATTTGAAAATGCTTGGAGACATCATTATCAGTATAATGATCATCATTGGGAATATTATAAGACCATTTATGGGTGCTGTGAAATTCCTAAACCTGCATTGGCTGAGCTTATACTTGATTGGATCGCAATGAGTATGAATCCTTCTAGTAAAGCTTACGATTATTATGAGAAAAATAAAGATAAGATTAAGCTTAATATAGAAACTAGAAAACTTCTTGAAAAGGCATTAATTGCAGTTAAAGAATATGATATTCTTTTAGGAGATAAATAATATAAAAATAATATATATAGAACAAATGTATAATGGAATGAATATTCCCGCTATTCATTATCCATTAAACCATTCGTTATCTTGCATTTTTATACCTCCAGTCAGTTACCCTAAAAGATTCCCAGAAGGCGTTTGCCTTCTGGGATTTCTTCGTTATTTATTTGCTTTTTGTATAGTTAATGCAAAATATGCATTTATTGATCTATAGTATGATGCTTCAGTTGCAGCTCTGCTTCTACGCCTTAAAAATTGTTCAGAATTATTAGTAAGTATAAGATCTAATAATTCTTTTTTTCTTAAAATATATTTATCTTTAGAATTTGGTGTGGTCTTTATGCTATAAGAAATAAATGATAAATCTCTTACATCTTTGACTTTAGAATCCCTAAAGAATAATGCTACAAGTATAGTTATATACTCTTTAATTAATAATAAATTTTCTTTATTATTTAAAATAGATTCAAGAATTTGTTTTAATTCATTGAATTTTACATCATTATTTGATGCTCTATTACAATTAGTGTAATCTACACCCTTTGATGTAATTTCATTCATAGCTGCTTCTACTGATTTGGATAATTTAAAAGAGTCATTATCAGCAAGATGATAATCATCCTCAGAAATATTATCAGAATCATAAGTTATATAGTCTTTATCTTCGTAAGCTTTATAATATAATACAGCAATATTATGCATAAATGAGTCTACTCGATTATGTAATTGCTGAACTAAATATGCGCAATCTTCGTCAGTAAAATCTTTAAACCTAGAATCATAAGCACTAATCCATGTATCGGCTATAGATTTTACAGCTCCAATTACGTTACCGCTTTTAATCAATTCATATTTTGCAGTAAGCATATTATTAACAACGTAATCCATAACATACTCTACTGGATCGAATCTATACGCTTTATAGAATACTGATGCATAAAATTTGCCAGAAAAAGCCATATTAATTAAAGCTAGATTAAGTTCATTATTCATTTTTTCCTTTTTAAAATATCGTACCATACACAATAGAGCTATAGTAGATTCGTCTTTAGCATAGCTAGGATTAAAACTAGCCATTTTGTAATAATAAGTTTCTTTGATAGCATTAATTATAACTTTCTTATCAATACCGGTAGAATTAAAATAATTTGTCACATCATCAGCAGAATAATAAATTTGTTTGGAAGGCATATTAGAGTATAATTCCTTTTGCCTTGATTGAATAAATTTACTCATAAACTGTTTCCATTTACTTATATTATTTTTAATACTTAAAGCTCTTTCCACTTCAGGATATGCTTTATCTAAAATAGAAGTAGTATCCTTCATGATAATTTACCTCCAATAAATAATTTCAATTACCAGAATGTCGAGCTCCCATATAAGTATACATAAAAATCAAATTATTTTTATAAATGTGATTAGTTCGTCTATATTTACAAATTATTTTGAATTTAGAAAAATGTTGTTTCTAATTAATCGTATTTATGATAACTGAGGAGTTATGTATTATTCAAATATTCAATTGCATATTATAAATATGTATCTAAAAACAAAATACTACTCATATACAATCTGAAAGGAGATTAAAAATGAGAATTGCAGATGAAATTAAAAAGCTCGATGACAAGCAACTTATGGAAGAAGCTAAAAACCTTATTGATGAGGTAGATGCAATGCC
>AUXO016768796.1_pt1 | contig 10924 bp, 8 predicted proteins | sample 768731 | NCBI WGS metagenome assembly AUXO01 (sample SAMN02715735, study PRJNA202380) | gut metagenome | biome: sheep rumen | host: Ovis aries | place: New Zealand: Palmerston North
ATGAATGCCTGGTCTTTGTTAATGGTAATTGTATCACTTCCAGTGATTGTTCCGCCAGTTGAATCAGTAAGTGCATAGGTTTCCTTGGTTGTGCCAGTGCCAGCAGTCCTCACAAGTTTCAAGCCAGTTGATATGACACCAGTCGTACCATCCTTAAGGATTGTCTTGCCATCAATGTTGACAGCGATGTCAGTGCCAGTTGAAGATGTTGTGACTATGATTGTCTTATCTGTGCTTTTAACCTCAGCGGCACTCACCTTTCCAGCGATTTCAGCAAGTGCACCTTCAACAGTAGTGGCAGTCAAGAGACTTCCAGAGTCAGCAACTGTCACATGTTCTGCTGCAATGTCTCCATATTCAGCATCAATTGCTCCAAGGCTTTCGCTTACAGCAGTGATTGCATAACCTTGTCCGCTGATTGCATCAACCGATGGGAGAGCAGTTCTAGTAACCGAAATCTTACCATCAGTTTCAGTTACCTGCGAAACATAATTTCCAGCTACAGCCGAATCCGACACATCAAGTGCGCTTATTGCCGTTCCAATTTGAGCATCAGCATACTTTTTAGCGCCCTCAACAGAAGTTGTTGCACTGGTATCTGAATTACTACCACTCAAACTTGCCAACTGCAATGTAACTGTATTAGCTGTCGTGACACCTGTTCCAAGTTTTTCGTTGATGGTATCAATGTCAGAAGCTGAAGCCATTCCATCCAGGTCAAAGATTGTAACCGTCTTCACATTATCTGTTGCATAAATAAATCCGACGATTGTCTTGACAGCTGGTTCGCCACCAGTTGTGTAACGAGCCAATATAACAGAACCGTCCTGGTCATTACTGTATGTAAACCTAGTTAATGTATCAAGTGCACTTTGACGGGTTGTAAATAGCTGTCCATTACGTAAAAGCCTAACGTTTTGTACATTATTATTTGCCATGTTATTTTATGTTTTTTTTCTTATTATTATTTTATTATATATTAAGGATTAGAATCATCATTATCATAAGAGTGACTTGCGCTGTCGTCATATGTTTCATGTGCAATCTGCGCAAGGAGGTTGTTTACGTTCATGAAGTCTCCTTCAATCCACAAATACAAAGCGCCATCTTTCCTTACCTCAATTGCATTCTTCCTGTCGTTCTCTCCAGTTCCTATGCCTACACTGAATATCGTCTGTCCAGAAGGGTCATCGCTGGTGTTGCTTACGTTGTATTCCCCGAAAGCAACCTCATGTTCATTTGTTCTCTGTAACGTTTCATTGTCCTTATATCCAAGTTTTTCAATAAGCTCGTCTAATTTTTCAATGGACGCTCCACTTGATATTTCATCTATTCTTTCATCAAGGATTCTCTCAGCTTCCAGCGCCCTGCTGATTTCGTCATTGATTTTACTGCCGAGTTCAGCGACAGTCCCAGAAATGCTTTGTTCTGCCTGCTTTGCCCTTTCGGCCTCAGAGTCAATCTTACTGTCAAGACTGTCAAGCTTGCTCTGCAATCCAGAAATTTTGACACCGTTAGGAGATACTGTCAGCCAAGCCTCAGACGCTGGGTCTATGAGAACCTTAACCTCATGGTCGTTAACAATAAGACCGTCCTTGAATTCATTCTCGTCAATAAGTTCTTTGAAGTTGATTGAAACGACATCACCATTTGTGAATGTGATTGTAAGAACACCATCAACATATTCGGTTTTCTCAATTACCCCCCCAGAACCGACGAAATCATCAACGTCAAGAGCCGCAAGTTCTTTTCCTTCTTTGTTCGTGAAATGTATTTTATTGTCATCTTTGTTATATTCAACTCCAGAAAAGAAGCTATCCAGGTCTTTCTCTATGACAGATTCAGCACCTTGATAATTATTCTGGTCCGCATATCCCCAAGGTTCATACATTCTAGTTTTCCTTTTTCTTGCCATTGTATTCTATATTTTTAACAAACGTTAGTTATTATAAATACCACAATCTATCACTAAATTGTCAATTCTGATATTAATTGAATTCTCTTCAGCCTCAGCCCTTATCCTTTCAGCAACAATGTCAGTAAGGTCAGCCTTGGTCGCAAGAAGTCCATCCGTTTCAGCCTTGGTATAATAATTTGAAAGGTCAACAAGGTCGGATACAGGTATTGTCACAATCTTCTCACCCTCTGTTGTCATGTACTTTATCACCAGGTTTTCGCCATCGAACTCAATGCTTTCGATACCAATTCCCTGCTCAACATATTCATGGAATTCCCTGTGAAGCACATCAAGCACACCATTACCAGTGTTTACATATTCATCTGGGTCTGTTCCATCCCATTCAGTTATTGCATTGACCCTATTGGCAAGCAATGATATAGCATTGTCGTTTTTGGCTATTGCGGCAATATTTGCAATAATCCTTGTTAGAAGGTTATTCTCAACACCAATTGCCCTATTAGCCTCAGCTTGTACATCATCTTCTATTTTTTCAGTGAGTTCAGCCTTAAGCTCGTTTCTTGTATCATCAACATATTGCTTTGTTGCAAATTGCGATATTTCAGCCTCTATGTCATCAAACCTGTTGTAGACATCGCCTCTCAAACCAGTGACTTCCTGGTCAGTATATTCGTTGCTCTGCTCTACAGCAAGGTTTCTCTGATACTTTGCATAATTCTTTGCCGCCCATATTGTGTCATCATCCTTATCATCAGTCTCTTTTCCTATTAAGTCAATGTCAGCTTGCTCTCTATCAGCAATTTCCTTGGCAAGGCCATCTTCAAGTTCCTGGATTCTGTCACCATAATCAACACCTTGTTCAATAATCTCAGTTATTTCATTGGTTATGTTTGTGATGTTGTTTGTGACGTTGGTTATTGCCGCTTCACGATTTTCAATCTCAGTGTCAATCTTGTCGTTTACATCCCCAATCTCTTCATTAAGCTCTTCAATCTCGGTCTTGTCAGCCTTTCTGTCGTCAAGGTCATTGATGCTGTTGTTAACAGCCCTCTTGTTTGCCTCATATTCGGCTCTTCCAACCTTGTCATCGAGCTTTGTATTTATTTCATCGATTTCAGTCTTGTCGGCTTTTGTCGGCAAAATGTTGTTGATTGTGGTTATGTTGTTTTCATTGTTTGCAACCCTTGTTTCAAGGTTGCCAACTGAACTTTCGACATTATTCAATCTGTTAGAGACATCCCCACTGAAATTGTCAAGATTATCCTTAAGGCCTTCAATCTTTGAATTGGTATCTGCCGAAAGGTTCCGCACATCGCCACTTATTGCCTCAATCTTTTCTTCCAGGTCGTCATAATCACTCTCAACCTTACCTGACAATGCATTCAAATCCTCCAGTTTGGCGTATCTTTCATCTGCAATGTCAGTGGTAAGCAGGCCCTTAAGCTCAATCCATTCTTTTGTTGCATATTCTTCAAGGATTGCATCTATTTCATTCTTTGAATAAAAATCACCTTTCTTGGCATATTCCTCCTCAGCCTCATCCTTGCTTAACTTATCATCAAGTTCTTCTTCAATCTCATTAAGCTTTTCATCAGTTTCACCACTTAATGATAAAACCATTCCAGATAATTCATCAACACCTTCCTCAAAGCCTTCAACATCGTCAATAACGCTGTTCAAAGCGTCAGTGATGGCACTGAGCTGAAGACCGTATTCGTTGTCAATCTCCTTAAGCCTCTCTATGTCATCTGTTATGCCGCTTATTGAATTTGAGAAATTGTTGTTTATCTCAGATTGCGTCTCTATTATAGAATCAACCGTATTGGATAGCTCGTCAAGTTTCTTTTTATCTGCTTTCTTGTCGCTAAGACCAGCGATTTCAGCATCCTGCTCCTTGTTCTTCTTTATGATTTCAGATAAATCAACATTGGCACAGCACCCAAATTCATTGGAATATTTATTCTGGTCTGGAAAACCATAAAATTCCAAATGCCTTATAAATTCTCTTCCCATAATATTTCAGAATATTTTTTAATTACGTAATTTACTATAAATATCATGTCTTATCTAAAAAATGTTGAAGATTTTGAATAAAAAAAATGAGCGAACCGTAAAAGATTCGCTCACATACCTAAATTTATGTCATTATACAATTAAATATCATTAACCGTTGTTCCAGATGCACGATAAATAGCTGGAGTATTCAACGTGGCCGTTATTGTTTTTGGAGCACTTTGTGATGTTCCTTTAACGCCACTTAAAACTCTAATATCTCTTATTGGAGATGAAGCAGTCGGTACTGTAGCACTACCTAAAGAAACATACATAACGCCAGCTTCAAAAGAACAATTTTTCGTATAAGGTTGTGTAAAATTGATTCCTACACATCCATTTCCAAATGAGTTGCCAGAAGAAATATTTCCAATTGTTATGTCAGCACAGTTATTTCCAAATGAATTACCATTAGAATTATTTCCAATCGTTATACCAGAGCATTCATTTCCAATCATGCAAAAACTTGACCAACACAAAATGTTACTAATGAAATTGTTCCCAATGATATTATTTTTCGAACTATAAAATAAATTACCCTGACAATAACGGCCCAATTTATTACCATTCATTTCTTCGTTGAATGTGTTGTTAAAACAGTTTTCGGATAATATATTTGAATGACAGCCATAGGAGAATGGCTCATCATAAGAATATGTTGCTACAAACACATTACATGGCAATCTGAATAATGTATTGTCAGTTGGCTTGTCATCATATTCTTTATAATCATAGACCATATTCTTAATCTTGTTTCCGAACACACCTTGCTTTTTCCCAAAATCATCGTAGAAAGATGGGTCATTTCCAACAACTGATAAGTCTTCAATTTCATTGTCTTCTGTAATCCAAGAGAATGTATATAGATAGTATGGATTAGAATCATCAATTTCTACCAAAGTACTTCTTCCAGCATCTGTAAAACCATCAGAGACAATTGTACCACCAGTAATCTTGTATCTCAAGAATTGGATGTTCTTAAAGTCATAACCACATTCATTTCCGAATTCATCCTTAAGATAATAAATAACACCAGTTGGTCTTGGACAACTAGCCAATACCGTTTGTTCTTCGCCATCACTTGCAAAAAATACAATGTCGCCAACATATACGTCTTCATTTATGGAGTAAACGAAAAGAGCGTTATCACCATCAGAACAAGTATCATCACAAGCCCAGGCAATTTGATATTCAGAGTAGTTAGTATCAGTATTAAAGCCGTCAAGAGAAGGACATCTATAAAGCTTGGCATATTTGTCAGAATATGAGTCACCATTTTCTGTTACAATGCATTTTTCTCTAGCAGCCCATTCAAATCTGGTCTCGTCATTGTCAAGACAGTATTTCACCTCCCATGATTCAAACTTAGCATCAGTGAAACCAGTAGCATCATTGGAATGTGCTGCTGCTCTTGCATTTTCATTAAGCATATCAACACTGTCAGCAGTCACTATAAGGTCAAATTGTTTACCAGCACTCTTTGTGTTGATTTGTGAAGTCGTTGTAACATAGTCGGTTATACGGTATTGCTGACCTGGGACAAGAGCATTATCATTACGAAGCGCAAGAAGCTCGTCATAGGTTACGCTAATGATTTTGCTTATCTTGTCTTCTTTTACTTCTTCCAATTCCGAGCTGTTAACATAATCCTTTCCCAACACCCAGCTCTTGGTTGCGTATGCACCAAGTGAAGGTATGTCGCTCTTATCAGCCTTTCTGTCATCAAGGTCTACCAATGCCGATGCAATTGCCTCCTCATTCTCTTCAATAACCTGTGTTACCGTGTTTCCAGAAGTGAAGCCACTGCCAAGTTTCTCATTAACCACCCAACTTTTGGTTGCGTATGCGTCTAACGATGGTATGTCAGTCTTATCAGCCTTCCTTCTGTTCAAGTCAACAAGTGCAGCAGACATGACTTTTCCGTTATCTTCAATAACTTTTGTCACTGTATGCCCAGGAGTGAATCCGTCGCCGATTATCTCATCAAATGTCTCAGTATCAAGATAGTTTTTCTCTAACACCCAGCTCTTGGTAGCATATGCGTTCAACGATGGTATGTCAGTCTTATCAGCCTTCCTGTCATCCAAGTCAATAAGTGCTGCCGATACGATTTCCTCATTCTCCTTGATGACATCAGTAACGGTATTTGCGCTGTTCTCGCCAGTAAAGCCGCTACCAAGCTTCAGTTCAGTATAGTAATTATCCGATGAAAAAGACACGACATCACCGCTTTCGTTCTTAATCGAAATGGTTTCCACATCTTTTGCATAGTTAATCGCTATTTCACCATCTTCCAATGCACTTCCTGAAGGTAGCTTTGGCTTTCCATCTACTTTCGCAGTACTTTTCTTATGCGATATAAAATTAATATTTTTTGACATGATTTTATTATGTTTCTTATTTATTTATGTCTTTTCATGAATATGTATCATACAACTTAATAATAAATATCAACATTTACTTAAATGTAATGAAATATAATCTTATTTAATTGTTAATTTTAAGACTATTTTTTCTTCAAATATCTATTATATGCGTTAGTGTTTGCATTATGGTTGGCTTTTATTTCTTCACCACGCTTATATACTGATTCTGGCTCATTTGGCATGAAATAAGGACCTGTTTTTGTCTTAGGCGCTACTGGTTCTTCATCCGTAAACGGCAATGGCTTCTTGCTAAATGGCTTCTTATACCACGGCAAAGACTCATAGTCTCTCATTCTGCCGTCATGGGCTTCTTTTCTTCTGTTATATTCTTCTTTATCCCTGTTGTATCTGTTGATGCTATTCACATCGTCAGCCCTGTCATTGACATAGTTCATTTCCGAATCAAACGGCGAATGACCCTTTAGTTCAGAATCATAGCCAGCCATCCCATCAACCATATTTGTAAGATATTCAGAAGCCCTCATGTCCTTATGCCCAACATTTCTTCCTTGTCTCGGATAAAAGGTACTTCCACGTTCGCTACCACTTGCGTCAGAATAATGTCTGAATGTACCGTCATCATAATCAGCACTGAACATATTATTACTGTCATTTGAATTAGCATTGATTCCAAATCTTACATCTTTGTTGAATTTTCTTCCCAAATCATTTTCCAAGCCTTTCCTAAATGCCGTGGTTTGTCGGTCTCTTCTACGTTTCTGCGTATCTCTGTGGACTGGTACACCATTTAAGTTCTGGCCAACCTGGTCATTTGAACGTCCAAGCTGCCCTAAATCATGGTTTGCCTTCACCATTGCCCTTGCTTTCATTTCAGGGCTTATTTCATTCAGAATTCTCTTAACTGATTCTGATATAATTCCCTTTAACTCTTTTTCTGTTAACCTTATTTTAGCCATTATTACTTATTTTTTCTATTATTATTATTATTATAAATAGCTCCAGATATTTAAGCCTTAAATTCACTTGCATCAACAGCACTGCATGTGGCTGTATAATATAACACGGTCGTACCCCATAAAGTGTGTGCGTTATCATAGTTTGGATTGATATTGTTAATTACCCAGAAAACCATTTTTTCTGGAGTGACCTGTATCCCAACATAATCCCCCTTCTTTATTTCAATTCCAAGTTCCTCAATCGTTTCAGCATAATAGCTGAATGTAAGTTTGCCAATCTTGTTGTAAGTTCCAAGCTGCTTTGTCTTGTCATATGACTTCAATTCTGGGGCTTCTATCTTGAAAACGCACGGAACCTCAATGGGAGGGAGATATTCAATCGAATTGGCATCAGTCTCACCATATACAGCATCAGATGGTGTCTCCTGGGCATTAACCCTGTATAAAACAACGGTCTGACCCATGTCCTGCTCTATATAGCTCTTTCCAATGTCCCTCTCGACATCGAAAGACTCCTTGTCATAAAATAAACTGTTCCTGTTTATGGGAACACGCCTAACACTCTCGCCATTAAATCTTAAATTTGCCATATAAATATCTACATTTAGCTTATATATATAAATATTGCCGAAGAAAAAAAGTTCAAAACCTTGATTTTTGTGAAAAATATGTTATATTTTATATGCGCATATAAAATATAACATATAAATTTGAATAGATATGTCTTTAGCATTAGAAAAAGTAGATGAAGCATATAGTATATTGAAGGAATATAATGGTGAAAATCCGTTTATAATTGGTCTTAAAAACACAATTGTCGTCCATAAGTTAAGGAGTATGAGTGATTTTGAGATTGAGTATGTTTTATCCAATCATGACAGAGAGCCAGTTCAATTGAACAAGGTTGTAATGGTTGCTGAATGGTGGGGAAAGAAGAAGCAGATTGACTGGAATGTTGAATTTATTCCAAAAAAGATACAGATAACATGGTTCTTAGGCGAAACTGGCAATCTGTATCACTTCTATTGTATTTATAGAAGGTCTCAGGAAAAGGCTATTGAGGTTTTTGTGCCAAAAAACGCGATACTGACAAGTTTCATGCTTGAAGACTATCATGATTACAACGTTGACCTGTCAGAATATGACGGAAAGAACGGAAGAAACATAATGCCGCATCAAATTGAGGCGATTAAATTCCTGTTATCCAGGAGAAAGTGTATATTGGCAGACCAGATGGGGTCAGGAAAGACTTATTCAGCCATTCTAGCGGCTCTTGCTGGCAATTTCAAGCACATATTGATAGTTTGTCCATCCTCAGTGAAAAAAACGTGGGAGAACGAATTAAAGCTGCTTGTTGATGAGTCTGACATAACCATTGTTCAGGGTTCAAAATGGAATAATGCTAAATTTACCATTATAAATTACGACATCCTTGACAATTTCTATACAATTCCATTGCAAACCATCAAGAAGAAGGAACTTAACGTTGATGATAACGGAAATGTCATAACAGAAATAAAGGAAAAGGAAATAGTTTCAAGGAATAAGAAGATAATAGACGATGCGATGTCAAACAGCCAATTGTTTCAGGCCAAATATGACCTTATTATAATAGATGAGGCGCATAGGCTATCAAACAATACGTCTGAACGATTCAAGATAATCAATGATTTGGTAAAAAGAAGCAATCCAGATGCAATATTTGAATTGACTGGAACAATGATTACCAATTCATCCAAGAATCTGTATAACCTCTTGAAAATCATAGATGTTCCAATAACAAGGGACTGGCAGAATTACATGGAAAGATATTGCGGGGCAAAATTATTCTATAAAAAGAACGAAAGAAATGCCCATACTGCAATGTTCTGCCATTCGGTTGGGAAAAAAGAATGGAAAGAGCTGACATACGATGAAAAAAGACAGCTCGATGAGATTCTTGAAAAGAAATGCAAGAAAATATGCATCCCAGGAGAAGATTCAAACATGGATGAACTACAGGAGATAATCAAGCCATATTATCTAAGAAGGCTCAAGACAGATTTTGCTGATGTTGTTAAAAAGGATATAAGATGCCTCCATTATGAAATGACGGAAGATGAAAAAAAATCATATGATGAATTATGGGATAAATATCTTAAACTACAGGAAGATAAGGAAAAATCTGAAAAGAACAAAAAACTGATTGAAGTATCACTCATGAGACAATGGCTTGCAGACAAAATGATTCAGAAAACAATATATCTAACCAGAAAATGTGTTGAAAAAAATCATAAAGTCATTATATTTTGTGCATACGACAATGAAGTTAATAAGCTGGTTGAAGAGTTTAAGGACATATGTGTCTATCATAATGGAAAACTGAATGAAAAGAAAAAGAACGACGCGGTTGAGAAATTCCAGAATGACGATAACATAAAAGTGTTCATCGGAAACATATTTTCAGCAGGAGTTGGTCTGACACTTGTGGCATCAGATGTCGTTGTGTTTAACAATTTCAGTTTTGTGCCGTCAGATAACCTACAGGCAGAAGACAGAATTCACAGGCTTAATCAGACTAAGCCATGTACAATATATTATCAGTCATTTAATGGCACATATTTTGACAAAATGCTTGATATTGTACATTCAAAAGAAGACGTTATAAATAAAATAATAATTACAGAAAAAGAGAAATAGTTATGGTTATAAATTTGGACGAAAAGAAAATAGTTGGTTTGCTTTATAAGCTTGATAATGGAAAGGTTATATGCTATAACTTCAACGAAAATGGCGAGTTGTTCTGTATCACAGACCCCAAAAAAGCTGAAACGCAAAAAAAGCGACTTAGCGACAGGGAAATGATGGATGCTGTCGCAGATAATAAAATCATAAATTCAAATAAAATTATACATTCAATTAATAACGCAAATAAAATTATCAGTCTTGATAAAGAAGGAAAGCTTAACGAAATTGCCAAAGAACATCAGAAAGAAATTGCAAAGAAATTAGAATCTAAAATGGAAGATGCTGAAGAACAGTTAGATTTGGCCACATGCGAAAGAAGTCTTGAAAGAATTGAGGAAGATATCGTTAGTATCATCAGGACTGGCAATGATGAAAAATTAAAGGAAAAAATAGAAAGCTATCGGTATTATCAAAAATTAAGGAATGACTGCATTGATAAAATGTGGGATGACAAAATGGAAAATTAATGAAAGAAGAAGAAATTGACGAAAAGGTATATTTATGCTTCATAAGACTCATAGGTGAGGAAAATGACGGATATTATAGGTATGAATTCATATTCACAAACAACATTGATGAAGTTTGGGGAGAAGATTTCAACCAAAAACCAGCATGCCTGGTGAACAACTTGATGGTTGATGATGAATACATAACCGAAATACACATTGTTAAGATGAAAATAAAACTCGACCTCATACAAGACAATTGTTGTTTTTCAGTTAGCGATTCTTATGATTCGATTGTCGGGATTGCGTGGGAAAACATAGATTTGCTAGATGAGTTTCCAGAAGACGGAAGGATATTCTTCAGATTCGGGGAAACTCTTGAAGAAGTTGAGGAAAAACTTGCAATGAAAAACGTCCTAATGATTAACTAAAAAAAAA
>AUXO015623476.1_pt1 | contig 10923 bp, 8 predicted proteins | sample 768731 | NCBI WGS metagenome assembly AUXO01 (sample SAMN02715735, study PRJNA202380) | gut metagenome | biome: sheep rumen | host: Ovis aries | place: New Zealand: Palmerston North
TTACCTCCAATATAAGTTTCGTCACTTACATTGTATCATAGGTAACTCTATGTGTCTTTTTTTATGTCCTTTTCGGACACTTAACTTTTCCATTTATACATTTAAATAAAAACCCCCATTTCTATGTCCAAGAAATGAGGTTCATATTATTATTAATTATATCTTGAATAACCAATATTAGGTGTCATTACACGCATTCTTTCTTTACTTGATTCATGAACTTTATTACGTCTTATTACCATATTTTCAATTGAATTATCAATTAATTTTTTACCATTAAAGTTAGTATTTTTAACACCATTTATACTTCCTCTATAATTAACATAATAATCTTCATATATATCAACTATTTCCATATCTTTATTTATCATAATTGCATAATTCCAATAATTATTATTTTCAACTAAACTATTATAATTATTAAAGATATTTACATTTTTTTCGTGTTTTCCAAAAAGTATAATCCAAACTAACTCTTTATGATTATTGAAATCATCTTTTGAATAATTTGCTTCATGTATTTCATATCTATTATTTTTAATATTTAAATCTTTAGTTAGATCTACTAAACTTATTGTAGGACTATCTTTTTTGAAAATGTTTTTAAATAACTTAAAACCATTAGTTTCTTTATTAATCATACTGATCACCTCTAATAAATTAAAACATTATATCACAGATATGACAACTAAGTCAAATTTATATTAAACATGATATAATGGTTGCTAGAAAAGATAAAATAAGTCCAAATAACATAAAGATAATACCAGCAATACTCTTATGAGAATACTTATAATCTATAATAATGTGACTAGGAAAATTAGGATCATATTTTACTTTTATTTTTTGATTATCATTTAAACTAAATAGCACTATATTCTTAGTATGTTCTTTTTTATAAACATTATAAGATATTGTTATAATCTTTATCTTACCAATATTTGTTCTTTTTATGATTTTAGCTTCTGTTTCACTTACACAGCTCTTTAACATATATTTATGATTTATAATTTTTATATAACCTATAATAAACATTACTAATGACGATATAAAAATTATAATACTAATACTTAATAAAACATTCATACTATTATTCTCCTTTATTACTAATAATTAAGTTTTCTAACTCTTTTAGATTATAAACTCTAGTTACATTGGCGGCTTCAAAGTTACTATTATAATTATTATCAAATAGATAAACAATATTTCTAGCTGCGACTGCTTCAGCAATCTCTTTTCTATCTGTTACTAAAACATCAATATTATATTTTTTCATATCATTAATACGATCATTACTAACTTTAATTATTTTATCATAATATAACTGATTATGTTTTATCCATCCGATTAATGATTTACTTTTTGCTTTTTTAATACCTTCATTATATTCTTGTTCATTTGTGTTATCTAATAGATAAATTGTTATATCATGATCTTTTAATCTCTTTAAAAAAGCATAAGAACCATCTCTTGGTTTTAATACATTTTTTATAATTCTTATATATATATTCCAAAAACTTTCGTTTTGGGCGACTGTCCATTCAAATATGTCTCTTGTATCATATTCATTTGGTTTTTTTAATTCAGTACCAATTCTTTTAGCATATGCATTTCCTTGAGTAATTTTAAATGTTTGCATATCATTTAATACACCATCAACATCAAAAGCAACTATATACTTTGGCTTTTTTTTATTAAATAGAAACATTCTATCACCATCCTAATAAATTATAACATATATATAGTTAAATATAAATAAATATGGTATTAAAAAAGAAATCATTATTCTGATTTCTTTATATTTATACTTAATTCATCTAATTGTTTATTATCAACTTTATTTGGAGCTTCACTCATTAAATCTGAAGCACTTGCAGTTTTAGGAAATGCGATTACATCACGGATATTTTCGGTATTAGTAAGTAGCATTGTAAGTCTATCTAGTCCTAAAGCAAGTCCACCATGAGGAGGTGTACCATATTTTAATGCTTCAACAAAGAATCCGAATTTTTCATCGATGTCTTCTTTAGTTAATTCAAGAGCTTCAAACATTTTTTCTTGAATATCTTCATCATGGATTCTTATACTTCCTCCACCAGCTTCATAACCGTTTATAACAATATCATAAGCTTTTGAATAACAGTTAGCTTTGTCATTTATTAGTTTATCTATATCACTATCTTTAGGAGCAGTAAATGGATGATGTGAAGATGTGTATCTATTTTCTTCTTCACTATATTCAAATGATGGGAAGTCTGTTACCCATAATAGTTTATAATCATCATTTTTAATTAAATCTAAGTCATGGGCAATTTTACATCTAAGAGCACCTAGTGCGGTTTTAACAATTTTTTTCTTACCAGATACTATAAGTACTAAGTCATTTGTTTCAATATTTAATTTTTCTTTGATATTATTTATTTCATCTTCACTTGTTACTTTGATAATACTACCAGTAATTTCATCATTAAATTTTAAATATGCAAGTCCAGATGCTTTATATTTTCTAACATAATCTGTAAGTTCATCTAATTTCTTTCTAGAATAGTTATTAGAAGCGTTTTTAACTACAATACAGTTAATTATGCCATTCTCTTCTAAAACATTCTTAAACACCATAAAATTAGTATTTTCAAATATATCAGTTATATCATTTATCTTCATATCAAAACGAAGATCAGGCTTATCACTACCATAATTATCAATAGCATCATCATATTTCATACGAAGTAAAGGTAACTTAATATCAATATTTTTAACACTCTTAAATATATTAGCAATTAAATTTTCAGTAAGATTCATAACATCATCTTCATCTACAAAAGACATTTCCATATCAACTTGTGTAAATTCAGGTTGTCTATCAGCACGTAAATCTTCATCTCTAAAACATTTAGCAATTTGAAAATACTTTTCTACTCCACCTACCATTAATAATTGTTTAAATAATTGAGGAGATTGAGGTAAAGCATAAAACTTACCTTTATTTACTCTTGAAGGAACTAAATAATCACGTGCTCCTTCTGGAGTTGATTTACATAGAATTGGTGTTTCAACTTCCATGAATCCTTCTTTATCTAAATAATTTCTTATTGCCATAGTTATTTTATGACGAGTTAGAAGCTTATCTTTTATTTCATTTCTTCTAATATCTAAATAACGATATTTTAACCTAGTATCTTCTAAAGCTGTTGTATCATCAGTAATTTCAAATGGTAATTCTTTAGCTTTATTTAAAAGTTCTAGTTCATTAACATCTACTTCAATTTCACCAGTTGGAATATTTAAGTTTTTTGATTCTCTTTCTTTGATAGTTCCAACTACTTTAATTACATATTCACTTTTTAATGTACTTGCAACAGCATAACATTCATTTTCAGGTCTTATAACTACTTGAATTATTCCACTTCTATCTCTTAAGTCAATAAATATAAGACCACCAAGATTTCTTTTTTTAGAAACCCATCCATATAAAGTTACAGTTTCATTTATATTATTTATATTAAAATCGTTGTTATTATATTTTTTCATGATCATCTATAATCCTTTCATCTAAGAAAGATATAATAGAATTAGCATCTATTTTATATTCTTCTTTTGTATTATTATCTTTTATTGTAATTATATTAGTTTTAATTTCTTCTTCTCCAATAATAATTACATATTTAGAATTAAATCTATCTGCTTGTTTAAAATTACTTCCTATTTTTCTTCCCATATAATCTATATCAGAATTAAATCCATTCATACGTAGATGATTTAATAGTTTAAAAGCATATTCTGATTCATTATCTGACATAGGTATAATATAAGCATCTAATGATTTTTCTTCAATTATATCAATATTTTCATAATCTAGAGCAGTTAATAATCTTTCGATACCAAGAGCAAATCCTACCGCAGGTGTGCTTGGACCATCTAACATTTCTACAAGTAAATCATATCTTCCTCCACCACAAAGGACATTTTGACTTCCAAAACCTTCTACTTCTGCTTCTACTTCAAATACAGTATGTGTATAGTAATCAAGTCCTCGTACTAAATTTGGATTCTCAACATATTCAATACCTAATTGATCAAGATATTTTTTTACTTTTTCATAGTGTATCTTACTTTCTTCATTTAAATAATCAATCATTTTAGGTGCATTTTTCATAATATCTTTGTCATGATCAATTTTACAGTCTAATATACGTAATGGATTCTTTTCAAAACGATTATTACAATCTGTACATAATTGATTTAAATATGGTTTAAAATAATCTTTTAAAGCTTGACGATAATTATTTCTAGATTCTAAGTCACCTAAAGTATTAATATTTACTTTAATACCTTTTAATCCTAATAATTTATAAAAATTAACTGGGATAGATATAACTTCAGCATCAAGCATAGCAGATGATGAACCAATTACTTCAACACCAAATTGATTAAACTCTCTAAATCTACCTGATTGTGGTCTTTCATAACGATACATAAATCCGTTATACCATAGTTTAGTTGGTTTAGTAGCATCTCCATACATTTTATTTTCAATATAACTTCTTACTACTCCTGCAGTTCCTTCAGGACGAAGAGTCATATTTCTATTACCACGATCTGTAAAGTCATATGTTTCTTTGGTTACAATATCACTACTTTCACCTACACCACGATGAAATAATTCACTATTTTCAAATATAGGTGTACGTACTTGAGAATAATTATATTTATCCATTAGTAGTGTGAATAATTCATTTAAATATCTAATTTTTCTCGATTCAACACCATATGTATCATAAGTTCCTTTTGGTTTTTGTATCATATTACTTCCTCCTTTAAAAGACAAAAAGTCCATATGTAAGGGCGAGTATTCCCGCGGTACCACCTTACTTATAGACTAGTATTTCTCTTAATTATAACGCATTACCGATTGTTTTTTACGTTTGATGTCTTTCTATATATCTATCTATGTGTTTTCATCAACCCCACACTTTCTAAAAGATATTTATATATACTCCTTCAAACAAACAAATTTATTAATATAATTATACTAATAATAAGTATATTAGTCAATATTTATATAGTAATTATTTAGTTTTAACTTTTGTATCTGACTCTTTTATTTCTACTATTTTATCAAGAATATCATCTTTATAAAATTTAATAGTTGTTTGAATAATGATAGCAACTGGTAAAGATATAACGATACCAATAATTCCAAATAGTATTCCACCTGCGAATACAGCAAGTATTACTACGATTGGATGAATTTGATTAGTTTTACCATATACTAATGGATTAATAACATAACCATCTAAATTAGATAATACAAAGAATGAAATAACTGTTTTTATAAATAAAGCAGGAGAAATAACAAATGCAGTTAAACAAGCAATACAGTTAGTAATAATACCTCCAAAATATGGTATTAAATTAGCAAGTGCGGCTAAAAAACCAAGTAATAGTGCATTAGGATGCCCTATAAGTGTAAAGGCAATAGTGTATTCAAAGAAAGCAATAAAAACTATTTTCATGAAACCTTCACAGTATTGTTTCATTTCATGATCTAATAATTTAACATAACGATAATGCTTTTTATTTTTTCTTTTTAAATAATCTTTAACAGTCCTTCTAATAGAGTCCATATCAATTAAGAAATATACCATAGCTGAGAATGATATTGCCCCAATTGTTATTACACTCATTGATGTTGAAACAAACCCCATAATACCATTTGATAAATATGAACCTACTCCTTGAACTAAAGTATCACCATAATCAGATAATGATGATTGAAGTGGTCCAAAATCAAAATTAGTATTAGTAGAAATCTCTTTTATAAAAGCTAAAAGATTATTAAATAAACTTACTGATTGACTAGCTAACATTGGTATGATCAAACCAAATGATATTAAGAATACACCAATAATAACTGCCAAGATAATGAAGATACTTACTGATTTCGGTATTCCTTTATTTCTTAAATATCTTAAAATAGGGTGCAACGCATAAGCTATAGCGAACGCTAATACAAATGGACCCATTATTCCCACTATTTTATCAAACAATCCCATCCATAAGAATCCTGTTTGATACATTAAAAATATTATTAATACTAGAAGCGCTAGATTAACAAGTTTAAAATTCACTCTATCTTTATACATTATTATCCCCTACTTTCCATAACAATTGTAGTTGGCCCATCATTTTTAATAGAAACTTCCATATCAGCTCCAAATATTCCTGTTTCAATTGTTATACCTAATTCTTTTATTTTTTTATTAAATAACTCATATAACAGAATAGCTTTTTCTCCCTTTAGTGCATTTACATAACTTGGCCTTCTACCTTTTTTTGTATCTGCATATAAAGTAAACTGTGAAATACTAAGTATTTGTCCATTTACATCTAATAATGATTTATTCATAACGTTATTTTCATCATTAAATATACGGAGATTAACTATTTTATTTACTATATAATCAATATCGGATTCAGTGTCACCTTCAGTAAAACCAACTAATACAACTAATCCATGATCAATTTTACCTACTATTTTATCATCAACAGTAACACTAGATTCTTTACTTCTTTGAATAACAACTCTCATTATTTTATCGTTCTTTCTACGTCTAATACATCTGGAATAAGAAGTAAATCGTCCATAAACTTCTGCAAACGATCTTTATTAGCAACTAGTACAGTTATTTCAAACATATAATTATGATTACTATTAATACTATTAATACTTTGAATAGTAATATCAGTATTTGATGTTTTAGTTATAATATTTAAAAGTAAATCTTTATTTGAAGTAGCATGAATTATTATACTAGTTGGATACTTTTTAGTAACCTCATCATTCCATCTAACATCAATTGTTCTTACGTCTATATCCTTTATATTAGGACAAATAATTCTATGAACATTAATTCCATGACCTTTAGTAATATATCCAATAATTTTATCACCAACTATTGGTTTACAACAAGATGCAACATTAACTTTAATATCATCCGCACCTTCAACGATAATATCGTTTTTAACCGTTGGTGCCTTTACATGATTATTTTGTGCTTTTTGTAATATTAAATCCTGTTTTGAAGAATTCTCTCCATAAACAAAATTAAATATTGCTCCTAATGGTAGTTTACCACTACCTATATTAGTATATAAACTATTAAGATCATTATACTTATATTCTGATAGTATTTTATCAATATTCTCAGTATTTATAAAGTCATTAAAAGGTATTTTTCTTTTACGAAGTTCATCTTTTAACATCTCTTCGCCACGCTTTAAATACTCAGTTTTTTCCATTTTATTATAGAATGATTTAATTTTATTTTTAGCCTGAGTAGTATAAGCTATATTTAACCACTCTTTACTTGGACCATTTGAACTATTACTTGTTTTTATTTTAACTACATCGTTATTCTTTAATTTATAGTCTAATGGAACCATATTACCATTTACTAAGGCACCAATCATTTTATTACCAACATTTGTATGAACTTTATAGGCAAAATCAATTGGTGTTGATCCATTCGCAAGTTCAACAACATCTCCCATCGGAGTAAAGACATATATTGATTTTATTAATATGTTTTCTTTTAATGAATTAACGATATCTTCATCAGTATTATCACTATTTTTTAATTCTATCATAGATTTAAAGAACTGTAGTTTTTGTTCCATCTCATTTTTTATAGATGCTTTTTTATTACTTCCATTTTCTTTGTAAGACCAATGAGAAGCGATACCATTTTCAGCTATCTCATCCATTTCATAAGTACGAATTTGAATTTCAAACAATTGTTCTTTTATTCCAAATACTGTTGTGTGCAAAGACTGATACATATTAGTCTTTGGCATTGCGATATAGTCTTTAAAACGTTTTGGCATAGGTTTAAACTTTTCGTGAATATAACCAAGAGCTTGATAACATTCTTCTTTTTTCTCAACATATACTCTAAGTGCAAGTAAATCATATATATCTTCAAATTTTTTACCTTTGTCTAACTTTTTATAAATACTATAAATACTTTTTGAACGTCCTTTTATTTTATGTTCAATACCATGATCATTTAATATTTTAGAAACGTTTTCAATCATTTCTTTAACAATATCATCACGTTCTTTTTTTGTTCTATTTAGTTTTTCTACAATTGAAAAATATATATCTGGTTTATAATAACGAAGTGATAAATCTTCAAGTTCACCTTTGATATTATTCATACCTAAACGATGAGCAATTGGTGCGAGTATATGTAGTGTTTCTTTAGCTAATTCTTTAGCTTCTTTTTCGGGAATCGCCCACATTGTACGTAGATTATGAAGACGACATGCTAATTTTATAAATATAACACGTACATCTTCAACAATACCAACAAATATTTTACGATGATTTGCAATTTCTGATTCAGTATCACTAGATAAATTTAAATTATTAATCTTATTAACGCCAACTATTAAATCAGTTATGTTCTTACCAAATTCTTCTTCTAACTCTTCTTTAGTTACTTCACTTTCTATTAGTTTATGAAGTAATCCTGCGCATATAGTTTCATAATCTGCTCTAATACCTACTAATATATAAGCAACATTTAAAAGATGTACAATATAAGGCGTATTATCAAGTCTCATTTTACCAACAAAATATTGAGAAGCATAATTATATGCTTTATCAATCATTTTTCTTTCATTTTCATCCGTTATATAACTAAATGCAGCTTTTTTTAAATCATCATATGTTAAACCAATATTTTTCTTTGTCACTTTGACATCATCTTCCTTAAATTAAGAATTAATTCCTTTTACTTTTAATTCTTCTACTGTTTTAGTATCTTCTTCATACCATTTCTTTTTACGAGGTTTACCTATGTTTTTCTTTTCAATATCATATAAAATTTGTGTTGCAATAAATATTGATGAATATGTACCAGCAACAAGTCCAAATAATAATGCAATATTAAAATTGAATATCTCGTGACTTCCTAATACAATTAAACTAATAACTGGAATAATTGTAGTTAATGTAGTTAGAATACTACGATTTAAAGTTTGACTTAAACTTGTATTTAATATAGCTGCGTAAGCATCTTTATTCTTTAATTTCTTACCACGAAGATTTTCTCTAATACGATCAAATGTAACAATAGTATCGTTTATTGAATAACCTATTATTGATAAAATAGCAGCGATAAAAATACTATTTACTTCTAATCTTAATAAACTAAATAATCCTATTATTATAAATGAGTCATGTAATAAAGCTATAATAGCTGAAATAGCATAACTAAAGCTGAATCTTAATGATACATAAATAATAATACCTATACTAGCAAGAATAACTGAAACAACAGCATTATTTACAAGTTCTTTCTTAACGCGATTAGATATAACTCCAATATTAGTTTGAGCATTATATTTTTTATTGAAATAATTTTCAGTATCAGTAACTTCATTCTTAGCTAATGTATCACTAATCTTAATTTGGTATGAAGTACTACTTAATTTTTCAGATGTTACATAATCATATTTTAAATTCTTAACATCTTTCTTTAAATCGTTTGTAGTAATATTACTCTTACTATCAATTGTTATTGAAGTACCACCCTTAAATTCTACTCCTAGTTTTAATCCACTAACTGCTAGTGATATAGCACAAACTACAACTATAATAGCAGTAAATAGATATGTATATTTACGATTATTAATAAAATTAAATTTATCGAATATTGATTCTTTTTTCTCTAATTTACGTTTAGACAAACCAATGAATAAATTTGGCTTATTATCAAAGTATCCAGTATTGACAAATCTAGTAAGTAACCATCTAATTAGGCCAACCATTACAATCATTGTTACAACAATACTTATAATTAACATAGTAGCAAACCCTTTAACAGAACTTTCTCCAAATATAAATAGTACTATAGCTACTAACATAGTTGTTATATTAGAATCTAATATTGACATAAATGCATTCTTATTACCTAATTTATATGCCATTTTTAACTTAGTTCCGCGTTTTAATTCATCTCTAACCCTTGATAACGTAAGAACATTAGCATCTACTGCCATACCAATACCAATAACAACGGCAGCAAGACCAGGTAATGTCAAAACACCACCAAATAACCAGAATATCAAGAATGTAAGGAATGTATAAATTACAACTCCAATACTAGCAACAATACCACTAAAATGATAACAATAAATAAGTACAGCAATTATTAGTGCAATTCCAATAACACCTGCAATAAATGTTTTTTGAAGTGAATTAGCACCAAATGTAGCAGATACTGTTTTACTAGATATTTCCTCTAACTTTGTAGGTAAACTACCTGAATTAATTAAATCAACTAATTGTTCTACTTGTTCTTGTTCAAAATTACCTTGAATAATTACATCACTTGAAAATGCTTGTGATACTGTCGCAACTGATAAACAATTAGATTGATTAGTACCACATAAAGAAGCTTCTTTACTTAAACTATTAGTACCATCTTCAAAATCTAACCAAATGACAATTCTATTATCACTCATCTTACTTACTTTCTTAGTAACATTATAAAAAGTATCTTTATCAGCAATACTTAAAGAAACAGCTGGTCTTCCTTTTGAATCAGTAGATACTTTCGCACCACCACTTTTTAATACATCACTAGTCATAAGTAAATTATCATTTACATCACGGAAAGATAAACTAGCTACTTTAGCTAATGTATTACGTGCAGTTTTACTATCTGTTACTCCAGCAAGACCTACACGAATTTTATCATCACCTTCAATAGTTACTTCTGGTTCAGAAATACCAAGCCCATCAATACGTTTAATTAATGTTTTATAGGTATTATTAACCATGGAAGTAGTTACTTTTTTACCATCAACACTCTTTACTTGATATAAAATTTCAAAACCACCTTTTAAATCTAG
>AUXO017046647.1_pt1 | contig 10923 bp, 8 predicted proteins | sample 768731 | NCBI WGS metagenome assembly AUXO01 (sample SAMN02715735, study PRJNA202380) | gut metagenome | biome: sheep rumen | host: Ovis aries | place: New Zealand: Palmerston North
TCGAGGGCCATCAAATCGTTGAGCTCGGAAGAGAGACGCTCCAGCACTCTCTTTCCAAAGCCACAGCGGAACTCTTCGTGACTCAACCCTTTCTCGATTTGATGTGAGTGGAAGAGGGTATACGCCTCAAGCGCCTCGAGCGTGCTTTGACTTATTGCCGCGGAGGAACGTATAAAACGGCTAGCTTGCGCAACTGAATCGCGGTAGGTCTCAACACCGCGCTTGCTGGCAACAACCCATCGGACCATACTCTTTGGTAGAACACTCTTAATTACACTCTTTATGCCGCCCATAAACGCTCCCCAAGTATAGGAATGTCCAAACGTACGCCGCTAGACAAGCTTCCTCACGCGGACAAAGACCGTCCGCATAAGTGACCTGTTCAGGCCAACGAAGAGTACGCACCCGATGACCAAGTTAATTACGTCTGTCCGACTAGTGTGGAAGGAACACATCACCGCCTGCAGCACCATCACGAGAAGCACCCAGGCAACATGCCCCCAATCGCATGTGACATGAGCGAATCTTTGGACATCAACAATGCGATAGGCAGCAAGTATCAGGTAGCTGACAAGCGTCGAAATGGACGCGGCATACAATCCGATTCTGCTAATGAGGGCAATGTTCACAAGCAAATTACAGGCCGCCGCCAGCGTCGTGGTTACTCCGACGCTTCGGGTTTCCATATTTGCCACGTAGATACCACCTAAAAAGGCGGACATGCTGTAGAAGAACATCCCTAGGAACAAAAGAGGCATCTGATCATAGGCGGCTGCGTAATCGCCACGAATGAGGATAAGAAAGAGAAGGGGCGTCAAAGAGATAAGCAGGCCGAAGAAACCAGCCATGAGGTCAAACATAGTGCGCAGCATCGCAGAGTAATACTCGCCGGCGTCATCGTCCTTCGAAACGATCGATGCGTTCTCGTGCCAAGCCATAGTGAAGGTCGTCTGAGCAAGGTTTAGCAGACCAGGAATCTTGTTGGCCACCGAGTAGACCGCGTTTGCAGCGACACCCATAAATAGTGTGACCACAAAACGATCGGACACCCTGATAATCCACCCCGACATGCTGTTGGGCACCATGGGCCACGAATAACGGAGCATCTCAACTAGTCTTGCCTTGTTGAAGGCGCGCATATCGATATAGTTCCACAGGTGAATTCGCACTAGCAGATACAAAAACGAGAGCGACGACGCGGCAAACAGGGACAGGACTGTACCTACCAGCCCCAGACGGAGCAGCCACACAAAGATAATCGCAAAAACCATCTTTCCCGCTGCGGAAACGATTGCACTGATGGAGTAGTCGAGGTTTTGATTGAGTCCCCTGGCAACCTGTCTCGCAGCGTTCACTACAATGTCGGCAAAGAAGTAGAGACAGATAAGGACCTTCACAAGACTTGAGCCGGGCATTACGAGATAGAGAACAATGAGCGCCAAAACCGATGCGGGAAGTATGAATGCCGCAATGTTGGTGATAAGAGTCTTCTCCTCTGCGCGATTGCCACGGACTTCAATCAGAAACCTAAAGGCCGCAGTTTGCACCTGGAGAGTCGCAGCAGGCAACACGAGGGAAACAAGCGTCGTGATGAGATCGTAGCTGCCAAACTCTTCCTGAGTCAGATAACCCGTGAGGATGGGCAGGGTGATTGTTGATGCCAACTTAGGAAGGAAGGTCCCGATGGAGAGAATGAGGGTGTTCTTTGCGAGCTTTGACTCTCTACTCATCACGCACCTCCCCACTTCGGTTAACCATAGAGGAGAGGTAGCTCAAAGAAGACTCTCGGAAAGACCTCAGATGCTCGCGGCAGGCATGCCAATCGATTGGCTCACACTTAGAAGAAAGAAGTGATCCTTCGAATGCTCTATCGGACAATCCGCAGGCATCAAGGAGTTCGAGGCTGCGATTGTTCACTCCACGAACCGTCGTTCCCTCAACGAAAAGCTCTTTATTAAAGACAATTCCAAAAGCCGTTCCGTGGAACGAGTTCGTCATCACCGTATCAGCGTTTTTGAACATCCCAACAAACCGCTCTGGCGTCGTATACCTCACATGCTTCAGGTCCCTGTGAGAGAGGTAGCCGTTATTGAGATATATGACTTTTTTTCCCGTACGTTCCGAAAGAAGACGCGCTTCGTCGAGAAGGCACACGGGCGCCTGCACCGTATATACCAAGATGTACCCATCCTCAGTTGGTCTGTCAGAGAACGTGTCCCAATCATTTGCACTGAGCAAGAGCACAGGATCAATATCCGTCCTTGCCTCTATACCAAGCCGCTCTTCAACAAAATGGCAACCACTCGATTCCCTGAGTGAAACACCACGAAACAACGGAAGCTGGGTTTCACACATCGCTTTAAGTGCCACGCTAGGTGATGAGGTGCCAAAACTGCAAGCATAAGACCAACGCTTTTGCGGGGCAAGAAAGGTCAAGAAGAGGTTTGGGTCGAGCCCCCCGAACACCTCGCTCCAAACCTGGTCCGATCCCACAACAAAGCCGTCAAAGCCTTGGGCAACCTTGACGAGATCGCCCTCACTGTACTGCTCCGTCATGTCCAGGGCTCGTGCTCTGAACGCATCAAACAGACATGCTTTGCGCAGTTTCGCCTGCAGCTGCTTACCGCCCCTCAACAGGCCGTTCTTTCGCATGGAAAACTGAGGCCTATGGTCGAACTCAACTTGAGGCGTTCGGTAGTCAACAATTGGCGCATTGACTCCCATTGACTTCAAAGCATACTGCAGCGCATAGGCTTGCAATACTGCCCCATAGTTCGAAGCGCGATGAAAAGTGATGATCCCAAAGCAGCGATTCAAACTCTTCTTATCTATCATGATTAGCTCCACCAAAGGGACAGTGGCAACACATAAGTGGCAGCATGAATTGAGGGGTGAAGTGGGGATACCAATCGAATACTGAAACGAGAAGGAAAAGGGAGAAACCGAGCAATAAGATTGGCAGATCTTCATTCTGGCTACCGTGCAGTGGGGTGCAGTAGATAAATGAGGCCACGAAGGCTACTAAAGTCACTATACCTCCAGTATACAAAACTTGAAGGAACATGTTGTGGCAATGGTTAATTCCAATACGCATAAGGGTTAATGCTCCGCTGTCATAACCAACACCAAATAGCGGATGAGAGGAAATATATCGAAGCGCATTCTGCCAAATCATGCTTCTAACGCTCATAGTGTGTTCCTTGCCGAAACGGGAGGCAACGAGACTGAGCAAATCAGAAGCGTTAACTACAATCACGACGAAGCTAAAGACCAGAAAAGCCGATATAATCACTAGATAAGGAGGAGTCGGCAATCTAACATCCCTGAAGAGTATTTGAATGGCCAACGCCGCCGAAAAGATTAGCATAACAGTCATCGCTGCAGCAGACCACAAATCGATATACATAGCGGTAGTAAGTCCTACTGAGATAACCGTTAGTACTGGAAAGCGTGTCTCCCTCTTCTCCGCAATCCAAAGCGCAGTTATTGTAGGTAAGAAATAGAATACTGAGCCGTTGTCATGTGTCAAAAAGAACCAGCGCTGTGTTGTTGCTCTCAAGTAGCCAGCAATAACTACCCCGTGTCTTATGCCTCCAGGAGTGTTCCCAAATTTCAGATATGTGTAGTAGTGAATTGAACAGACAACCATACCTCCCAGCGCAAAAGAACCGACACATCTCCACCAGTCCTTTTTGGCCTCTCTCTCTACCAGAGAGACAAAGCCGATGCCCTTAATGCACAGGAATAGCGGCTTGCTCATGTTTTGAACGCCAGAAGCAAGAACAAGCGAGATTAAGTAGTATAATATAAAAAACAGACTAAAGGATACCCACCGCATAGTGATGGGACACTCCTTTATATATAGTAAAACAGTAACAATGCAGACTAACAACAGCATCCACTGCCATAAGCTAAAAACAGTTCTCGATACCGCATACTCTGCCGGTAAGAAGAATAGGCCGAAGCATATGCTTAGTAGCAAGAACGACACAATGTCTGATACACGAAGACTCAAAACTCTTGCTATCCGACTATCTCGTAAGGTGCCGCCGTAATGATTCGGTCTTGCCATCATAGAACTCACAGCTCAAACCTCGATTTAGCAGGAAACATATCTTGGAATGCACCCGAAACGCTTCTTGCGACTTGTACGAAACCGGCGCCATCGCTCCTTCCCATATCGTTGACGCAGATGAGAGGAAAACGTCGTTTGCTGATTGCGTCTATTACTTGAGACACTGACCCCAAATCGTCAGAGAACCGTCTTCCGAGACTGTTTGCCTTACACGGAACAAATGACCCCGCAGCAAGCTCCCACTGCCAGAATAGGTAAGGCGAAACGTCCTCCGAGCTACGAAACCTATGCCGCGATGTCCTCTTCATCGTATTGGGCTCCGCCTTCCAGATTTCTTCAATCGTCGACTTTCTCATTGGGGTTGGCAGGTGAAGATGTCGAATACCCGGAAGCTGAGCATATGAGGCACAATACGCATTCTCTAGAGCAGTCTTGAACCCAACCCTAAACGGATCAAACCAATTCAACGCATCGGCACTGAGAGTCTTACGATAGTCGAGGTGTCGATTGATTGCTGAGATATTGTTTACATATACGTGCGCCATTACCCCAGTGTCCCCGCGAGGTAGAATCCCGTGGAGCTGGGGAGGCAAAACGGGTAACCCGTTTCTAAAGAACAGTGTTGGAGCTATTGGTTGGGTTATGTACATGTCATCATTGAAGTAGACAAAGTGTTCTGATAATCCTTCAATCCGGTGCATATTCAACTCAATGGGATGCGAGCTGAACGTGGGCAGATATTCTCTAGGTATATAGTCCTCATGCTTGACGACTTCAAGCTTTGGCGCACTCAGGTCAAGCCAGTTAGGTACATGGCCCCAAGTGATGAAGAACACTTTCCGAACCCAAGGGGCATACGACTCTACACCCCTGAACAGGTACTTCAACGTACCCCAATCCCGGTATCTGCGAATTGAGGCGTCCGTCGTGATGTCAGATTCAGGCTGATACTTACTTTTCTCTTCAAGCCACGCAGGATCTGACCCGTCCACCCATGTAATAACGAAATCAATTGGACCGGTGCTGTCATCTTTTTGTCGACGCATTATCATTGCTTGCCCTGTTTCAGTTGACGCTTCAGTTCATCAATTACTTCTTCAGTAGCATGTCCTGCATGTGAGGCGAATTGTTGACGGAATGTCCGTACCGCCTTCGTTGCCTCTACCCAATCGATGTTCATAATGCTCTCCAGAAGCGCATCTTCAGTCCCATCAATTCGACAGGGAAGAATGTCTGCCGGATCAACCGCGAAGCCCCTCTGCTCTTTGTACTGTTCGTAGTCGTAGGCATAGCAGAGCATCGGTCGTTCGAGAATCGAAAAGTCGATATAGGAGCTTGAGTAGTCTGAAATGAAAATATCCGCCACGGCATATAGGTCAGAGAGGGTTGGGTAGTTTGTCACGCTATACGCGAATCCATCGGCTGGAATAACCAAAGCGTCTTCGACTAAGTAATGGCATCTGATAAGGAGCACGTAGCTCTCTCCCAGCGTCTTTTTCCATTTCTCAAAGTCCATGGGCGGAGTGAAATAAAGTAGGTTGTGGTCGTCGCGCTGATAATCACGAAAGGTCGGCATGTAGAGAATGACCTTTCTGTCTTGCGGGAGACCAATTCTTTCTTTAATACGATCTATTTCGTCGCGACTGTATCGACAAAGCTTGTCATTGCGAGGTAGATCACACTTGAGCAGAGTCGCATGATCAACGTCGAACTTTTGTCTCAGAAAAGCCTCGTCTATTGTGTTTTGAGAGGTCAGAATATCCACCTTTTCTTTATAGCGATACTCTGCCATCTGCTTTATGGGTGTTCCGTGCCACGTGTTTATTGAAATGGTCTGCCGCCTTTTGAAGCGCATCCCTCTGGTTATGGAAGTGTTCGTAACCCAAATACGAGATGTGAGCACAGCCATCAGGTAGCTAGCACTATCGACCCTTACTGTTCTCGCCCCCCTAACGCTGGGACAAGCCTCCTCCGAAAAGGCCCAAACAAAGTCCCATCCCTGGAAAGAGGAGTCTTCGCACATAGCTTCAAAGACTGCGCGAGGGCTGTCATCGAAACGACGACCACCAAAGCTCATAAATAGCGCCCTCTTCCTATTAACGGGAAGAAAGAGCCCCATAAAGCTCAGCCCTACACCGCCCAGCATCGCATACACATCACGCAGCACAGGGCTGAACTTGATCGTATTAACCAGTGTCCTTTTGAGTCGTAAGGCCCGTTCCTTGACGTTGCTCATCTTCCAAGCACCTTCTTCACTGCCCTCTTTATTGTGTTGTAGGCACCGGTTTTCTGAGCAAATCTACGCGCCGCACGTTCTGCCTTCACCGCCACACTATCAGGCAGCCACTTGCTCACGAGCTCGTCAGGGCTTAAGCATGCCACATCCTGCATGAATGCTTCCCTCATGGGGTTCGCATCCACCGGACGCACCATCTCCCTTACACCTTCAATGGCGTCCTCAATATCAATCTCTATCGTGCGAAGGCTGAAAGCCGCACGCTCCAACAATGTCTGGCCAGCCTCAGTGTGCACCAACACGCGCGTTACCCCGCCATTATTGTCAAGCGTATTGCTGTACTTACTAACATCAAAGCAATCCCAGCAGGTAAGATCGCTCTCCCTATACCTCTTCTTAAAGGAGCAGTGGTAACAACTAGGACGGTCATCCAGGTTTGCAAAGAATGCTCGCAGGTAAGGATCGGTCTCCACGCCTGCGCTGTAGAGTTCCTCTACCCCAAGATGCTTTGTATGCCTGATTGCGCGGAGATGTGAGTAGTTGTAGCCATAGCGAGATTTGTCACGGAACCTCACCTCATCAGCTTCCCCCATATGCGCGTCAAGCCAACTCACGTATGCGGAAAAGACAGAACGGCATACGGTAGCGCGGCAGACAACATCAACAATACGAAGACCTTCAGGCCGGCTTCCGAGGAAAGACAGAAGCCCCTCGCATTGGCAAGGTGTGCCTATGAAGAGAACCTCTCTTCCAGCACCAAGCTCATCTCTCACCTCCCGATACGTTGGACCAATAGAGCTCTGCACGTACTTGCTGTTGCGAAAACGCCACAGTTCGCCTTCGTTATCCACCCCAAAGTGGCCCACCACAAGTCGCCCTGGCGCACCATGCGCACGAGAACGTCGCGTCTCATCTAGGTAGCCAGCGCCAAACACAATGCCACCATCGCGCAGAACGGCCTGCGCAAATGCAGTGACAGCGCCACCCGATGTTGACTCCAGAAGTACAGCTTGGTCCTTATGCTGTACAAGAAAGGCGTTCTGAGGCTTTGCCTGCTCTGGCTTGACGGCTAAAACTGGACAAGCCCTTGCACACCTCCCGCATTCCAAGCAGGACGTATGATCAACTGATGGGTACTCACAGCCATCGGCGTCGTATTCCATTCTTATGCATTCCACAGGGCAAATGGCCGCACAGGCCCCACAGCCGCAACAGTCTTCTTTGTCAACGATATCCACCGCACGCGTCTTGCCAAATCGGGTATCCGTGCCTACTGCATTGCAAATCCAACTAGAAGAGACCTCACGAAACGCAGCAAGCGCATCGTAGTTCTCGGCTGTCGGAGCGCCCAAAGAGGCAATACTCTCGAAGTCTTCCTTCGATTCGCAGATCCTGTAACTCTCTCCCAGTCTCCTGAGCAGCGTGTCCAGTCTCGAGTTTGTTGACATCACACCGCCCTCATGCCTGCGAAACGACACAAAGGGAACGCCAAATATGTTGGAGAACACGGTACCGTGGAACGAATCTGTACAGACTAGGCTGGCATTCGCAACAAGTGAGAGCCATCGGTCTGGACCGATGTCCCAAGGTGTCACATCGGCAAAATGACCATCGTAAGCTTGGTAAGAGTCAATCTGCGTCACGGCCACAACGACTAGACCGCGCGCTTCGGCATAATTCCGCACCAACTCGCGTTGCCAACGGTTTCGACCTAGGAAGTAACAGAAGATGTAGGGCATGTCGACGGGACGGTACGACCGATCCATCACGTCAGCCCACCGTTCTTTGGTAAGCAGCATAGTCGGGTCGCAAATAACCTCAGGCCTCAAGCTGGTAGCTTGCTGCACAATGCTGGCGCCCGTCTCTTCACGTACCGAAATGGCATCAAAGGAGCTAAGGAATCTCCGCGTCTCGGACAAGTACTCATCGCTCAGAGACGAGAGGCCAAAACTAGTAGCAATGGAGATCTTCCTCGCGTGCGAATCTACCCATTCCAGGGTGTAGTAGCCACCCGAAATGTTTACGGGCAACCAATTCTGGTCAGACCCAACAACAACCACGTCGTACTGCCGGCTTAAAGAGCTGAGCTCTTCAAAGGAAAACGCTCTCTTCGTCAGCTTAAAATGACATTCCGAAAAGCTGTCAAACGCAGCGTTTCTTTGGCGCATCTCTTCACGAAACTCGCGATTAGTTCGCTCCAGCAGCATCTTGGCCACACGTGGCGATTTCTCAAGATACATTTGTACGTTGGCAAGGTTTCTCGCGTAGTATGACCGTCGACCAGCAGCAATAGCTCCAGACATGCCACGTTTGTCAATGGTCTTGACTTCGTATCCGCGATCCTCAAAGAACTGCTGGGTCGCAAACGCCTGCAGCATGCTTCCGTAGTTCTTTATGTCGTGACAGGAAGCTATCGCTATCCTGGGCATTCCGTTATGAGGCATGGTCTGTCACACTCCCGAAGCGGACAGAGCGGCTTCATACCAGGAAACAAGACGAGGTGCTTCAACACAGATGTCAAAGCGGGAGAGAGCGAACTCGTTTGGAAGCACCCGCCGAGGACCCTCGGCCACACATTCGCGCAGTGCATTTGACCAGCTGTGCTCCTCAAGAGAAAGGACGCGCGTGCCTCGTGAAACCACTGCATCATCAGGCACTTTGTCAGAGAGCAGGGTCGGTAGCATGCAAGATTGCGCCTCTACAGCAACAATCCCCAGCCCTTCATAAGTACTAGGCAGGCAGAAAGCATCCAATGCCGAGTACAGGGCTGGCATATCGTCTCTCTGGCCAAGCATGAAGATCCTGGATCTCAGGCCAAGAGCCTCGATCTGACGTTCCAACGCCTCTCTATCGGCACCCTCGCCAATCAACAACAGGTAGGCATTGGAATCAGCGCCAAATGCTTTTGCATAGCAATTTACGAGAAAACTCTGGTTCTTCTGCGGTGTGAGTCTTCCAGCGCTTCCAAAGACGAAGGCGTTCGCAGGTAAACTGAGCCCCTCACGAATACGCTTCCGTGCCGCATCATCAAAGCGGAAGTTGCGGAGGTCAATCCCGTTGGGAAGAACTTGGAAATCGGCATGCTTTCCGAAAAGCCATTCCCCGGCATGACGAGTACAAGCCAACCTGTGCGTGGGATAGCGATTCGATTGTGTCCTCAGAACTGCCTTGATTACATTTCGCTTCCATTCTCCTTTGCCCCACGTGCTGTGACTATGAGCAATACGCACGGGAACACCGGCCCTCTTCGCTGCTCGAAGCGGAAAAACAGAGAGGGAGTTCATATGAGAATGAACTATGCGCCATCCTTCACGTTCAAAAAGCCGCTCGAGCTCCTTTGAGTTGTCTGGCTGCTTCTGATAGGGCGGCACATCGATGATGCGTCCCCCGAGCGCCTCAACCTCGTACGCTGGCACAATTGTAGAATCTGAATCGACTATCAAATCAAACTGCACTCTGTCCCGGTCAATGTGGCGGTAATAGTTCATAACAACGGCTTCCATACCGCCGCCCACCATCTTGCCCACAACATGAGCTACTCGAAGAGGTTTGGCCATGGTCCGCTAGCTTCCCTGAGCCGTAAGTACGACTCCGACGGTTTGTACAATTAGCTTGAAGTCCGTCCAAAACGAGCACCGCTTGATGTAAAGGAGATCGAGGTCAACCCACTCATCGAAGCTGATAGTGTCTCTGTTTCTGCGAGTCTGCCAATAGCAGGTAATACCCGGCTTCACCAGAAGGCGTTGACGCTGGTAGGCTGTATATCGCTCGACCTCCGCAGGAAGCGCGGGCCTCGGACCCACCACACTCATATGGCCTAAAAGCACGTTGAAGAACTGAGGAAACTCATCGATGCTCGTCTTCCGTATAAACCTACCCACTTTTGTGATGCGAGGATCGTTGGCGATTTTGAAAACTGGGCCGTCTTTTTCGTTGAGCTCTTGAAGGCTGTCGAGTAGCTCTTCCGCATCCGCCACCATGGAGCGGAATTTGTACATCTTGAACGTGCGACCGTTCTTGCCTACGCGATCTTGCCTGAAAAACACGGGGCCAGAAGGATCGTCAAGCTTTATTGCCACGGCAATAACCACAAACAGCCAGCTCATCATGACAAGAATGGCAATACTAAAAAAGATGTCGAAGGTTCTTTTGGCAAAGCAGTAAAAGAGCCGACCTTCTATTCCGTTCAAGGGTCCATCAGATACAGCCGCATGAATCCTAGACGCACGTTCAGCTGCCCCTGGATAGACAGGATTCCTCTCGTCCAACTCAAAAACGTAACCGCTACGAACGGTCAGCTCATTTTTACAAGCCTTTCCCGCAGCACGAAACTGCGCGCGATACGTACCACGCGAGGATCTCGTTCTACTCGAAGCCTTCGGACGGAACGTCGTATCCGACTCCTGTTCCATCTTCTGCTGTGCCTTCTTCACTTGGGACAATAGCCAACCCCACGGTCGTCACAACTCGCTTGTCACCCACCTGCAGCTCAAGGAACGCAAGGCACTTGCGCCGGTTGACGCGCGTAATCATGCCCTCGTTGCCCTTGAGTGGGCCTTCCGTCACCACCAGCGTGTCGCCCTTCTTGTAGGCGACACTCAGAGGGATGGTG
>AUXO011046539.1_pt1 | contig 10922 bp, 25 predicted proteins | sample 768731 | NCBI WGS metagenome assembly AUXO01 (sample SAMN02715735, study PRJNA202380) | gut metagenome | biome: sheep rumen | host: Ovis aries | place: New Zealand: Palmerston North
AATGCTACTACTATAGATGCCAATCCTAAGATGAATGGGATGAACAGCAACAATACCAACATACCGATTACTGATATGACCGCGACAGTTATGGCTATCTGTTTTATGGCTATTTTCAAAAGAGCGAACATCACCGTCATATTAAGGACAGACATCATCAGCTTGTCACGGCGTTTCTTATTGAAGTTTATGCTGATAGTTTTTGCTATTTCATTCAACCCGGCTATTAGTATTCTTGTTATTCTAGACAACCTTCTCATTCTTCTTCGAATCGATATGGCCGTTGGTACATCCAATTTCATGAACTGATTGACTGATTCAGTGAATGATCTCAGAGCAGAAATAACAGTTGATGTTGACGTAATAAATTGTTTTATAATTGTAAGTTGAATGTTTTTTTGAGCATAGTTATTGAGTCTGTTTATAAATTCTGCAAGTATCTTTAAGTCCAGATATAGCACAATAGTTTTGTAGAGCATGACAACACTATTCGGTGTGTCTATAGCTACAAAATCATGCATTTTGGTTGCCAGTGTCATAACCATGTTGACCATATTATTGATGCTGGTCAAAATCAATTTTCTTGCACCAGAATTTAGAATTGCCGCCATTGTGCCAGCAGACGATGTCAATCCTAGTATACCTATGGCAAGAATGTCAACATTCAACTTCAACATGGTCATTTTCCACATCAATGAGATTTGACTAGGAACTTCCATATTGATGATGTTTTCTATCATCTTGAATATCCCTATTAGTAATTGAAGTATGCCTGCTTTAGAAAAATCCGTTTTTGTGATATCAGCAGAAGGATCATATCCAGTTAGAATAGATTGAAGATTTTTTGCAGAGTCTCCATCATTCAACTCTTTTAAGTTCGCGAGTGATTCTTGAATATATGTAAACAGGTCAGTCATAATATGCATCAGATTATGTACGTTTTTGCTAGCCTGATCTGCTTTTTTGTTTATAGAAGCATAGTCGCAGTTGGCATTGATCGCATCGATAATGCCAGCCAAATCCTCAGTAACAGATGTAATCTGATTGATGATATCACTTAAATTCACTACTCCACCATGCACTTCTTTACTTTTAGCCATATATCAAAATTTCAATAAAATAATAAGGGTCAAAGTATAAATATGTCAACGACTTTATATATATTATTACCTAACACAAATAGACAATGAACAACAGTTTCGAAAGCATCAAGAATCACTTATTAGAACAGGGATTCAAATACGAAGGCAATTCGTTTATCAAAATCCAACAACGTCAACAGCTGGTAATAGTTAACGGGCAACAACATCCGGTTGTTCAGGAGACTAAAATAGAATTCGAGTATCTGGGAGACGGGTACATTGAGAGCTCGAACGGAGCCCAAGAAGAGACGTGTGGAATGAGTCTTAAGGTCAATGGACAATCAATGGTGGAAGTATGGGCTCGGGATGCAAAAGAGTTCCAACAGTTGTTAAATGTATAAATATTTGTTGATTCATCACTAAAATATTCATAGATTTTTCAGATATATACAACAAAAGAAATAAACAATATGGAAGAAAGATACACCTTGGTAGGAGTTGACGGAAACGCTTTTTCAGTAATGGGTTATGTAAGACAAGCAATGAAAGAGTGTCGCAAGACCAAAGCAGAGATCGAGGCCTACACAAAAGATGCGATGAGTTCCGATTACCACCATCTGTTAATGGTAAGTATGAGTGTGATCGACAATCTGAATGAAGAATGATTATGACGGCACTAGAACTGACCAGCATCCTGATGGAACATCCTGATAACGAAGTGTTTGTTATTGATTACAATTCTCCGGTGGGTGAAGACCTGAAACCGATAAATGTTTATAACGAAGAAGGTAAAACTGTTATAAGTTTCGAATGATATGAAAACTATCCACCTAGATTCCGATGGTGATGCGGTGATCACCACCAACGAAGAACTTCAAGAGTACATGTCCGAGTTCAATTGTTTCACCGAAAAAGAACTGCAGAAACGATTCTGGTGTACATTTGGGGTAGCACTCGTAATCGATATTAAGTGATATGGAAAAAGAACCTTGGGATGAGTACGAAAAAGAAGATTTCCAATGAACGAACCAAAGAAACATTCAAAAGCATACTGGATCTGGAGACGATTCAGAGCCAAGTTATATGATATACGGAGTTTCTTCGTGTATCTATTTTATCGTTTACCACGTAACTATTATTTGATAAAACGATATCCATTTTTGAAGTTGTATCAAGGATACAAAGAGACCTGGTTGGACTACATGCCTATCGGATGGTGTAAGGCATTTGGTCTTCAGATATGTCGTGAGATTCAAGAGGTGATTGATCGCGACCATATTACAGACTATTCGATTAGTCAAGTAAAAGAAAAGTTCGGTGGGCTCCGATGGTATGATAGTGGTGGCAATCAAGCCATTCAGGACATTATTAGCAAGTACGAAAAGCTCAGTATGCAGATATGTATGATATGCGGTCGCCCTGCTGAATACATAACTACTGGTTGGATCGGTTGTTACTGTGACAAATGCATAAAGAATTTCAGGCCTGGCACCTATACAAAAACAATAAAAGAGTCCTAAAATTTTAGGACTTTTTTCATATATATATTTATATAAACAAAACAAGTATATATGATACAAGTAGTTATAGTACGAGGCTTGCAAGGCTCGGGTAAGTCGACTTGGGCAAAGAATTGGGTAAAAGAAGATCCGGAACGCCGTATTCGTATCAATTGGGATGATCTCCGTGTAATGATGGGTGGTACAGACTGCTATTGGATTCCGAGTCGAGAAAAGATCCCGTTCCTGAATCGAGTGATGAACACGATGTTGATCACAGCGTTCGAACACGATATCAGCGTGGTGATCGACAACCTGAACCTGAATCCTAAAACGATCAAGTCTATCCTGAGCATGATAAAGAGTGCCACTTTGAAGGACGTTCAAATTTTTTACAAGAACATACTGACTCCTATCGAGGAATGTATCAAGAGGGACGCACAACGAGAACGTCCTATCGGTGAGAAAGGTATACGCGACACTGCAGCACGTTATCCAGATTTCTATTCCGAGACTGATGAGGGTACCAAGATATTGGAGTCTATTGGCAAAAAACTTTAAGTCGTGAGTAAATTAAAATTTCCAAACGTATCCGGACTAGACATGCTCGGTCGCGACCTTAAAGAAGGTGACCTGGTGCTTATCATCAGCGCAACTACCTCACACGGATTGGATCGTAGGATAGGCACGGTCATCCGTTTCACTGAACAAAAGACCACAGTTAAAACCATCGACCGATGGTCTGGCACGAATTTTGTCACGATCAGTGTACAACCAAATCATCTTATCAAAGTAACTGATGAAGATATAGATATTATCAAACGGATAAGCCAATGAAAATAACACAAAAAATATATTTGAAGTGCATTCGTTTCACATTAGTTATCTATATATAAATATATGAGATGTAATTGTGGTATAAATCCCAAGAACTTGACGGATGAGCATTTGTTTGCCGAATCGCGTGAGTTAAAAATGTTGCCATCGCTATACAAACGTATAGGCACCAGAAGTATTTCAAGGGTTCCTAAGGAGTTCACCCTTGGACAAGGACATATATTGTTTTTCCTATATAAAGCAGCATATGTTTTGCAAAGATATGATATTGTGTTGCAAGAACTTAAAAATCGAGGATATAATATTAAGGATGAACATTATAGATGGGATGCATATAATGGGTGTAATTGTTTAGAACATTATACTGAAACGGGCAAAGAATCTGAAATCATTAAACAACGAATTATTGAAAGAATTACTTCATCTCCTAAAGAGTACTTCCATTACAATCATAAACGAATCACAAAGGATGAAGCAATAAAGTTACTTGGTGGTTTTTAGATTTTTCAAAATATTTACCTTTTATATATAAAAACACATATGACATTAGAATTTGATTGGCGTTGCACGTGCGGTGCGTGTCCCGAACAGTACGACATTTACTTATTTGGTAGACCAGTCGCTTACTTCAGACTACGTTGGGGTCATATATCTGTCACAGAGTATGACGAGTACGGTAGTTTTGGGGACCGAATATTTGAAATGGATTATTGCGACTCCATGTGTGGGTCGTTGTACCCCGAAGACGAAGAACGCATCAGGCGCAGAGTAGAACAGGAAATTATCAAACATTGGTTAAAACAAACAGACAAACAAATATGAATTATTTCAAAAGCTTATGCCAACGGCTACTGTATGTAGTGGCCACTGTTCTTAATTGGTTAGCATACATAATAATATTAGTATTCTTTTTGGTATTCAATTCAGTATTCATCTTGTGTCTCCGACCCATTTTGTGGGTGCTGATTGGTGGTAAAAACCTTGATGTGCTGTACGACAAATTGTATAAACATTCCAATGATGAATTGTGGTTGAGGGATGTTGGTGATGATCCTGGTGACTTCATTTCTCTATGGCCGCGGTGGGGATTTTACATTCAAGAACATTATCTGGATAAACTTATCGAAGATGATTAAAGATGAAATCATTAACGCAGTCTTGAAAATCTTTGATTTTCATTAAACATTTCCTCTTTTTTCATATATTTATACATAACCAAAACAAATTCAAACATGACAGGTTTAGTATTAGCAATCTTAATACAAGCACCTATGAGGTCTAAGTTTCCAGAACCAATCAAACCCATGCCGATCGAGCGCTTTATGCTCAAAGGCGAGGAGTGTCGAATGAATAGACCTGTGTATCATCAATTTTTATTCTAATCAGTATGGAGCTTACAGTAAAAAAGAAAGTAGTTGTTACCGGATGGTTCCTCAGAGCTTCATTGGGTCGCATTGCCGAATGGTGGGAAGAGGAACCGTTCGAGTTCAACGGTAAAGAGTATACCAGTATTGATGATTTCGAAAAAGACTATCCGTATCTGGTAGGTATTCAACCACCATATTACCGCTCGGATCCCGAAGAGGGTACTAAGACCATTAAATTGTGCATCGATTTGCGTACAGGTAAAGTACTTAATTGGCCGAACAACGTCGACTTTGATTTCAACGATTACAAGTTAATCGATACAGGTCGATACGAAATATGCTTGCCTGATGGTAAACTTCAAGCCGGGTATACCGGGTACGTTCCCGGTTTTTTCAGTATTGATGGTGACGGATACGGTGATTACCTTCGGTTTCATATCCAAGATGCTTATGTAGTTGGCTGGAACTTCGATCAAGACGATTACGATTTATTTATGGAGGAATGCAATGAATAACAAAAGAAAAGAAGAGTTAAAGATTGCGTCCAAAGAGTACATTGCTCATCATTCTGGAACGCCGCGAGTTATGTGGATGGCTGGTGCAGAGTACGCAGACTCACATCCATCTACTGAACTGATGCTTGATCTGTTCTGGTTTTTTGATAAGAAAGGATTGATTGACCCCGATCTATGTTTCGATCCCGAACATTGGATGGAGACCGTAGCCAAAGAATTATTTCCTGAATTTAGAAAACAAAGACATGAAAATAGAAATTGAAATTTTTACCCTTGCCGAGCAAGAACCCAGACAAGACGAACGTGTAATGGTCTGGAGAGAAAAGTGGAAAGGTTGGTGCCCACAGGTATTTAACAAAGAATATGAGTGTTGGGACACCGAAGATGGTGATGATTACGAATGCGATCTCGATCCGCAAGACATATGGTTCAGTTTGCCTTCAAATCCGAGGCTGATGCAGAGTGGGAATCCTTTGTAAAATAAGGATTCCTCTAACAAAGTCTTGAAAACCTTTGGGATTTCATTAACGCAGCATCATAAAGGCTGCAATCCCCATCACTATGAACATTGGACGGACAACTATGACAAAGGTACTACCTGTATTAGAATGCCATATAAGTATGCAGTAGAACTTATTTGTGATTGGATAGGTGCTGGTCGGGCCTACCAAGGTAAGAACTTTACTTATGCTGGCGAGTACGTGTACGTACATAGTAAACTCCAGACATCCAAGATGCATCCGGACACCAAGTTCTTCATTGATTTCATCTTTGAAAAGTTAGCGGAGTGTGAGGAGGATGGGATTAAAGAGGATTTTATACTTTGCGAAAAGATCCTTAAAAAGACATACAACAAATTTAATTCTAAATAGTAATGATTACATTCCACTGCAACAGTTTTAACGAGTGTCGTAACGGAAACGTAAAAATATTCTCTATTCTTCCGTATCTGGATTTCAAATGGAACTACGAGGCAGGTATTCGAGTACGAACATTTGTGTTTGGTTGGTTAGTCTGGAGTGTGGCACTCGGTTGGACGATAACCAAGACAAGGATAAAAATTAACGATCATGTGTGATACTGTAATAGAAGAAATAGACAATTGGATTCAGGAACTCGAAAACGATGCAATTCGTTTAGGAGACGAAAAACTCGCAAAAGATATTTGTGAATTATCATATTACGTACTTGCGTTAAAGAATGGAGTTTCTCCTATGGAGGACTCGGGTGTCGCATCTGAAATCATGAAGAATGATCATCCTATGAATTTCAAAACCTGGAATAGGCATGTTGAATATATCATCAAGATGGTTCAGATTAAAAGAAAGTCGAATGAATTAAAAACGCGATAATGATATGAAAAAAAGATTATACGCGGTACGTCATATCGCGAATTGCTAACGGACGCCGAGGTTATCTGATAGAAAACTAATGAAAAAATCAAACGAACATGACCAATAAAGAACTGAAACGCTACGATTATATCTTAGCCAAGAAAGACGCAAACATTCTTTTGTCTTTGTCTGAACAGCAGTTCCTAATCCTACATAAGAAAGAGTATGAGGAGGTCTGGACACCAGGAAGAACTGTTGAATGAAGTTGATGCATCAATCCTTCGTAAGATGTATCAATTGCCGGAGGACACCGATATGAATGATTTTCTTAAAGAACACAGACGTATCGTGCTTCGAAAAAAGTTCTCACATCTATTGATGGATGAAGAGAATATCCGGTTGAAACAATTGAAAAACTCTGATAAAAAATGAGTAGGCAAAAGTTTTTTCAGGCGACAAGGTCGTTCTTAAACGCCGTTGGCAAATCCTATACAACAGAATAGGCGACAGTGCCGGAACAGTTGTCGAAGCCGAGAAAGTATCTAGTCGATTGAAATATTGGATAGTGTTTGAAGGAAAGAATTTTTCCAAAAGTGCATACAGCTATCAATTGGATCTGGTTCTTTGTGACTATAATTAAAAAAAATATGGAGAAATCACTAACGCAGTCTTGAAAATCTTTGATTTTTATTAACAAAGTCATAAATTCCTTTGGAATTTCATTAACAAAGTCATAAATTCCTTTGGAATTTCATTAAATATTTCTCCATTTTTCATATATTTATATGTAGCACAAAGATAATATACTATGAACATTACCACATTCAAAAAAGGAGAGTCAGTCATTGCATATCCAAGTGATTCACGCAAACGTGTGATGCACTTGACAGTCAAATCAGTCACGGATAAGTACGTTTCCTGCGTGGACAACGGGTCAAGCAAAGTGCATCGGTTCAACAACGATGGGAAGTGGTTTCACTGGTCTGAATGGATGTCCTATCGTCTCTACCACGATATGAATGAGGTCCATAAGGAATATGAGAATGAACAACTCTTATTTCAGTTCCGAGAGGATGCTGATAGGAATTTGTTCACTCCTGACGAGATCAGAAAGTTTTACGAAATCCATAATGCACAATGAAAAGGCTAGAATATCACTACCAAAACGTAGATGGGCGGACGTATATGAAACCCGCAAAGAATAGACGCATCAAAAAATCTCTTGCAGAGATGGACCGCACTGTTAAGAAAAGTAAGGCTGCAATCTAACAGATGTACGAATCGGCAGAAGAAATGGAACGAAGTGGTTCCTTTGGTAAGTTAGGGGCCTGGTTCGTTCGCGCGGTATACATTCCAATTATGGAATATTTAGTAAAGGTGTCTGAAAAGATGTACAGGGACTGTAAAAATCAGATCAAATCACAATATATTATTTCGAAATGAGCAAACGGAAATTCAAAATCGGTGATAACATTCTCGTTACCAAAGGTATACATAAAGGCTTGAGAGGCACTATCTCAAACGTCTTCAAAGACGTTGATCGAGCTCGATATTTGATATCATTCAAGTCTTTCAAGGCCCATTTGTACAGCTACCAGATGAAACTCGATGCTGTGGATGAATCTGAAGCAATCAAACGTGCTGTGGAATCCATAGGTAACCTTGAGGAACCTAAGATGAAACCGGGTACACATGTGATGCTCTCCAAACAAGGTCTAGCAAAAATTTATATAAGCGGCCCGACCAACTCAGGTCACAGTTATGAATGGGTGCTCGATCACAATTTCCATACGATAAATAGTGTGACCACGGTTGGTGGTGTAAACTTCTATACATTGATAGGGTTTGCCAATACCTATCTCTTCACTGAATCAGACTTGCTGTGTGCTAAATACGGGATGGGTGAGAAAGTTCGTTTCACTCGAGAAACATTAGTCAAACTTGGTGTCGAATTATCTCAGTACTACGGAAATGACACTATAAACAAACTACCGCAGGATATAATAGGTCCACGTAAGATATTGGGTGTATGTCAAGAGAGCAACAAGGTATTGTATCAGTTGGATGGTAAATGCTTCGGCAAGTTTTTCTACGAACACGAAATAGAACCAGCAAATGATTAACAACAGACGTTATATGCAAATAAATCATAGCTATATATATGACAAGAGAAGAATGGTTAAGACATGCTGTTGAAGAACTGAATATCACTATCTTCGGTGGTGATTTGGACCTACTCAATCACGACTTCCAGATTGCTTGTGGACGTGTTCGCGGTTCTAAGCCTACAGAAACAATCCAACCCTACGAAGGTGAGGATGTACATTTGGATGACTTCTTCCCAACCACAATCAGTGTCAACTTCACTATCAAAGATCCTATCGAGATGCTTACGACCCTGACTTATGAGTGCATCCATGCTTTTTTCAATGTGAAAGGAACAGGTAAGGCATTCAAGAAACTGGCCGACACGTACTATTTCGAGGCACCTTACAAAGAGGTTCATCCGAGTGATCATCTCCAGGAGTTGATTCAGACCTCCTATGAACACCTGGTAAAGAACTACGGTAAGTTCCCTGGTGTCCCTGTTGTGTTTCCAAAAGAAGAATCTAAGCAAGGTAAGAAAAACGTACTAGTAGCTTTCTGTCCTGAATGTGGATACGAGCTCAAAATCTCTCGCAAAACTCTGGAGAAGTACAACAACGGATTGCCGACATGTCCATGTGGTACAAAGATGGCACTGGATCTGTCTGACGAAGAAGAAAACAACTAACAACTAACACTAACATTTTTATTCTAATGAAGAAATTTTTTATTGCGATTTTGATATCGCTCATGACTGTGTTCTCAGTGAACGCTGCAGACCGAGCACACACACTCAAAGTGTTGAACTGGGCCGACTACATTGACCCGCAGGTGCTGGAAGACTTCCCGGCTTGGTATCAAGAACAAACCGGCGAAACGGTAGAGGTCATCTATCAGACGTTCGATATCAACGAGACAGCGCTGACGTCTATTGAGATGGGTAAGGAAGATTACGACTTGTTCTGTCCTTCGGAGTACATCATCGATCAAATGATCAAGAAAAATCTACTATTGCCTATTGATCGAGATTTCGGTAATACTTGGGACTATACACAATATATTGCACCGTTCGCTGCTGAGAAACTCCGTTTAATGAGTGATACTGTGGATGTATTGCAGTACACTGTAGGATATATGTGGGGTACAGCTGGATTTCTTTATAACATAGACAAGGTACGTCCCGAGGAGGTTAGTAGCTGGTCTGCTATTCTTAATCCGCAATACAAAGACAAACTCCTAATGAAAGACGCATACCGCGATGTATATTCAGTACTGGTACAGTATGCCTATCGAGAGGATATTGCTAACGGAAACGTAAACCGACAGGAACTGGTCGAGAATCCTATACAAGAACGTATAGACACGGTCCTAAGTATTCTTCTTGCTGCTAAAGATAATATCGCAGGATGGGAGGTAGACTTCGGCAAGGAGGAAATGATCAAAGGTGAAATGCTAATTGATCTCATGTGGTCCGGTGATGCTCAATGGGCTATTGATGAGTCTCCTGATGCTCCGCTCGATTACATAGTGCCAAATGAAGGATCTATCGTATGGTTCGATGGGTGGGTTATTCCTAAGTACGCGAAGAACGTCCAGGCGGCACGTTACTTTATTAACTATATGTGTATGCCGGAGAACGCTATTGCAAACATGGAAGAAGCAGGGTACGTATCTGTAATAGCATCACCAGAGATTGTTGAAGCAATGATTGACTCTACATACGACCCAGTAGATGTGCGTTATTTCTTTGGTTCTGAGTACTATGATGTTCCCCTGAATCCTATATTCTACCCAGATCAATCGGTTATTGATCGATGTGCACTTATGCATGACTGTGATAGTAAACAGATCGATTCTCTGTTGGCTATGTGGGGCAAAGCCAAACACACTAATCACGGATGGACGATGTGGTTTTTTGGCGCAGCTATTTTAGTAGTACTAATAGGATGTCTCATCTCCATGATCTCACCCGGTTTCAAAAATAAACACTCTTGATATGGAAACTCTTTCTGGACAATATATCACAGATACTATCCAAATGAAAGGCATCATGAGGATACTTAATAGCACAGGAACACCAGGACTGAAAGGTATATACATATCCGAAGATGGGAGACATGTCAGGTTTGATCTAAAAGATGAAGACGAATTCTAACAAGATAAAGGTGTCTCAAGTGGATATGGAGCACTTTCCTTACGAAAG
>AUXO016002947.1_pt1 | contig 10922 bp, 16 predicted proteins | sample 768731 | NCBI WGS metagenome assembly AUXO01 (sample SAMN02715735, study PRJNA202380) | gut metagenome | biome: sheep rumen | host: Ovis aries | place: New Zealand: Palmerston North
CGTGACCACATCCCTGCCGGTAACGGCGGAGGCTTTACGCCTGCCGCCGCTCAGTGTACCGGCCATAAAACCGCCAACGTCCTTCAGTTCGTCCTGCTGCGCCTTTTTGAGTGCAAGGTATTGAGATATGGTTTCCGTACCCCTTGCCGGTACTTTGAGTCTTTCCCACAACTCACCGATCGTCAGTGTTTGTGGTTTCCAATTCATGTCCTTCCGACTGTTCCCTACTGAAATAGTGAGCTGTCGGTCATACTGTAGTTTCATGCATCGCCTCTCCTTTAACTGCCGGTTAAGAGCGTGAGTCGATTTCGTTCAACTCTCTTTCGATTATAAGTCAAAAGAAATCATCTGTCAATCAGACAGACAACTTCATTCGACTGTATTATTTCCCGGCTTATGACAAAACGGACAACTTTTGCAGCCCGGTCCCGGCTCTCCGAAAAGGGAATAATCATCATCACATTTCCAGCAGCAATCCGAGCAAGGGATAAACCTGCCTGCGTCTTCGTCCCAACTATCCGGCATTGTCGGTGCGATCATTGCGCTTATCCACAGCGCTATTATCGTTATGATTATGACCAGGCCTAAGAGCCTGAATATTAGCGTTACCATGCCTCCTTGCTTTCCTTTCTTCCCGTGTTACATTACAAATCGCCCTAAAAGCTGTATCGTCTCTGTATCCTGAACCGTTCTTCCGGATATCCGTTCCGCTCATTCTCAGATGTCTCCTTCTTTCCGGTGTAGCGATTTCTCAGCAGAAAACCCTTCCGGGAACCTCTCTTCCAGCTTCTTAATGTTGACTGCCATCACGTATTCCATCGGAACGTCAATAGCGTCGCACGCTTCCGCGATCATCCAAAGGCAATCACCCAGTTCCTTAATCAGATGATCCCGGTCAACCGGATGACCCTGATATTTCTTCTGCAGGATCCCGGACACCTCACCGGCTTCCGATGTCAGGCCCAGAGCTGCATGAAGCATTCTCTCTTCCTGATTCAATCCCTGCGCCTGTGTCCGTCTTGCTTTATCCTGATATTCCTGTACTGTCATGGCATATATCCTTTCACAATCTTTACAATCATCCATCGCCGCTCCAAAACACTTATAACAGCGCGTTCTCATCTTTCCCCACTTGCTTTGCTTTCCGGTTCTCCTGCCAGAGGACCTGTGATACAGTCGATGCTTCCAACCCCATATCTTCCGCAATATCCTTCACCTTCCAACCCGCTTTCTTTAAAGCGAGGATCTTACCCCTGTCAATGTTCCTTTTTCCAGACCGTTTTTTTTGTCCGGATCCGCAGTAATTTCTGTCTCAGTTTCCGCCTGTGTAGCTTCGCCCCCATCAGCCGCCGCTTCCGCCTCATCCTGGACAGCTGCATCTGCCGCTGCTGCCTCTTCCGCTTCGCGCTGCACCATCAGATCCTCGATCTGCTTTTTCAGCACATCCTTTTCAGCCGTGGTTATCGCAACTTCCTTACACTTCTCTGCGTAAAACTTATCCATCTCCCTGATCTGATCCGGAGACAGCCCGGTCTTTCTGTACTCTTCCAGCTCATCATTCTGACCGGACAGCATTTTAAGGATCTGCTCACGCGGGACCCCCGCAAACACGGCATTCTTCAAAAGCGCTCTTTCCGCTTCAGCTCTTACCAGTTTGTAGAAGTCCGAATACTTTACTTCAACCCTGTCTTCTGCTGCAAAAGAATCTACCAGTCCCATCTTTATAACCTCCCTATCCCTGCAAAATCGCCCACAGCGTTTTCGTGATTAAATCTCTCCTGGCATTCCGGACAATAGTCCTGCCATTCCCCATCAATCTTCTTTGACCGCCATCCTGCAAGTTTCTTCGCGTCTACCGCGTCATAAAAATCATATTCGTCGGCCAACTCATCACCGCATCCATCACAGACCGGTGTGAAGATCTCTTCTCCATGTTCCCAACGTTTCTCAATCGCCATCGTCTACCGCCTCCTGTACACCAAGGCCGGAAACCCGTCCTCATATTCTGCCTCTATCCATGCCGCCTGCCGCCTTGTCAATGGGACCTGAATTGTCGCGTCCTGCTTTGTATGCTCCAAATACATATACCCATCATGGAAATATGCATCATACACACCGTCAAGCGCGTCCGTCCGGATCCGCATGTGCGTAAGCGGGTGAGCGCAAAAGTAAAATCCTGCAATCCCGTTTGTGGCATCGATCATGAGGAAATAGTTGTCAGCGTCATAGTGAAGCTCCTGCTTATCCATTTCCCGCTGCTGCCTCTGCTGCCGGAAGTGCAGCACAGCGGTCAGTATCAGCAAAAGCCCGATCACAATAATCATTGCTCTGATCCAGGGATGTATCTTTTTCATGTCAGGACTCCTTCACTGCATACTGGTTATCAGAAGCAAGGTTTACTCCCAGAACCTCATCAAAGTGTGGTTCCTGTCCGGGGATAAACCGGCCGTACTTCACAATGATATTCGGGAAGAACTTCAAGTAATCTATCCATGCTCTGTCATCCGCCTCTTCCCTTGTGTAGCCGGTATAAATCACAATCGTGTCATCCGTCTTATCTCGGAATTCCGCTACCAGATCAAAGACCTCCGGAGAGTCGAACGGTTCCAATCCCTGAAAGATGATTGCTTCCGTAATGGGATTTTTCATGTACCGCTCTACCAGATCCGCCGCCTCTATCTCGATCTTTGGGGCTGCGGCAAGTGTGCCGTTCTGACACACCTGCCGCCCACACTTGAAAGTACAGAACGGAAAACCTATGGTCATGGATGCACGTTTGTAATTTGAGAAATCCTCATCTATTACATTCACGACCTTTATCTTCATATCTCACCTTTCAGATCCGCATACTCATACCATTTACGGGTATCAAACTCACGCTTCCTGTCTTTGGAATATGTCCGGCGCGGTTCCAGGAACCCCACGATCCGCTGATAGGTGTCATAGACAGGCTCCCCACATACCGGGCATGTATCCGTACCCACAAAACCGTGATGGTTTTTGCACTCATTGATCCGGGTATTGAAAGCGAAGTAGAACACTCCCTGAGACGCGATATAGTTCAGCATCTTCCAGGCTACTTCCGTATTCGGGAAATTCTGTTCCAGGTTGATATGTGCTATCGCTCCGCCGGAACACTTCTCATCCAGAATAGAGCTGAGTCTGAGCTTTTCCTGAATCGTGCATTTCTCTGAGAGCGGGATCCACTGATTTGAATAGATGAACTTCTCGTTCTTCTCATACAGCAGATTGTCCTTCTGGCACAGGATGACTGCTGCCCGTTCCGCCGGCACTGACTCGATATTGAAGGAATAATCCTTCGGGAAGGTATCCTTCACATCATTGAGGACCTTGAAAATCTGATCCGCCAGGGCAATACCTTCATCCGTGTATGAGACGTTTCCGAACTCATCCCGGACCGTATGACCGAATGCTTCCACCGTTTCAAATAATCCCAAAATGCCCAGTGTAGCATACTGCTTTTCCAGCTCGATCCCGCCGTCACAGTAATTCGGCAGCAGGCCCTTTTCGATGTTCCGTTTTATGATGTGCCGCACAACGTCCAGCACCTTACAGCAAAGCAGCGCACGTTTCTTCAGGATTTCCAGATACTTCTCTTCGTCCCCTTCGGCCTCGTAAGCAATCCTTACCAGATTGATTGTGTTGACCTGTACGGATCCGATGGAAAGGGCCGTGCCGCCGATGGAATTGATAAAGGCATCCAGCTTCGTTGTATCGGATAAAAGCCGGCAGCAGTTTGACAGCGTTCCCGTGCTTTCGCTCTGGAAGAAATTGCTGTCGTTCCAGGTACAGTTATGGTCAGAACACCATCTTGCAAATTCCTCATCTGCAAACTTTCCGTCTTTGAAAAGCAGGGAATAGGTCAGAACCGGAAACGTGAACATATTGGCGCTGCGGATGTCCGAAACAACCTCCATGAACACTTTCTGATGCTCCATGAACAGGTCCACATAATCAATGGCAAAGGATCCATCCGGGAAGGTTACCCCACCGAAAAGAGCTTCATAGTAATGTCGGTCAAAGATCGATACATTGACAAAGGCGCTCTGATCGACCCTGATAAATGGCTGATTCATTCTGTAAATAAACTTCTGGAAACACTGCCGGATGTAATAATCCGGATCTTTGATGTAGTACCCGTTATCACAGTCCTTCTTCCAGAAATACATAGTCCACAGAAGGACATTCGGGATACCACAGGCCCCTGAACTGCGATTAGACATGAAACTGATAAATTCGATCAGGTCATCCAGGAATGTAGTCAGGTGCTTCGGAGCTTCATTGTTGTAGTTTTCCAGGAAGAAAAGTCCCTCTGTTGCCAGTCTGCTGAGATCGTAAGCATAGCAATACGGGATCATGGAACTCGTGTGAGCATTATGCAGATAGAACCCGCCGTTGTACTCCGTTTCCAGCCACTCGTTTGCTGTCCTGAGACCATATTTCTTTTTCAGTTCAAAATAGATTTTGTTGTAGCAGAAGAGCTTGTCTTCCGATTTGCCCTTCTCATTCATCATGCTTCGGATGTCCTTATGATGGGCGTTCGCATTGCTGTCAATCGTAGCATCCGCCACATTCTTATCAATGAACCCATCGATAAAATCCGAAAAATTCAGCTGAGACTCGTGAAAACCGTTCAGGGTTTCAAAGTCTTCGCCATACTTCTTAATCAACCCGTCAAGGACTCTTTCAAAGTCCTTGTTTACTTTGATAGGTATGTACATAGTTATCCTTCCCTGCCGTCAACCCAGTTGATTGCATCACTAAAATTCATCGAGTTTCCGTCAACATCCAATACCGGCGCACTTCTGAAGCCCCTGCGGATCATCTCATCAACGTCTTCCGAGATATTGAATTCAATACCCTTATCCGTTAATTTCTGTGCCAGGACTTTACAGCGCGGACAGTTTGTCGAAAACAATGTGACCTTCATATTTGGTCTTTTCCTCCTTCCTGTTTTTGGTTTACGCGCCCGACAAGCGGGCGCGGATTCAAGATCAGGTTGAGAAGCCCAGGGCCAGCGGGTAGGAGTTGTTCGCGCTGGTATAGGCATCGTTGCCGCTGCTGCCCACACCACCGAAGTTACCGGCGTTACTAGCGGACCGGCACCAATAAAACGCACCCATAGCGCGGCTCTCATCGTCTGTAAACAGATCAGGATATCCGCCCTCAAATAGCTCCGCAAACGACGGGATCCAGATTTTATCCACCACTTCATCTGTGTAGCAATTCCAGTCCGCGTCATACGCCACCTGCCGTTTCAGCACAGGAACGATGATTCTCTTCAGGTCATCCGGCAGCCGGTTATACAGTTCATCGTTCAGCCATTTTCTAAGATCCGATTTGCTGTACTCACCAAACCAGTCATTGTGCATCTGGTGTCTCTTTGCAGTCAGATCTCCTGCAACCCATGTTGCATAAGCCGGTTCTCCATATTCCCTTACGTCCTTATGTAATCCGGCAAAGCGCATTCTGATAACGCCATCCTCTCCAAAATCTACGAGCTTGTAATCCCCGGGAACGCACCGATTCAGCAATGCGCCATTCTTCTGAAGCTCTTCGATTTCTGCCCAGGTCTCTTTGATCTCTCTTCCGATTTTCATAATGCCTCCTTATTCAACCGGTCTTTTCCAGTCTGTCAAAACTGATTATCGGTTTCCTCTCGCCCTCTTTGAGATATGCACAGTTCGCCTCCACAAGTGCTTTAGCAACCGGCGGGGAAACGCTGTTTCCTATTTTTGCGACCTGCTCTGCTACAGACATCTTCCTCCATGACAGGTCATATCCGATGATGTAATCATTCGGAAATCCCTGCATAACCTTCAGTTCTGTAGGCTTCAGCATTCGCAGAAATATATCTGAAATAACGTATTTCTGACCATCTATAGTCAGCAGTACATTAACCAGACCAAACCTGTCTTTTGTCGTGATCGTTGCCAGCGGTTCTGATACCTGCTGACCGCATCCCTGCCCGTAATACTTGACCAAGAATGCCGATATCACGCCAAAGTGTCCGGGGCTTGTTGTGATCGTATGCAGCGGTTCGTCACACCCCTGCCCGATCCCGGTTTTATAGAACTTCGTCACAAAGGCCGTTACCAGTCCGTACCGATTTGACGTGTCTATAGTTCTGATTGGCTCTGTGAGGACCTGTCCCCGGCTATCCCCATCCTTCTGTTCTCCGTGATACTGGATGATGAAGGCCAGGGCCTTTTCATCCTTCACGATGTACGGATCCGGATTCTCGACGATATACTTACGTATACCGTTCGCTATCCTGCGTTGTGTAGCCTCCGCCAACGGCCTCTTTCGGTTAAAGATCGACTGCCCCAGATCCGACCAGTCTATATAATCTCCGCATGGCTTCCAGCGCGGTTCCGCATCTCTGAAATGAGACGGCTGCGGCCAGGTAATTGGCCTGCCGTCTCTGCGGAATATCGCATACCAGCGTTTCCGTGTCGTGGGAGCGCCGTAATCAGCTGCAATCAGTTCTCTGCTGTCAAACACATAGCCCAAACCTTTGACTGCCGATATGAACCGGGAATACTCTTCACCCATCTTTTCTTTTATCGGTCTGCCGTTCTCATCCAGAGGACCCCACTGCTGGATCTCCTCGACGTTTTCCATAATGATGACATCCGGCTGTACAGCCTTCGCGTGTTTATATACCGCCCAGGGAAGCATCCGGATCCCGCTCACACGGGGCTTTCCACCTTTGGCCTTACTGAACTGCGTACAGTCCGGAGAAGCCCACATAAGGGCCACATGACGGCCACCAACATATTTCTGCAGATCAACCTCAAAGATATCCTCTGTCAGATGAAGTGTTTTCGGGTGATTGACGGTATGCATCCGTATGGCCTGCGGATCATGGTTTACCGCGATATCTACGCTGCGGCCTACCGCCATTTCGATACCGACGGAAGCCCCTCCTCCGCCGGCAAAGCAATCTATTATCAGGTTCGTTTCTCTCATCGTTTCGCCGTCACTCTCGTCTTTTCCAGTTCTGCCAGTTCGCCGCCGCAGGCTGCATATCCGGCCAGATCAACAAAGCTGTCACCGGTTCCGCCGCCGCTCTTAATCCGCGCAATCTTCAGAAGGGACATCATCATTGCCACATCTACCGGTGAAAAGGATACGCCCTTGTAAACGCTCCACAGGTCCGCGATAATCTGAAAGTTCTGTTCCGGTGTACCGTAATCCTGTTCTCTTTCGCCATTTACACACTTGTCAGCCTGCTGTAAAACCTCTTTTCTCTTCATCCCTTGTCACCCCTTAATCACAATCATCGCCGCTAAAGCAGCTGTAAATACCGCTGACAGTACCACGCACCGCCAGCCGACATTCTGTTCCTTCGCTCCCACGCTGCATACTGAAAAGAGCAGCGCCGCGACCATAAAAACCGTCTTTGCAATCAATGTAAAAGTCATTTCTTCAGATCCTCCCAGATATCACCGAACAAAACCGGCAGATCCCACTGCAGCGCTTCCAAAAGCTGTGTAGCTACCTCCCTTATCTGCGGATGGGCGGCTTTACTGCATCTGAGTCTGAGGAAGTGTCTCCACTCTCTGATGTCCGCTGTCATGACAAGCTCTGTCTTCAGACTGTTGGGAAGGACTGCCCTTGCTTCCTGCGGGGAACAACCGGCATTCAGAAGGTCAAAATAAGCACTCTCCGCCTCAATGCAGGCCTTTTCCCATCGGGCATAGGTTTCTGTACCCTGAGTCAGATAACACGGCTCTATGACCGTAATTTCGTTGTTGTACTTATCCTTACTGTAATTGCAGTACCGTGTGGACTCCTGACAGTAAGCGGCAAGCCTGTGTCTTACGATTTCATGGGATACTCCACGATCACAGATGAATTTGACTGTGAAGGAACAATGTTCCAGGACTGCCTCATGCCCTCTTGAAATGATCCCTTTCAGGAACTTCTCTGCGCTTCCCTCTGTGATGGAATCTTCCGACTTGTAGCAGACACGGCCGCATTCTTCCAGCCGCTCCATGATGACTTTCCCGTTCAAAGGTGTGATGAACTCTACTGATGGTTTAATGATCTTCATGTTTACCTCCTATCAAATGCCAATGCTAAAAGTATGATTACCAGATATGCCGGATACAGGAACATCCACCGCCAGGTGTAAACCACAGACATGATTATCGGTGTGGCCAGTACCCCGATCACCGTTACGGTGATAGCAAAGATCCCGATCCGCATAAGCAGCTTCATAAACACTTTGTCCCAATACTCTTCCGTGAAGATTTCTCTTCCGGATCCCCTGTTTGTGCGCTTCATGTTTTGCCCCCTTATTATTTACTGCCTTTTTCAGCAGTACCCCTCAAACCAGTCATTCGCATATGCGAAAAGCGTCAGCCATGCTGTCACGACAGCAACTATGATAGTTGGTATCCAGCTGTCACTATCTACCGCACAAGCGGCGATCGTCCAGATGATTAGGCATATATACGCCTGTACCTTTAAAACCGTATTCTTCATGAACTCACTCCCCTTAATCCTTCGTGAAGAAATCTCCTACCCATCCTGCCGCATTCAGCGGCATATCTGCCGCCCATGCCGGCGGCTGCTTCATGATATCGACTACCTGCTGCAGCATCGCCTTGTTGTCTGCATAGGGCTTTATATCAATGACCACTTCATCATGCACATGGAAGACAATGGGAAACCCTGCCGCTTCCAGGCGTTCAATCGCCTCTGCCAGACAATCACGAGCAATAGCCTGCACAACGTTCTCTGTCAGTTTCCCGCCGTAGGTCTCTATCTCTTTCCACTTCTTCGATGTCTGGTCCATACCCCAGTACGTGATAGACTCACCGCCAAACCGGTTCGTTCCGATCTTCGGATTGATGTAAAAGAGCTTCCGGCCGGAAGGTAACGTGATCGTGAAGCAGTAAACACCCTGGTTATAGTCATACTCCCTTGCCAGCCATAACCCGTGTACATTCACGGCCCCGCCAAAACCGATAACCTGCCGCGCCCCTTCATCCATTTCATACCAGAGACTTTGAATGTGCCTGTTCGCGGTCCTCCATCTCTGTACGATGTCCGGCAGTTCCTCTTCGTGTAGCCCCATCTCCAAAGCTCCCATATTGATGAGCGCCCCGGAACTTCCCTGATATCCTAAAGCCAATTCAGCGACCTTCCCTTTTGCCCTCAGAGCATATTCAGGATTGCCCTTCTTAATCAGCTCTATCGGTACGCCGAACATCTGTGAAGCGGAAGCCTCGTAGATCTTCCCGTGCGTCCGGAATACTTCCAGTCTCCACTGTTCACCGGCCAGCCACGAGATCACACGCGCCTCAATAGCGCTGAAATCGGCATCGATCAGAACATTCCCAGGACTGGCAATGAAAGCCGTCCTGATGAGCTGTGAGAGCGTGTCAGAGACAGATCCGTAAAGGCATCTGACCGCCGTTGTCTTCCTGTCTGTGACAAGCTCACGGGCAAGCTCTATCGGATCTGTGTACGTTCTCGGAAGGTTCTGGACCTGTACCAGCCGGCCGGCCCATCTGCCGGTTCTGTTGGCTCCATAGAACTGCAGCAGTCCTCTGACCCGCTTATCAGGACAAACACATATCTTTATTGCGTCATACTTCTTCGTGGATGTCTTTCCAAGCTCCTGACGGATCTGCAGCATCCTCTGTACATCCGGACTGTTGTCTTCACGGTTCAGGAGCTTCTTCACGATGTCCTTTGACAAGCTCTGAATTTCCGGTTCCTCTTCACCGGTTCCAATCTCTTTATTCAGCCAGTCTTTCAGTTGTGAAATACTGTTCGGATTGTCAAGGTTCGTTATCTGTTCTGCCTCTTCGATCATTTCCGTCTTCACCTGGTTACCCATGATGAGAGCGCCTTCCACAAACGGCATATCCACGGCCACGCCTCTGAAGTTTATCCTCAGATCCGTTTCCCACTGCTTCTGTACAAAGTCGGGAACCGGGAAAGAAGAAAGCCGTCTTTCAATCTCCATCTCTGTAACCACGTCCTGACAGCAATATTCTTTGAAGAGCTGCCATTTATCCGGATCATGATGCGGATAGTTTCTGGTCCGCTGTCCGTTACTCTTTGTCGGCCGGCATGGTACACAAAAGTACCGGATCAGGTCTCGACCGGTTTTCAATTTCTGTTTGTCTTCCGGCAGCCCTAAAGCCTTACCCGTTGCTTCCAGTCCCGCTGTGTAGCCACAATACAGACCGTGGAACATCGTGCAGCGCCACTGTGCCGGATACAGCTGTCCGTAATACTTTGACAGGCAGCCGAATTCAAACGGTGCATTATAGGCGTGTTTGATATAGGCCGGATTCACCAATGCTGTTTTCAACCATTCCGGGACCGTCTCACCGTTTGCCAGATCGATGATCTGGACCGGCTGCCCGTCCACGGAATAGGCGAACAATAATATTTCAAAACTCGGATCCAGAATGTACCGCTGCGCTCCTGTCTTTGTGATAGTCGCTTCAGAGTACGTTTCCAGGTCGATTGATAAGTGATGCATCATAGGTTGCCTCCTTCATCACTTGTAAATCTCAGAGAAAAACGGGTACTCCCATACCGATGCACCGTTTAACAACCCCAGATCGTCGGTTCTCACCTGCTCCGGTCGCTGTATATGGTTTCCCCGTATATCGTCCGGTCTTCAGGACCCTTTACGCGCTACAAACCGAACATAACCTCGCGCTCTGTGATTTCGTTCACAGCGAAACGCAGGCCGTATAGCCGCTCCTGACTGCTGCCGCTCTTCGACCGGCTGACGTGCTGCCAAAGTGCAATCGGTTTCAATTTCCGGTTCAAACATGACCGGACGGGCAATCGGAACGGCGGGACTCGAACGCGCATCCTGCGGCTTGCACAACTGATAATTTAGGAACATGACAAAATCCTCCGCC
>AUXO017219758.1_pt1 | contig 10922 bp, 7 predicted proteins | sample 768731 | NCBI WGS metagenome assembly AUXO01 (sample SAMN02715735, study PRJNA202380) | gut metagenome | biome: sheep rumen | host: Ovis aries | place: New Zealand: Palmerston North
GTTAGTTCATCTCCAACAATTTCAAAATCTCCAAATAGTGATGCTCCCCATCCTAAATAGAAATTAAAATTCTTGTTTTTATTTAGCTTTAGTCCACAATCTTTGTTTGAAACTCCTGCTTCATCATCTTGTGGATTTTTAACTAAGTATGACTTATTATATAAAACTTCTTTGTTTTCTACTGTTTCTTCTACAACTTCATTTGCAATCTCATTAGCAATTTCACTAAATGTTTGCTCTAAAGTCTCTTCTTTAAATGTTGATGTTCCTATTACTTCATTTTTTACTGTATTATCTTCTGGTTCTTTTCCCTCTGTTATCTTTGAATTAATTATTCCAGCAAGTTTTATTCCTACAAAGAATAATAATGCTGCAATAATTACAAATATTAATAGTTTTTTTAAGGCTTTCATAACAATCCTCCGTTATTATTTAAATAAGTTATCTAATTCTTTCATTCTTTTGTCTGTATCTTCAAATAGTTTATCCCATTCTTGCTTAGCAATTTTGCGTTGTTTTCTGTTATTTTTTATAGCTTCTTTACATGCAATTTTTTCTTTATCTACATATTCTTCATAAAAAGCAATATCTTTCCTTTTTAATCCTGAAGCTAAAGCTTCATAAAGAGCACTTTCTGCAACCTGGTATACTGACTCTATGATATCGTCATCTACACCTTTACTAATTTTAGATAGAGCTTTTTTTATCTCTTTTAAGTCATTTATGCAGTCTTTATATACTTTTGGATCTGTTTTGATTTGTTCCATAAGTTTCTTATCTGCTTTTTTCTTTGCTTCTTTCATTCTTTCTCGGTTAATTCTCATAATTACCTCGCACAAATAAATTCATTTTTATTCTATCATATAAATTTTTATGCTTCAACAATAGTTTTATCCAAAAAGAAAGACGGCTTCCTTTCGGGAGCCATCTTTCAATTCTTATTTATCTCTATCTCTTTTTATTACAGGTCTTAATACTAAATTATGCATTTTTATAGAATCATCATCTTCCCAGGTATTTGGTGTATCTTCCACAATTTCATACTCGCCATTTGCTACCATTCTTTGTATCATTCTATACGAAGTATCCTCTTTTGCATTTAAAGTAACTGGTTTGTTTCCATTTTTTGCCTTTCTATTTATTACTCCGACAAGATAATTATGCATTTCTTTACGACTAGCTTCTCGATCTCTATCAGGTAGTGATGCTATATCTACTATTTCTACTGAATCTTCATCTTCACCATAAATAATATACCAATCTTTATTTCTTGCAATAGTTAGTTCAGATAAGTAATAATTATATGCATCTTCTAGCTCTTCAACAGTTTCTATATCCTGTAACATTTTCATTGTTTCTGGATATGCTTGGTTCTCAACATTTCTAACAAATTCTAATGTATCCTCACTTATATCATATCCTGTTTCTTCTATTAATCTCCTTAATGGTTGTAATTCTGATTGAGGTACTATTAAATAATCTAATCCACTCTTTGAAGGTGATGATACTGTTTCTACATTATTAGGTTGAGGTCTTGTTTTTGCAATTTCTTTTTGTTTTTTGGCTATTTCTGCTTGAATTTGATTTTGTATTTCTTCTTCTACTTCTACTTCAACTTTCTTTAATTTATCTTTTCCAATATCATTTATATTTCTACAATTTGATATTACTCGTTGAGCTAAGCCAGGACCGTTATTAGCATTATATCCAGCAACTACAATTCTGTTTCTCTCTAGATTTATTCTTAAAGGTCTTCCTAATAGATAATCAAAACATTGGGTTTTTTCTAATACTTTTCTAGCATCTTCAACAGTCATAGGTGTTGGATCATAATGTGCTATACCTAATCCTTGAGGATGACTATTATTGTATAATCCAGCCAAAACTTCTGCTTTATCTTTATTAGATATATCTATTACATCTTCTTCTATTTCTATGTAACCGTAATCCTGTGTTGGTGCTTCAAGATTATATTCTCCCAATATAGCTTTTCCAAATCTTTGATAAAACTCTTGTGTGAACTCTTTATCTGCTACTTCGGCTATATATCTAGGCACTCTCGTTAGGAAAACAGCTAAATCATCATGTATTTTTAATCTAGCATTTAACTCCTCAAATTTTTCTTTTGTAACTGAACTATTATGAAATCCACATTTACCTCTTTCCAAATCATGTACTATCAATTCTATTGTAAACATTAATTCATCTAATGTAACATTATTTGGCAATGCAGATGTTAATATTTCGAAAAAAATATACATGTTATCTTCTTCTCTATATTTGGAAACATATCTTGAAAAATCCATTCCACTATCACTGTCATAATCTATAAGTTTTTTTCTAATATTATCTAACCTTAAATTATCCATTATCTTGTTTCACCTCCAACATCTTCAAAATCTGTTGGAACTACAATTTTATCACCTTTGATTTGCTCCATTATTTCTTGTGCTTTAGCTTTGCATTCTTCTGCGGCTCTACTATCTTTTTTTAATAGTTGTACTTCCACTTGTCCAGTATTTGTGATTGTAATATACCAATCTTTACTTGCTGCTATATATCTGCAATTTCTAGCATTTGTTTTTCTTGTTTTTCCTGTAATTGTATATTCAATTCCATCTAATTGTTTATTAAGTTCTCCAATTTCGTGATTACTCATAGATTTTATATCTTTATATTCTGCTATTGGTGGTCTTGGATCTTCATATCTTGCTGCAACCTCTCCATAATATAACTCTTCATATTCTTTTTCAGCAAGAATACATTGCTCATATATAGCATCAGAATATCCTACATTTTCTAATACTCTTGGCAAAGTTCCTTCAAATCTTTTTTTTGGTCTTGACATTCTAGATTCAGATGTACCATAGGTTATTACTTTCAAACTTTCTGTTTCATTTTCTGATCTATTTGATATATCTAATAACTCTTCACTTGCTTTTTGATACACATCTAGTAATGTATTGTAACTATAATTTCCTCTAGCTTCAACATTGTCAAAACACAAAACATTTCCATTTCTCCAAACCCAACTTTGGGCAATTAATTCGCCATCTTTTTTTACTACAAAAGTTCTACCATTTTTGCTACTGATTGAATGATATAAAGATTCTCTTGAAAGTCCATCTATCAAGAAACAACATCTTGTTATATATCCTACTGCTAGAGCTAATGGATTATCTAAATCTAACATTTCATATTCATATTCATCAATATTACCACTTACTTTTGGTATGCTAGAATACTGTCTTTCCCTCATAACTTGATACCATTTTTTTGCTTTTTGCACTATTTCAGGGTTTGAAGTTCCGATTTCTTGCAAAGGTTCTTCTAGTTTATATTCGTCAGGTTTTAAGAAAGTAACTGGATTTTTATATAAATCTAAAATTCTTTTTGTGCTAATACTTCCATTTAATTTTTTATATATTATATCCCAATCATTATATATAGATGAAAAATATCTTTCTAGATTTGGCATTTCTCCATTTAACACTTTGTAAATATTTGTGCTTTCATCTTTTCCACTGTTACCGAAAAGATAATTCATCAATTTATCATTTAAAACTGGTGTTCCATCGGCATTTAATCGTGTATGTCTGATTGATAAACCGTTAAGTAAATATTCTAAAGATGTAAATGATTCTTTATGTTCAACAATTCTTAATGCTTTATCATAACCAAAACCTAAGAATAATGTATAAGCCATTTTTTGTATATTTTCTTCTAATGGTCCAGATGATTTATATGTTTCTCTTATTTTTTCACATAACTTTTTATATAATTTTATATTATAGTTCTGCACTTGTATTTCTGATAAGTTTTCAACAAGTTCTTCTACTTGAGATACATTTTTAATATGTGAATTACGAGAAAGATATATAAGAGCTTTTACTGTTTCTAAATCTTCTATTTGGCTAAAACTTACACTACCTTTTAATATTCTATAGAACATACTATTATTAGCACTACTATCAACTGTATTATCTCTACGAAGATTTTTAAATAAATGACTCATATATTTGTTTCTTAATTCAATGTAACTTGGATTTTTATCGTCTATACTTCTATCTTCTAGTAATAGTATTCTAGCTAAAGTTATTGCTCTAATATAATCATCATCAAATAATCTATGTCTTTTATCATCTTTAAGCTCTGAAACTATTGATTCAAATTCAGCTACTAAATCTATACCCTTATTCTTCTTGGCTGTAAATTCATCTCGTTGTTTTTCAGCATATACATCTAGCATTTTATTTCTTACTGATGGTGTCATAAATTTTTTTAATGTATCTGATGCTTCTCCAGTAAATCTATCTCTAAATTCAATTAATACTTTTGCCTTAACTTCATCATTATCATATTCGAATAATTCTACAATTTCATCAAGATCCATTTCTTTGAATTTATATGATAGCGTGTAAATTGCATTGTATCTTTCTTTATCCTCTAATCTTCTTATAAATGTTTTAAAATAAGGAATAGATACTTCTGAAAGTTTATCAGGCATATTGCTCCATATTTTTAAAAGCAAACTAGAATTGTAAGTTTTGAAACATAATACTTGCATTAAATCATCTGCATCTAAATCGTGTAGTTGTTCTTTAAACTGATTTATTGTATTTTCTAAATTTTCTTCATTACAAGCCATTAATAATTCAAATATGTTTCCATCATTTTGTAAATTACTTTGATATCTAGTTGTATATATTTCCATATTATCTTGATATAAACATGTTGCTACATCAGAAATATCTTCAGGAGAATATCCTTCGAATTTTTCTCCGAAATTTTCCAATACATGTTTTTGAGAATCTTTGCTTATAGATGCCATAAAATTATGAAATGTGTTTGGTTCACTATTCATAAGCTCTGCTCTGCACATTTCAATAGCATTTATTTGTCTGTTTTCAGGTAAATTAATAATTAAAGTTTCTATAACTTTAGTATCTAAAATGGTATGAAATTTTCGTAAAACACCTTCTATATTATTAGTATCAATATAATTTAATGATTCTATCAAAGGTAAAAGTTCTAGTTTTTTAAGTTCTTTTTTAGCACTTTGAAATAATCCTCTAGGAAGGAAACCTCTTCCTCCTAATTGAGAAAAAAGCATAACATTAAAAATAATATCATTCTCAGATATTCTATCTAATATACTAAATCTTTTATCAATAAAACTTAATAATGCGTTTTGATCAGTAAAAGGTAATTGTTCAATGTCCTTACGATATTTTCTTAATAATTCTTGTACTTTTGGTGTTGGTATTCTTTGTATTTTATTTATGAATATATTTACTTCAAATCCCATAAAATAATAATTCCTTTCACACAGTTAACATAAATATTTTACCATAAATCTATACGATATGCAACGTTTACAATTAAAAAATACCAAAAATGAAAGAAGGCTCCCTTTCGGGAGCCTTCTTTCTTGAAGGTTTACCAATCAACTGCTATATCCAGCTGAGTTGGGTTTGAACTAGCAAATCCGCCAGTATCAGAGACAATCCCCCAGCCGAGACTGGTTTTTACTATGCTACCCCGAGGCCTTAAATCCAAGTTTGCAGCGACCATGATATAATCGCCAAGCATCTTGCACCCATCTTCTCGGACATAGTATGGATAATTCTCCTCATCGAAGCCAATATTACGCATAATTGATACGACGCCTCCCATCGGCAAGTTGTAATATGTTTCCTTGCCAGATGGACCCTCAACAACTCCTACATAAGAATTTAAGACTGGACCATCCCAATAGAATTCTTCTTCAGCTTCTTCCGTTTCGACTTCTTCGGTAACATCTGCTTCAGATTGCTCTGCTCCAGATGTTATAGAAGGAGATTCTACTCCTGCTGAACTTTCTGCTACATCTTCCAAACTTATTTCAGTCACAACTTGACGCTGCACACCTACGATAAGTTCTTCTACTGCACCTGTAACAGGTTTTGAAGATTGGGTTTCTATTGTTTGGTTTTCCTCTTCTCCTTTCTGCAGTTGCTGTGGAATCATCCTGTCCGGGACACCGACGATCACTTGTGCGAGGGGTTTAGCCTCTTTGGTTTGAACTTGCTGCTCAATCTGTGGTTGGTCTGTCGTTGCTGCGTCTGCGGTAATACCCACATAAAGTATCATGATACCCATGAGAATAAAACACACAAACGTAACTACTAAGCTGTACATCTTTTTCCGATCCATTTTAACCTCCAATCTAGATATACGGTACTACTACCACGATACTATTATACCATTTTTTAGCCATTTTTTCAAATTTGAAAGTTATTATGTAAATATGATATAATAATAGTATAGAAAATTTGGGAGGTGTTTCCATGGATAGTTTAGGAAAACTGAAGACTTTGGTTTCCCTACTCTTGCTCGCAGCACTGCTGCTTGCATCGTCCAATGTTGCTTCTGCAGATTCTCTACTTACATGCTCGACTAACTATAACGACCTTAAGGAACTTCGGTATGACATAGCATCATACGCTACTAGCTCTGACTTTCTCGGTATTCCATACGTTGCTAATGGTTGCTCAACAAGTGGTTTTGACTGTTCCGGATTTGTAGTTTATGTGTACGCTCATTTCGGATTTACCCTCAGTCATTACACTGGCGACCTAAAAAATACTGGAACCGAGGTGTCTAGAGAAGATCTCTTTCCTGGTGATTTAGTTTTCTTTCGAAACTATCATCATGTCGGTATCTATCTTAGCAACGGATACTTTGTTCATGCCTCTTCTGGAAAGGGTTGTGTTCTAGTATCGACGTTAAGTGAAGGATATTATAAAGAGAAGTACAGCGGCGCCCGACGAATTTTTTGACATAGAAAAAAACAATTCCAGCTATATGCCTTGCTGGAATTGTTTTTTTATGCTGTTTTTATTTTATTAATTTTTCTAGAATATCAATTTCTTGTTGCATTGTATTATCATTTACTTCATTCATTTCAGATGTTAAATAATCTTTTAGTTTTGCAAATATTTCTTTATATTCTTTTCCAACTTTCAAACTAACGGATTGTCTTTCATTTTCTCCTAGTGATGGCATTGACCATGGAATAATTCCACATTCATTTGTTACTAAATAGTCTTTATTATCATCTCTTTCATATGCTATCCAGTCTTTTACTGTACTTACATATCTTGCAAGAGCAATTCCTTTTCTAATACCATCATTATCATAGAATTCTTTACCATCTGTTTTAAAATCAACAGCAGCTTTATTTTCTTTCTTTTCGCCATCTATTGTTTCATATGATACAACTACATCCATAGCTCCATCTTTTGCATCTGCTTTCTTCTTTAGTTGTAATACTACTAATCCTCCCTTTACATCACCACTTGAATTACTTGATGATGGGAATAATGTATTTACATGCATTATATTTGCTTTTTCGCTATCAATGCTATCTGTTCCATATACTGCTTCTATTTCATATGTATCTGAAGAAAGTGATAAATCTAAATCGTATACTAGTGGAGTAACCATAAAATCAAATTCATCAGATAAAATTTTCTTAAATTCTTCTACTTCTGAAATTGAATAATAATTTGCTCCTCTTATATCTGTTATATTTTTAACTAAATTTGTATTGAAATCTACACCAATTCCAACAAATGAAGTATATATTCCCTCTTGTGCATTAGCATACATTTCTTTCTTTAGTCCTTCTTTTGTTGTAGTTCCAACATTTGGCATAGCATCTGTTATAACTATAATTCTATTTGTAAATCCTTCGATATTAAATAGTTCATCTTCTTTAATCATTTCTGTAGCGACTTTATATGCTGCATCGAAGTTTGTTCCACCCCTTGCATCTACTGATAAGATTTTTTCTTTAAGTGTGTCTACATCAGTATTAATCATTAAATCCATCTCTTTTGCTCTATATGCTGCATCATCAAATAGTACTATACCTACATTATCATAATCCTCAAGTGTATCTAACGTCATAGCCAAAGCTTCTTCAGCTAGTTTCATTTTTAGTTTTTTTGAATCTGGATTTAATTCTGTTTGTCTTTCTCCTGTATATGAGTCATAGTAATAACCATCTAATCTCGCATCCATTGATCCTGAAATGTCTAACACTAAAATAAGATTTAAATGCTCTCTTCTAAAGTCTGATTCTTTGATATTTGAATTTAATCCAACTGATAGGAAATATTCTTCCTCCCCAGAAATTGGATCTTTTGATACAGCTTTTGAATATGTTGGATAGAACATCTCCCCATCATTTGTTGATCCATTTTTTCCTGTATCAAAATAATAATCATAGTATATTCCTTCATAAGTAATATCTGTCTCTAGTGGGAAGTAATTATTTTCTATATTTTCTCTATAGCTTGTTGAATTCTTTGCACCACCTACTGAAAATCCAAGATAATCTGATTCTTCAACAGCAGATTCGAAATTTACGCTAGAACTTGATATAGAATCTGAAAATGATTGTGTTGACGCAGGTGCAAAACTTTTGCCTGCAAATGATGATGCACTGCTTGAATCAGCTATTCCGGTAAATGATGAATATGAATCACCAACTGATGTTGCAGGATCATATATCCAGTCACAAGTTTTTTCATTCTTAACAAACTGTGCAATATCTTTCTTTACTTTATTTAGCTTTGGATAGGTTAATACCTCTTCTTCTCCATCTCCAACATTTCCTGTTCCAACATTACCTGGTCTTGTTGGATATGTTGTATCATCGTGTGTTGCTTCATAAATAATTCCAATTCCAATTAGTATTATTAAAAACACTATTATTAGTTTAATAATACTAATACCTTTATCTGATTTTAGTTTCATCTTTCGTGTCTCCCCTCATTAAATTTTTTACAATAATTTTACAATAATATGATATCATTAATGATTTTTTTCTACAATTAATTTTTAGATAAATATTATTTTAGCTAATTAGTTGCTTTTTGAAATTTTCTGTGTTATTATCTTGCAGACACTCATAAACTGGGTTTCATATATAGATTGGAGGTCTAACTATGCCCAAAATCGTCGAATTTACTGGACTGCCTAATTCTGGTAAGACTACTCTGATTCACCGGTTAGCGGGTGCTCTCCCTACGCTTAACTACTCTGTCGAGGTCATGCGTGAGGACGCCGAGATTGTTCCGGATGTCATCCCCAAGAAAACTTGGCACAGGAACATGTGGATCACTTTCGGACAACTTCAGTCCTTGATCCAGGCTTCTCACACTGACAGCGATTTTGTTTTGATGGACCGTGGCCTTTATGATGCATTGTTCTGGGCGAGCTTTATGGGATCTCAGGGAATTTGTTCAAAAGAAGAGTCTGAATCTATGACTCGTATTCTGACTGAATTCCGTGATTCCTACAAGTTTAAACCCGACCTTGTGTTTGTGGTCAACGTTTCCGTTGAAGAGTCAGTAAGACGCCGTATGGAAATGTCCGGAGAAGCCGCAGTGTATTCGAAGAATGATTTTCTTGAGCAGTATCTCGCGTATCAGAATGCCTTCTTTCGCGAGATCGGTGATGGAACGAGAATCGTCTTCTGTGATACCACTTCGATTTCCCCTGACGAGCTCTGCACACTGGTGCTGGACGAGATTTTCAAGGAGTAATCCAAGATTATCTTTTCCAATCAGAGGATGCTCCCTAGCCTTCGGGCTGGGGAGTATTTTTTTTGCAAATGAAAAGAGCATACCTTTCGGCATGCTCTTTGGAGTTTTTTATTATAACATTGTATCAAAATGTTTAATGATATTTGATGCATTTACAATCTTATCATATCCATTGTCTTTTAGTTCGATTAATGTTGGAACTGACATTATTTGATATTTTTCTGTAAGATCTGCTTTTTCTTCTGCATCTATAAATTCATATGAAACATTTTTCTCTTTTAATTTTGCTTTAGTTACATCACAATTTGGGCATCTTTTTGTTCCAAATAGTAAGTAGCTTCCACCTTCTTTTGCGTTTTTGCTATCAACTTTTGCTTCTTCTTGATCTTCTACCTTTTTGCATTCGATTTCTTTGTGTACTTTAGAATTTCCTTTTCCACCTCTGAAGTTTAGTTTATATTCTTTACGCATTTCAAATTCTTTTGTCTTACCATCATTCCAGTTTGCAACTGGTCTATAGTATCCTGTAATTCTTGAATATATTTCAGTTGTAGCACCGCATATTGGGCATTTATTAACTTCACCACTTATATATCCATGGTCTTTACATACTGAATATGTTGGAGACATTGTATAGTATGGAAGTCTATAGTTGTTTGCTATCTTCTTTACTAGTTCAGCGCAAGCTTTCCAATCTGGAATTCTTTCTCCTAAGAATACATGGAATACTGTTCCTGATGTGTAAAGTGTTTGAAGTTCATCTTGGATATCTAATGCTTTAAACACATCATCTGTATATCCAACTGGTAAGTGTGAACTATTTGTATAGTATGGAGTTTCGTCGTTAGAAGCTGTGATTATATCTGGATATAATTCTTTATCTTTCTTAGCTAATCTATATGATGTAGATTCAGCTGGTGTAGCTTCTAGGTTATATAAATCTCCGTATTTTTCTTGGTAATCTGATAATTTTTCTCTCATGAAGTTTAATGTTTTCTTAGCAAATTCTTGAGCCTTCTCATGAGTTAAATCTTCTCTAATCCAATTTGCATTTAATGCTGCTTCGTTGATACCAACTAAACCGATTGTTGAGAAGTGATTATCGAATGATCCTAAATATCTCTTTGTATATGGATATAATCCTTCGTTTAATAATTTAGTAATAACATCTCTTTTTATCTTTAATGATTTAGCTGCTAAATCCATTAAGTGAGCTAGTCTTTCATAGAAGTCTTTCTCATCTTTAGCTAGATATGCAATTCTTGGAATGTTGATTGTAACAACACCAACAGATCCTGTTGATTCTCCAGAACCGAAGAATCCACC
>AUXO010789712.1_pt1 | contig 10921 bp, 9 predicted proteins | sample 768731 | NCBI WGS metagenome assembly AUXO01 (sample SAMN02715735, study PRJNA202380) | gut metagenome | biome: sheep rumen | host: Ovis aries | place: New Zealand: Palmerston North
CACCAAGCTGCCCGATGGTGCATACTACGAGTTCAAGTCGAGCTTGTTCGACGTGGGTGCTCAGGCCGAGTTCAACTTTTTCAACTTCGGCATCGGTCCCAAGTACAAGAACCAGAAGCGCATCACACCCTACATGGTGGCTGGCGCGGGACTTGTGATAGGTACGGCGGGCGGTGGCAGCGTGGCCTTCTCGCTGCCGCTGGGCATCGGTGTCAAATATAAAATCAAGGAACGACTCAACGTGGGCTTTGAGTTCACGATGCGCAAGTCGTTCGGCGACAAGCTGGACGGTCTGAGCGACCTTTACGGCGTGAAGCACACATTTGCCAAGAACACCGAGTGGTACTCCATGGCGTTGTTTACGCTCACATGGGAGTTCAGCAAGCGATGCACCAAGTGCCACTATGTAGAATAAATGATTGATAAACGAAACAACGAAAGCCAACCAACGATGTCGAAGACCGAACAAATAGACCAGAGCCGACTGCCGCGGCACATTGCCATCATCATGGACGGCAATGGCCGCTGGGCCAAGGAGCACGGGCATGAGCGTGCCTGGGGTCATGAGAACGGTGTCACCACCGTGCGGCGCATCACCGAGATAGCCTCGGAGCTGGGTGTGGGATTTCTCACGCTCTACACCTTTTCCACCGAGAATTGGAACCGCCCCAAGGCCGAAGTCGATGCACTGATGAATCTCATCGTCGTGTCGATTGAGCAGCAGACGCCCGACCTGATCAAGAACAATGTGCGCCTGACGGCTATCGGCGACATGGACCGCATGCCGGCCTTCGCGCGCGAGCGCCTGCAGCGATGCATGGCCGACACCGGGCACTGCACGGGCTTGGTGCTCTGCCTGGCGCTGAGTTACTCGTCGCACTGGGAGTTGACCGCGGCCTGCCGCACCATCGCAGCGATGGCAGCCCGGGGAGAAATAGCTCCCGAGCAAGTCGACGAGCAGTTGGTGGAATCCTGCCTGGCAACATCGTCGATGCCGGCGCCCGACCTGCTCATCCGCACCGGCGGCGACCTGCGCATCAGCAACTTCCTGCTGTGGCAGCTGGCTTACAGTGAATTGTATTTTACCGATAAATATTGGCCCGACTTCACGAAGGACGATTTCTGCGACGCCATCATCTGGTTCCAGTCGCGGGAAAGGCGCTTCGGGAAGACGAGTGAACAGATAAAGAATGATGAGAATCAACAACACTGACACTATGCGTTTCAAGATATTGGCCGTCGCGACAGCACTGGCATTGGGTTCAGGCGTCGGGATGGCGCAAGACACCTACACGCGCAACGACACCATCTACAATCCCAAGATTGTATTCACCGGTTCGCCCAGCCGATACGAGATTGCCGGCATCAAGGTGGAAGGCGTGGACAATTATGAGGACAATATCATCATCGGCTATTCAGGGCTGGTGCTGGGCCAGCGCATCGACATTCCCGGCGACGACCTCAAGAGCGCGGCCAAGCGATTTTGGCGGCAGGGATTGTTCTCGAAGGTGCAAATCGCCGTTGAGAAAATCTGTGGCGAGAAGGCCTGGCTGGTGTTTAACCTGCGCCAGCAGCCGCGCGTTTCGCAAGTGAACTACAACGGCGTGAAAAGCGGTGAGAAAAAAGACTTGCAAGAGCGTTTGGGACTCACCCCCGGCAACCAAATGACACCCAACATCGCCAACCGCATCAAGCAAATCGTGGAGCAATACTTTGCCAGCAAAGGATTCGAAAAGGCCACTTGCAACGTGCGGCAAACCGAGGACTTGAGCAAGAAAAACGAGGTGATTGTCGACATCGACGTGGACAAGCACGAAAAAATCAAGGTCCACAAAATATATATCGAGGGCAACCAAGTGCTTTCGGACCGTGCCATCAAGCGCACGATGAAGAAAACCAACGAGAAGCGTGACCTGCTCAAACTCTTCAGCCAAAAGAAATTTGTGCGCAGCGATTTCAACGACGACAAGCAGCGCATCATCGACAAATACAACGAGAAGGGCTACCGCGACGCCCGCATTGTGGCCGACTCGGTGGTGAACTACGACGACAAAAACGTGGATGTGTATCTCACTATCGAGGAGGGCAAGCGCTATTACATCAGCGACATTTCCTGGGTGGGCAACACCGTTTACCCCTCGACTGTGCTCGACAATGTGCTGGGCATCTCCAAAGGCGATGTCTACAACCAGAAGCTTCTCAACAAGCGCACCATAGAGGACGACGACGCTGTGGCCAACCTCTATCTCAACAATGGATACCTGTTCTATCAGCTGGTGCCCGTGGAATCGAAAATCGAAGGCGACTCGATTGCGCTTGAGATGCGCATGTTCGAGGGCAAGCAGGCGCGCATCAACAAGGTGGTTATCAATGGTAACGACCGCCTCTATGAAAAGGTGGTGCGTCGTGAACTGCGTGTCAGGCCCGGTGACCTGTTCTCCAAGCAAGACTTGATTCGCTCGGCGCGTGAGATTGCGCAGACGGGCCATTTCGACCCCGAGAAGATGGATATTCGGCCCGAACCTAACGAGGAGAACGGAACCGTCGACATTATCCTGGGCCTGGAATCGAAGGCCAACGACCAGATTGAGTTCTCGGCCGGTTGGGGACAAACGGGTATCTTGGGCAAACTGAGCCTGAAGTTCACCAATTTCTCCATTAAGAACCTGTTCCATCCCTCCAAGTTCAAGGGTATCATCCCACAGGGCGAGGGGCAGACGTTCACCATCAGCGCCCAAACCAACGCCAAGTACTATCAGGCCTACAGCCTGTCGTTCCTCGACCCGTGGTTCGGCGGCAAGCGCCCCAACTCGCTGTCGGTGTCGGCTTTTTATAGCCGCCAGACGGGTATCAACTCATCGTATTACAACCGTCAGTACCAAAACATGGTAAACAACGGCTATTATTACGGCGGTTATCCTTACTACGGAGCGGGGAGTGTGTACGGCTCGCGCTACGGCTATGACAACAGCTACTACGAAAACGCCTACGACCCCAACAAGTACCTGCAGATGGCCGGTGTGACGCTGGGCTTCGGCAAGCGCCTGAAGTGGCCCGACGACTACTTCACCTTCATGGCCGATGTGAGTTATCAGTGGTACAGCCTCAAGAACTGGGAATACCTTTATTATATGAACAATGGTGTGTCGAACTCCATCGTGTTCGGTGTGACATTGTCGCGTAACAGCATTGACAACCCGCTCTACACCCGCAAGGGTAGCTCGTTCTCGCTTTCGTTCCACGCCACACCGCCGGCATCGCTGTTCGGCAAAAAGGACTGGGAGAAATTGAGCAAAACCAATACCGACGCAGCCAAGAAAGAGCTTTACCACTGGATCGAGTACTGGAAACTGAAGTTCCAGGCCCGCACCTACACACCGCTCACCGACCCCGACGGCCGCTGGACCCTGGTGCTGATGACGCGTGCCGACATCGGTCTGCTGGGCAGCTGGAACCGCCATATCAAGTCGCCCTTCGAGACGTTCTACGTGGGCGGCGACGGCATGAGCGGCAGCTACACCTATGCCACCGAGACCATCGCCCTGCGTGGTTATGAGAACGGCGCGTTCACGCCCTACGGCTACGATGGCTATGCCTACAACCGCTATGTGATGGAGCTTCACTTCCCGCTCATGCTTTCCACCAGTGCCACAATCTATCCGCTCGTCTTTATCGAGGGCGGTAATGCGTGGACCAGCGTGAGCAAGTTCAACCCCTTCGACATCAAGCGCTCGGCAGGTGCCGGTGTGCGTATCTTCCTGCCCATGATTGGAATGTTGGGAATCGACTGGGGCTATGGCTTCGACACGGTGTTCGGCAAGAAGGGCGGCAGCAACTTCCACTTCGTGCTGGGTCAAGAATTTTAATTTTTAACTTAATTGTGTTAAACCAAAGCGAGAACTCGTAGTCAAATCAAACGAATTTTAAAAACTACCACAGATATGAAAAAAATTGCTATTCTTTTAGTTGCGGCACTGGCGGGAATGATGACCGCGCAGGCACAAAAGTTTGCCCTTGTCGACATGGAGTATGTGCTCAAAAACATTCCGGCCTACGAGATGGCCAATGAGCAGCTCAACCAGGTGTCACAGCGATGGCAGCGTGAAGTGGACGATGTGAAAAAGGAGGCCGACACAATGTACAAGAATTACCAGGCCGACATGGTGTTCCTCACCGATGAGCAAAAGAAGAAAAAAGAAGAGGAGATTGTGGCCAAGGAGAAAGAAGCCACGCAGCTCCAGTACAAATATTTCGGCCCGCAGGGTGAATTGTTCAAGAAGCGCCAGTCGCTCATCAAGCCCATTCAAGACGACATCTACAATGCCGTGAAAAAGGTGAGCGAGGAGCGGGGCTTCCAGGTGATTTTCGACCGTGCGTCGTCGCAGAGCATCATCTTCGCGTCGCCGCGCATCGACGTGAGCAACGAGGTGCTGGCCAAGCTGGGCTACTCCAAGTGACCTGGCCACCTATCAACAAGAACTAATCAAATACTATTTATTCTAATAACAAATCATTCAAAGAAATGTTCAAGAAAATTATCCTTGCAGCACTCGTGGCTGCACCGCTGTGCCTGAGCGCACAGGTGAAACTGGGTTATGTCAATTCGCAAGAGATTTTCAATGTCATGCCCGAGAAGGCTACTGCCGAAAGTACGCTCAAGACCGTCAGCGACAAGTATGAGACGGAATTCAAGAACTTGCAGAATGCCTTCCAGGAGAAGCTCAAGAAATATGAGACCGAGGCGCAAGACACCGCTACACCCGATGCTATCAAGGAGCGTCATCAGCAGGAGCTGCAAGAGGAGTATACCAAAATCCAGAACTTCCAGCAGACGGCTTCGCAAGACCTGCAGAAACAGCAGGAGACACTGCTTGCCCCCATCAGCCAGAAGTTGCAGAACGCCATTCAGGCTGTGGGTGCCGAGGGAGGTTTCACTTTCATCTACGACCTGTCGGTTCCTGCTATCGTCTATACCGGCACCGGTGCTGAGGACATCACTGCCAAGGTGAAGGCCAAACTGGGCATCAAGTAAAACACTAACGTTGATTTTTAAAGGCCGAAGTTCGCTTCGGCCTCATTTTTATATTTTTCTGCGGCCCATGGCCGATGAAGATGAAACACAAGTTTATGAAAAAGATTCTGCTCACCATTGTGGCCGCGCTGCCACTGCTCGCCGCCGCGCAGGCACGCATCGCCATTGTCGACTCCAAGGCGGTGTTTGACGTCATGCCAGCCAAGGCCGCGGCCGAGGCTCAGCTCAAGGCGGTCACCGATGCGTATCAAGCCGAGCTTGACAAGCTGAGGGCCGATTTTGACTCGAAATTTGCCGATTATCAGGCGTCGGCCGACGATGCCTCCACGCCTGCCACCATCAAGGAGCGGCGCATGCAGGAGGTGATGGAGGGCGACAAAAAGATTCAAGCCTTCGAAAAGGCTGCGAAGGCCGACATCACCGCGCGCCGCGACAGCCTCATGGCCCCCATCGAGAAGGCCATCAAGGATGCCATCAAGGCCGTGGGCGACGAGGGCGAATACGACCTGGTGCTCGACACCGCCACCACGCCGGTGGCTTATGCCGGCTCGAGCGTGGTCGACCTCACGGCGGCAGTCATGGCCAAACTCGGGCTGTGAAGGCCCGCGGGTCACTTGTTGGAAACTACTACATTTTCAAGCAGTGCGTCCAGAATGGCGCACTGCTTGGCCATTATTGCGGGCACGGTGTCGAGGTCTCTGAAGTAGGGCGCGAGAAAATCCTGCTCGGGGTCGGGCCACAAGGCAACGTCGGGGACCGCTTTGAACACCTTCCCCTTGTCGAGGTAGAAGCGGTATTCCTTCTGTGCGCTGTCTTTCTCGGAGCCTTCTTTCATCACCAGCATGGCAAACATCGGGTCGCCCGTCTCGGCATCCCACAGGAATTCCCAGATGTAGTGATGGGTGCCGGCATACACATTGATGCTGGTGGCGTAGTAGAGCGTGCTGTAGAGTGTGGCGTCAAATTCCCCCTCCTCATCTTCGCTCTCCATGAAATCGGGCTGTGTGAAGTAGAAATGCTTATTTGAAGTGCAGATGCCCGAGCCTGGCAGATTATTGGTCACGGTGGTGGTGACTTCGTTGAACGGCGCGCCGTCATCGTAGGGTCTGTCCTGCATCAAGGCCAGGCGGCCGGCGTAAGCCTCGCGGATTTGTTTCATGCGTGCCTGCTCATTCTGCGCCGTGGCCATCGTGGTGGCGATGGAGGCGACTAATGCAAAAAGGATAATTCGGGCTTTCATGGTGTGTGAGGTTTTGGTTGACTTTTGCAAATATAAGCAAAACTGAACGAAAACCAAAGTAATTCGTTGTTGATTGGATAAAAAACGGCGGCGGCCGAGTGAAATCATTCGACCGCCGCGCGATGGGGTGAAATATGGGGCTCGAACCCACGACCTTCGGAACCACAATCCGACGCTCTAACCAACTGAGCTAATCTCACCATGTGTCACATTTGCGGGTGCAAAGATATGAAATAATTGATAACTGGCAATGGAAAAAGTGTATTTTTTTCATTGCGGAGCAGTTTTTTTGCGTTTTTCACTGCCCGGCGGCGCGTTAAACCACGCGCTCGCCCATCGAGAAGACCCCCTGCAGCTGGACTTCATCGTCGAGCAGCAGGATGTCGGCATCCTTGCCGCGCTGCAGCGAGCCCTTGCGGTCGTAGATGCCCATGATGCGGGCCGGTGTTTCGCTGGCCATGCGCACGGCGTCTTGAAGCGGCAGCTCGGCATCCTTGACAATGGTGCGGATGAGCCTGTCCATCGTTGCGATGCTGCCGGCCAGTGCCGAGCGGTCGCTGAGCTTGCACACGCCGTCCTCGATGATGACTCGAGGGTCGAAGGCCTTGTCGCTGTCGCTGGCGGTGACGGCCAGGGCGTCGGTGACCAGTGCGGTGCGCTCCACGCCTTTCATGCGGTGAATCAGGCGCAGGATGGGGATGGGCACATGGATGCCGTCGGCAATCATCTCCACCGACATGTTTTCCATCAGATAGACGCTCTCGACGGTGCCAGCGTGCTTGTATTCGCGCACGTTGTGAAATCCGGGCATGGCATTGTAGAAATGGGTGGCCAGGCTGTAGCCCGCTTCATAGGCCGCTTTTACATCGGGATATTCGGCGGCAGTGTGGCCGATGGCTGCCACCACCCCCTTGCTGGTGATGTATTTTCCCATGAGCACGGCTCCGGGTAGCTCGGGAGCCACGTCCCAACGGCGCACGCAGTCATAGTCTTCGATGATGTGGGTGTACTCGTCCACATCGGGAATGCGGATGGCCTCGGGCATCTGGGCGCCGGCCTTGCGGGGATTGAAATACGGTCCTTCAAGGTGCAGCCCCATGATGGGCGTGCCGGGCTCATTCATGAGGGTTTGGCACGTTTGGCAAGCATCCTCAATCATGGGGAGGGTGCATGACGACAGGGTGGGGAAGATGGCCGTGGTGCCGTGCCGCATGTGAGTGTCGACGGCAGTCCTGAAGGCCTCAATGGTTCCCTCCATGAAGTCGCTGCCGCCACCGCCGTGGCAGTGCAGTTCAATGCCTCCGGGCACCACATGCATGCCGTGCGCGTTGATTGTGCGGTCGGCGCGCTCAATGATGTGGCTGCTCTTGGTCACTTCCGTGATGTGTCCATCGGAAAACACCACCGAGCCTTGGTTTACCCATCCCTCGGGGGTGAGTATGTGTCCGTTGTAAATCTGTGTGAGCATCTTTCCTCTTGTATTTGCGCTATAGGTTTGATTCAGTCTTTTCTCTAACTCGCGTTTACGTATCACAAATTTAGTGTGTTTTTTTGAGAAAAGGTTTACGTTAAACATTGTTTTCATATTATTTACATTTTTTTAGTATTCTATGATGCATTATGGATGTCTGTGCTGATTTTGGCGGTGACGATGAGGAGAATTACGTCGTTTTTTGTAATTTTGTGGGCGTGCGCTCACACATCGGGCGTATCACCATAGCATGATGAGAAAGAACTTCGTGATTTCCGTTCTGATGACTGCCCTGATGAGCTTCACGGGCGTCATTGCCGCCGCTGCCCAGGATGCGGCCGACACGGTGCGCGTGCGGCTGGTGACGTTCTATCCCGGCAGCGAGGTGTTCTCGGTGTATGGACACACCGAAATCCGCGTCACGCAAGGAGCGGCCGATTACTATTTCAACTACGGTGTGTTCGATTTCAACACGCCGGGATTTGTCTATCGATTTGTTACGGGCGAGGCCGACTATCTGTGCCTGGCCGTGCCGCCGCAGTATGCTATGATGGAACCCGGCCGCCGCATGGTGGAGCAAGAGCTCAACCTCACGCAAGAGCAGGCTTGCCAGGTGCGCGACCTGCTGGTGGCCAATGCCTTGCCGCCCAATAACACCTATCGCTACCAATATCTGACGGATAACTGCTCCACACGCCCCCGCGACATCATTGAGCAGTCGCTGGGGCAACCGCTCCACAATCCAGCCATAACCGACACGGTGACCTATCGGCAAGTGATGACGCACTATGCGCGCAATTATCCGTGGCTCCAGTTCGGCATTGACCTGGTGCTGGGAGCAGGGCTGGACCGTGCCATCGATGAGCGCGAGCAGATGTTCATCCCCATGTCGCTCATGCGCTCGGCCGCCGGCACGATGGTGCAGCGTGACGGCCACTCCGTGCCGCTGGTGCGCTCCACCCATGTGATGGTCGACGGCAGCGAGGACGGCATTGTACTTCCTGCCACCCCCTGGCCACTCTCGCCCCTGGCCGCCATGCTGGCCGTGCTGGCGCTGGCCGTGCTGGTGAGTGCGCTCGACTGGCGCCGCCGGCGTGTGTGCCGCTGGTTCGACACGATGTTCTACGGCGCGCTCACCGTGGTGGGCTGCGTGCTGTTCTTTCTCATCTTTGTGAGCGTGCGTGAGGCTACTTCGCCCAACTATAACGCCTTCTGGGCGCACCCCTTCTGCCTGCTGCTTGCCGCACTGCCCTGGGTGCCGCGCTGTGGCCGCCTGCTGCGCAGGTGCCATGGGGCCAACGCCCTGGTGGTGGCCTTGCTGCTGCTGGCGTGGCCGTGGCTCCCGCAGGTGGCCAATGTGGCCTTTTTCCCGGTGATGGCAACATCGCTGTTGCGCTCGGTGCTCAACGTGTTATTGCCGGGTGGCCGGTGCAAAAACACGACAAAATGACGTTATTCATTGTCATTTGTCAGGAAATTCGTATCTTTGTAGGTTAATTGAGGGCAAGAAGATGCCAAGGCATCATTTTTGCCTCAAGCAAGGATTATTACAAAGAAAAAAACAACAACATTACATAGAAAATGGGATTTAGTGACATTTTGAAATCTTTGTTCGGCAGCAAGTCGGACCGTGACATGAAGAAGTTGCGCCCGATTGTCGAAAAAATCAAGGCTGCATATCCCGAAGTCGAGCGGTTGGACAACGACGGCCTGCGTGAGCGCACGCAGCAAATCCGCCAGCACCTGCGCGACGCTGTGCAGCCACAGCGCGACGAGATTGCGAAAATCAAGGCAGAAATCGAAACCATCGATTACGACAAGCGCGAGCCCCTTTGGGAGCGGGTGGACAAGCTGGAGAAGGAAATTCTCGATGTGCTGGAGGACAAGCTCAACGAGGCCCTGCCCGAGGTGTTCTCCATCGTGAAAGAGACGGCACGCCGCTTCACCGAGAATGAGACCATCGAGGTCACCGCCACGCAGATGGACCGCGACCTGGCCGCAAAAGGCCATGATTTTGTGCACGTGGAGGGCGATAAAGCCATCTATGTCAATCATTGGGTGGCCGGTGGCAACGAAACGGTGTGGAACATGGTGCACTACGATGTGCAGCTCATCGGAGGCACGGTGCTGCATCAAGGCAAGATTGCCGAGATGGCAACCGGTGAAGGAAAGACGCTTGTGGCTACGCTGCCGGTGTTTCTCAACGCCCTGACGGGTAACGGTGTGCATGTGGTCACAGTGAACGATTACCTGGCCAAGCGTGACTCGGAGTGGATGGGGCCGCTTTATATGTTCCACGGACTGAGCGTGGCCTGCATCGACAAGACCCAGCCCAACTCGCCCGAGCGCCGCGCGGCCTATAACTGCGACATCACCTTCGGTACCAACAGTGAGTTCGGTTTCGACTATCTGCGCGACAACATGGCCATGAGCCCCGAGGACATGGTGCAGCGCGCGCACAATTATGCCATTGTCGACGAGGTGGACTCGGTGCTCATCGACGATGCCCGTACGCCACTCATCATTTCCGGTCCCGTGCCCAAGGGCGAGGACCAGATGTTCAATGAATACAAGGCCAATGTGGAGCGCGTCTACAACGCCCAGCGCCAACTCGTGACCGGCCTGCTGGCCGATGCCAAGCGCTTGATGGCCAGCGATGACGAAAAAGACCAGAAGGAAGGCACGCTGCGCTTGTTCCGCGCCTATAAGGGCCTGCCCAAGTACAAGCCGCTGATTAAGTTCCTGAGCGAGGAAGGCGTGAAAGCCGCCATGCTCAAGACCGAGGCTTACTATATGCAGGACAACAACCGCGAGATGCCCGTGGTGACCGACCCCTTGTTCTTCATCATCGAGGAGCAAAACAACACGGTGGAGCTCACCGACAAGGGTATCGATGTGCTCACCCGCGGCACCGACGACCCCAAGTTCTTCGTGCTGCCCGACATCGCCGCACAGCTGTCGGCCGTGACGAATGAACCGCTGAGCGACGAGGAAAAAGTTGCCCGGAAGGACGAACTGCTGCAGGCTTATGCCATCAAGGCCGAGCGCGTGCACACCGTGACGCAGCTGCTGAAAGCCTACACCCTGTTTAACCGCGACGACGAGTACATCGTCACCGAGGACGGCAAGGTGAAAATTGTCGACGAGCAAACGGGCCGCATCATGGAAGGCCGCCGCT
>AUXO013665241.1_pt1 | contig 10921 bp, 10 predicted proteins | sample 768731 | NCBI WGS metagenome assembly AUXO01 (sample SAMN02715735, study PRJNA202380) | gut metagenome | biome: sheep rumen | host: Ovis aries | place: New Zealand: Palmerston North
GGTTATGAGGAAGTAACCTTTGAACGTCTCCAGTCTGAGAAATATCAGATTCAAAACTAAACTGGCATCATTTCTGCATAGAGATCTGTACCTGTAGTTATACGGCAAAGTTTGCCGGTGCGGAGGTACAGATGTCTACTTTAACACTTACTCAACATGTAAACAGGCCTACGCCTAATGTCCATCAGGGTGGTTTAACTTTAAATCATTCTCTGGGCGGTGTTGATCAGAAAAAACACAAGAACGAATTTTCTGAAGCTCTTGCTATTCTTTCCGGGGCTGCTTCACCTGAGGCTTTAGAAGAAATAAGACGAGAAGAAAAAGAGGTCTCTTTAGTTGATGACTACTCTGTTCTTCTGAATTCAGATAAATTTGCACCCCAAAATTCAGATGAAAACAGTGATAATTCAAGACTTAATACAATAAAGGAAAAATTTGCCGTTCTGCAGGAAGATCCTGTTTCAAAGGACTGGGAAGTATTAAATAATCAGACTAAACCTGATGATTTCTCAATTCTAGATAAACTTGGAGATGGTCTGCTGGCTGCGGCAAAATTTGCTACAGGTATGTACTTGGGTAAGCTGTTCTAGAATTTTTTTCAGTTCAGGATGCGTTTTCTAACGCATCCTCAGTCATCATCCCAAAGTAACATCCAGAAACATCATCAGAATAAATCCTGTCAGAACAGCTATTGTTCCCTTGTCTGAATTACCCAGATCGTGAGATTGAGGAATAAGCTCTTCAATTACCACGTACATCATTGCACCTGCTGCAAATGATAGAAACCATGGCAGTAGAGGTGCAACCAGATCTGCAAGTAATACCACTAGAATTGCCGCAGCTGGTTCAACTGCTCCTGAAAGACTTCCCAGTAAAAATGATTTCATGCGGGACATTCCGTCCGCAAAATAAGGCATGGATACGGCAGCTCCTTCCGGAATATTCTGAATACCTATACCCAAAGCTAAAATCGCAGCAGAGCTGGTAAGTGTTAAATCTGCTGAGGTAGCTGCTGAAACGCCTACAGCCATACCCTCGGGGATATTGTGAATAGTAATAGCAAGAAACAGCAGAGTGTGTTTGCTTAAAGATGATTTTGGTCCTTCAGGTGATTTTGCAAGCACGTGAAGATGCGGCATGGATTTATCGATGGCGATGAGGAAAAGAATACCTAGTATGAAGCCACCAATAACCGGAACCATTTTATATGAACTCTCATAGGGAGAGTTCTCAATTGCAGGAATAATCAGCGAAAAAATAGAAGCTGCAAGCATAATTCCTGCACTGAAGCCTAAAGACAGCTGAGTGTAGATTCTGTCCTTGTGTTTTAACAGAATAAAAACAAAGGCTGAACCTATGGTAGTACATAGAAAAATGAAAAGACCGCTGTAGCAGGCCAGTTTAAAGGTATAAGAATAATCTACAGGCATTTATATTTTCCAGATAATATTCTACTGTTTTCTATTTTCAAGATTAGGTGATCAGTAGAATTATAACTATTTGATAGTTAGTTTTTATTTTTTGTGAAAAATAAAGTTACCTTTAGCTAACTTGTAATATTCTATATTTTCTTTTTTTTGATTCTCGTTAATCGCTAATACAGTATTTTTATCACGTATTTATATTGCTGTACCTGCCTGAACAGGGATTTGCGTATATAATGTAATTAATTGAGCGGGGATTTGCGTATAAAATAGATTATTTTAAACGGGGATTTGCGTATATTCGTATCAAAAAGGCGGATTGTATAATGAAAAATGCAGTGTTCAAAAGAAAAATATATGAACAGATCCTAGAATGGAAAGATGCACGCAGTGACAAATATGCTCTTCTTATAAAAGGCGCAAGACGTGTAGGTAAATCTACCATAGCAGAAGAGTTTGCCAAAAACGAGTTTAAATCATATATCTTGTTGGATTTTGCTCATGCTAATAAAGAGATAATAGAATTATTCGACGATACATATAATCTGGATTTTTTCTTCTTACAGCTGCAGCAGTTAACTGGGACGAGGCTTTATGAAGGAGAATCTGTAATTATATTTGATGAGGTTCAGTTACTACCCAAAGCAAGACAGGCAATTAAGTACCTGGTGGCAGATGGAAGATATAAATATATTGAAACTGGTTCTTTAATCTCAATAAAGAAAAATACAAAAGATATTTTAATTCCAAGCGAAGAACATAAGATTTCAATGTATCCTATGGATTTTGAGGAGTTCTTGTGGGCGATTGGGGATGAAATCACCGCTGAAACTATTAAAACTCTTTTAAAAAATAAGAAGGCTGCAGGAAATGTTATGCATAGAAATCTGATGAGAATATTCAGATTATATATGCTTATCGGTGGTATGCCACAGGCAATTGAGACATATTTGGAGACGAATAATCTACAGGCGGTCGATGCGGTTAAAAGAGAAATCGTAGATCTCTATGAAGAAGATTTCACGAAAATCGATGGTTCGGGCCTGGCTGGCGATATATATGATGCCATACCGGCAAATCTAAGTAGAAACGCTTCAAGATATGTATTAACTACTGCAAGAGAAGGTACAAGGACTAATCATGTTGTTGATTTGATCCCAGACATGTTGAGCTCATACACTGTTAACATTGCTTATCATGCGAATAATCCTAGCGTGGGTTTAGCTTTGGAAAAAGATATTGGAAGATACAAGCTTTTTACTTCTGATGTAGGTCTGTTTGTAACACTTGCGTTTAAAGATAAGAATTACACCGAAAACGTTATATATAACAAGTTGCTTTCAGATAAGCTGGATGCTAATTTGGGGTATGTATATGAAAATGCGGTTGCCCAAATGCTAAAGGTTAAAGGTAATAACCTGTTTTACTATACAATGGAGAGTGAAACTTCAAACCATTTATACGAAATTGATTTTCTTATATCTGTTGGCGACAAACTATGCCCGATAGAAGTTAAATCTGGAAATTATAGAACCCATAAGTCGTTAGATGTCTTTTGCGATAAGTTTAGTAGACGTATAAAAGACAAATATGTTGTTCATATTAAGGACTTTAAACGGGAAAACGGTATAAACTATATTCCAGTGTATATGTTGCCATTTCTTTAGAAAAACATATTTATTTGTGGCTGATTTTTGAAAATCATTTCCTGTCTTCAGCTTTTTGTATGCCTCTGTATTTTTTGTTTTTCGGCTTTTCTATAGTAAAATACGCATATTATTGTTTTACTGTAAAAATATTATGACTGAAGACTCTTATCTTGTACCAGCTCTAAAGAATAACGAAATACATCGTACTGAAATTACCGTTAAAAAGAGTCGTTTTATTACCTCTATAGGCAGAACTCATGGCGTAGATGAAGCGAAAGCCTTTATTGACAGAATCTGCAGGGAATTTTCTGATGCAAGACACAACTGTTTTGCCTATAATGCAGATAAGCCTGGTTCATCAGGTTATGCCGGCTGTTCTGATGATGGAGAACCCCACGGTACTGCAGGTCAGCCTATGCTGAATGTGGTCCTTCACAGTGATGTGGGTGAACTTACTGTTGTGGTTACCCGTTATTTCGGAGGAATTCTTTTAGGTACCGGAGGACTTGTTAAAGCCTATCAGGACAGTGTTAAGACTGCACTTGATTCACTTCCAACAACACCGATGGTAATTGTAAAAAAATGCAGCTTTCAGGTAGGGCATTCAGAAGTTAATTTGGTGCTGCGACTTTTCTCAAAGCTTGGAATTACAGTCCTCAATCAGTCCTATACGGATAGGGTTGATTATCTTGTGGAAATTCCTGAGAAGGCTGTAGATGTTTTTAAAGCGGAAATTACTAAAATAACATCTGGTCAGAGTGTGTTAACATTTCCTGATTAGGATTTAAGTTAACTCTGTTACTCATGGTGGTGGAGATATAAATGCTACTTTTCAGATGTATGTACATATGCGGAATGCTGCTTCTGCCATTTTGTGCAGGTGCTATTACTATGCCCGCACCACCACCAGAGCTGTCTGATACTTTAACCAAGTTCAGAACCAAAGAGCAGATTAATGAGAGTGTAAATATTTCTAATGGTTCTTCTGCAGTTGCAGAAGAACTTGAAGTTGAGTCTGCTCCTTTTGTACCTGGAGATATCAATGCCGGTATTATGCGTTTATCAGAGAATTACAGTCCTCTGATGACTATAGGGGTTCCAGCCTATGGTTCAAGTATTGTAAGATTCTATGATTTGAATGGTATCCCATGGGATATTGCTTCGGTTGAGTGTGAAAATCAGGGCTATCTTACCGAGATTACAGCCTCTCCTTCGGAGCTTCTGATCAAGCAGAATGTAGGAGCAACGACTACCAAACTTAAGGTCTCCTTATCAAGATATGATTATCCGCTGGTTTTCAATCTGTCTCCTGTAAGACTTGAAAGAGACGGAGTTGCTGTTTCTACTCTTGTTAATACTGTTAAAATCAAGAGTGCAACAAATTCCTACGGATATGTTTATCCGTCAGTTAAACAGGTTCCTCTGCCAAATCCTGATGCTAAGATGGTTAAATTTGACAGTACAGATCTTCAGAAGATTGAAGTTACTCTGCTGGATGCGGTAAGAGCTTTAGATCATGAGTAAGTTCCTGTTTTCGTCTCTTTTAGGAGTAATTCTGCTTGCCTCTCCATCCTCCTATTCTGCGCAGATGCAATGTCATGGCAAGGCTCAACACTGGAGAGATATAGCCTACAGTACCGGTGTTATGAGCAAATACAAGGATGTTCGTAACTGTATTGCCTGGACTGCTTATCAGTTTGATCTTCCTGAAGAGTTGCTTTATGCCATGCTTGATGTTGAAAGAGGACCAATCAATGGTAAGTGCCGTACTAATAAAAACGGTACTCAGGACTGTGGTCCTGCTCAGATCAATGATGTAAGACTCAGCGAGCTTAAGGAATTCAACCTTACAAAATCCGATATAAAAAGCAAACCCTGCCATAATGTGTGGGCTATGGGATACCTTTTGAGACGTGAGATTGAAAGGGCCGACGGTAAAATCTGGAGAGGTGTAGGTAATTATCATTACAACTATTCTGCAAATCCGGAAATCCACAATCGCTATATCAGAAAGGTAAAATCATCCTGGCGAAAACTTAATAAAAAGATAGAGAATTACTGCAGTCAGTAACCGATTAAACGATTTTGAGGTATAAAAAGTGCTTGTTCTTACTGATGAGCAGCAGAAGATTATTGAAAAGTGTCGCGAACTTAAGCCTGGCGAATCCCTAAAGATTGATGCCTGCGCCGGTTCTGGCAAAACCGCTACCTTAATTGAAATTGCAAGAGCTATTCCTCAGGCTCGTTTTATTTACCTGGCCTTTAATAAGGCGATTGTAGAGAATGCCAAAACCCGTTTTCCTCCTAATGTAACCATCAGAACCACTCATTCTCTGGCCTACAGTCAGATCATATCCGGAAGCCGCGAGAAGTACACAGTTAAAGCCGGACTTAATATCTTCGATCTTGAACCGATTTTTAAAATCAGACGGGATTTGTACAAAGATCTGTCTCTTGCCATAAGAAAGTTCTACTCCTGGTGTCAGTCGGATGTAAGAGTATTTCCCGACAGCAATACGGAAAAGATATTTCAGGCAATGGAATCTCATCTGATCCCTGCTACTCATGACTGGTATCTAAAAAAATATCAGCTTCTGGATTACCACTATGAGCTGGATGCCTTTGATTTTATTCTGCTTGATGAAGCTCAGGATACTAATCTGGTGACTCTGGATATCTTCAACCGCAATCACTGCCGCAAGATTCTGGTAGGTGATACTCATCAGGGCATTTACGGTTTCCGCGGAGCCTATAATGCCCTTGAGAGATTCAAGTCCAACTATAAGCTCCATCTTTCTTATACATTCCGTTCGATACAGCCTATCTGTGAGAAGGCAAACTGGTTTTTATCATCTTTTGCTCATGACAGGAAAGAACTGGTTCCTATGAAGTCTGCCTATTCAGCTGAACTTAGTCCAACACCTCGCAATGCTGTACTTACAAGAACCAATGCGACCTTAATTGATTATATTCAGAAACTCAACCGTGAGCAGATTCCACGTTCCTCACTGCTACGTGATCCTTATTTAATTTTTGGTGCAGCTCTTAATATTCAGAACTACCTGGAAGGTAAATCTTTGGATAAGGCCTATCAGTTTCTTGATCGTTTTGATTCTCTTGAGAATATCAAGAATTACGCCCATGACTCTAATGATCTTGAGCTGGAAACAGCAATAAAGATGGCTGAAACATATAAGGGACATCTTTTTGATCTCTACGAACTGGCCAAGAGTATTTATCTGAATAACAATGAAAGAGCTAATATCTTTCTGACAACAGCTCATTCTGCCAAAGGACTTGAATGGGATCAGGTGGTACTTGCCTCTGATTTCTGTCCGCTGTTTAGTCTAAAAAAAGATCTCAAGGAGAAAGGCCTAAAAAAACAGGAGATCGAGTTTGAGTTTACTCAGGAGCTTAATCTTTACTACGTGGCAATGACTCGGGCTAAGAATACTCTCATAGACCGAACTCCTAATGATGCCTTCTATGAAAAGGCTCTGAAGAAAGCATCAAAAAAAGAAGAGAAGAAAAAACAGAAGGAAGAGTCTTTGGAAAAAACTGAGATTAAAGACAGTAATTCTCAAGATGCACTTCTCAGGAAAGCTTTATCTGAGGTTAATGATTCCACTGCAGAGAATAAAGATGCTGTTAATGCCTCTGAAGTAATGAACAGCGATTCTCATGAGTCTTCTGACTCTCGTAAAAAACGTGTATCTGGTGGAACTCCAGGTAAGACCATAAAAAAACGAAAGAAAAAAAACACAAAACTTTCTAAGAAAGAGCAGTAGTTTCTCTTTGAAATATTCTTAATGATCTATATTGTTTTGTGTCCTTCCAAACGTTTTTTTGTTCCTGCCAATGCGCTATAATCAGAAATGTCGATGTAACTCATACTGATCCTTATAAATTAAGGGGATAACCTTTGAATTTCTTTCATAATATTCTGGCTGTTATTGAATACAAACAGGTTAGACAGCCTGCCTTAGACAGAGCTCTGGCTTTATATCAGTATGCCAAGGCTCATAAGAAGAATGCTGATATCAGGATTACAGCTGTACTTCCTGTTGCTCAGGAAAACTGGAATATTACTTCTATTCTGGCTGTTGACAGGGAAGAATATGAAAGAAGCTATATGGATAAGCTTGAAAAATGGCTTAAGGCCTACCTTGCAATCAACGCCATGGGTGTAAAGATTGAAAGCAGGGTATTATTCTCAAAGGAAGTTGGAAAAGAGATTGTATCGCTGGCCAAAGAGCTCTGTGCAGATATTCTGATTAAGACTGCAGATATTCATGGAGTTCTTGATAATGTTATCTCTACACCTCTGGACTGGCAGATGCTGCGTCATGCTCCAATTCCTGTATATATCGCAAAAGATCAGATTTTTACTCCTAAGGGTAAAATTGCTGTTGCAGTTGATCTGAGTGAACCTGACGATGAGCTGTCCAGACTTACCAATCTGAGGCTTCTGAGAGAGGCTCAGTATTTATCTACATTTACCGGCTGTAAGATTGTAATGATCAATGCCGTTCCTCCTATTATTCCTCCTATAGCCGTGGATATGCCAGGATTCACTCCAGACAGTCTGTATGATGAGTCCTTAAAGGACAGCTGTCATAAGGCTTTAGAGTTTGCTAACAGACATAAGATCAAACCAGAAGACTGTTATATTGCCGAAGGGGCAATTGACGAAGTCATTTTATCTAAGTGCGAAGAGATAAAGCCTACCGCACTGTTTATTGGAACCTCTGCAAGACGTGGTATTGCCAGCGCAATTTTAGGCAATATCTGTGAAAGAGTTGCTGACAGTATTGATTGTGATGTCTTTGTTGTAACTCCTAAGGCTGTTGTCAGAGCTGTTCCTACAACCACTCCATCAAAAAGTTTCTAATATGCAGAACGATAAGAATCTACCTGAGCAGGCTGATGCTTACGCACGTAATGTCAGCCCTTACTTTAGTATTGAAGATAAACAGGAAAAATACAAGGCAGATAAGCTCTTCAAGCGCCTGCGCCGAAAGGTTGGCCATGCCATTGGTGATTACGGCATGATTGAAGAGGGCGATAAGATCTTAGTCTGTATGTCTGGCGGCAAGGACAGCTATGTTCTTCTGGACATGATGCTGTCTCTAAAGCGTTCCGCTCCTATAGACTTTACTCTTATCCCTGTACATATTGATTCAGGCTTTCCAAATGCACCTGAGCATCTTTTAGAGAACCATTTAAAGAAAGTCGGTCTTGAGTATCACATGCTCAAAAGACCTGTATACGAGATCTGCAAGGAAAAGCTTTCTGACGGTGTTCCATACTGTTCTTTATGCTCAAGACTTCGTCGCGGTTTTCTGTACTCATTTGCAAGAGAGATTGGAGCTAACAAGGTTGCTTTAGGTCATCACAAGGATGACTGCTTATCAACCTTCTTCCTGAATCTGTTTTACTCTGGCATGATGAAGGCAATGCCTCCGGTTTTAAGAAATGATAAAGACGATCTTACCGTGATTCGCCCTTTAATCTACTGCCGAGAAAGAGATCTGATTGCTCTGTCAAAGCTAAAGGAATATCCGCTGCTGCCTAAGGGGCTTTGTGGCTGGGGAGAGGATCAGCAGCGTGCCAACATGAATAGGATGATTAAGCAGTGGGATAAAGAATATCCAAAGCGTGCTGATATTGTCTTCAAGTCTTTAAAGAATGTTGCTCCATCTCATCTTCTGGATAGGGAACTTTTTGATTTTACAAAAATTTCCAATGGTCCAAAGGTGAAGTAAATCCTATCTTAAGTCTCTATATCTTTAAGAATCGATTTCACAGGCTATGACTTGTGGAATCGGTTTTTGTATTACACTCTGATTTCTCCTGTCTTATTAAGTTTTAAACCGGCAAAATAATCATAAAACCATCAACTTTCTTGTAATGTTTCTATATAATTTGTATTGAAACGTGTAAGGAATAACAAATGGCAAAGAAAAAAATCATCGTAGGAATGAGCACTTTATCTGAGATTAGAGATAAAGGTGGCATTTATGTAGATAAAACAAGGTTTATTGATTATCTAGAAAATAATGCTGGCACCAGTGTTCCGGTTTTCCTTCGTCCTCGACGTTTTGGAAAGAGTCTTACTGCAAGTGTGCTTCACAGTTACTATGATATTTCTGAAAAAGATCAGTTTGAAAAGAATTTCAAAGGTACTTGGATTTATGATCACAGAACTCCTCTTGCCAGTTCCTACTATGTCATTCATTTTGATTTTTCAAATGTTTCCTCAGACCCTGCACAGGTGAATAGAAGTTTCATAATCTCGGTTGCCGCCAGTATTTCAAACTTTACTGATAAATATCCAGAGCAGAGCCTTGCAAGAGAAGAGCTTGAGCCTTCTCTGTATAAAAATGCCACAGAACTTCTGACCAAATTTCTGACAAAATTTTCAGGTAATGTTGGTGCAGGTGAATATCTGTATGTAATTATTGATGAATATGATCACTTTGCAAATGAGATCCTTTCCAAAGATAAGGAAGCCTTTAAGGATATAACCTCAACAGCTGAAGGGCATGAAGGTCTTATAAAGCAGTTTTATGCTCAGCTTAAAGCCTATTACCGTGGCAATCGTAATGGAGGAATAGACAGATTCTTTATTACTGGAGTGTCTTCAGTTTCCTTAGATTCAGTAACTTCAGGCTTTAATATAGCAACTAATATTAGTTCTGAGCTAGATTTTGGTTCTATGATTGGCTTTACCCATGATGAATTATCCGTGGTTATCGATGAATCTGTAGATTTTTCTCTGCTACCTAATAATATTACAAAGAGTCAGATAATACAGATTATGGAAGAGAATTTTGACGGTTATTCTTTTAATAGATATTCCAACGAGAAGCTGTTTAATTCAAATCTCTGTCTTGATTATCTAAGAAAGATGCTTTCAATAAAAACTCTTCCTGACTTAAATGAAATATCTCTGAATGATAATACTAGCAAGCTAAGAGGAATGCTGAATCTCTGTGAGGATTACGTCAGAGAAGAAATAGTCAGGGCAATGTTTAATAAAAGGCCTATTGTTACAGAACTCCCTGACAAGATGAATCTGAACAGTACCAATTATTTTGATAAATCTCAGATTGTATCTCTACTTTATCACTTGGGGTATCTGACAATAGACACCGATGCTTCCAGAGAAGAAGGTGTTACAAGCTTTGTTATTCCCAATAAAGTCTATGAGAAACTGTTCCTAGACTACTGTCGTCTGTCTATGGGGTACAGTGCAGATGCCTACAAAGATTTATCTTCCATGTATAAAGAGTCTGCTGATATAACTCCTCTTATTGAAATAATAAAAGAACAGATAGAGACCAAGCTTAATCCTCAGTCTTTAGGAAAATTTACTGAAATGGCACTGCAGCTGATATGTGACAGTATCATTAACAACAGTAGAAAGAGACAGCTTAACTCTTATATAGAATTTTATACAGGAAAAGGCTTTGCAGATGTATTTGTAAAGAATATCTATCCAAACGGGCACTATTTCCTGCTTGAACTTAAATACCTGCATAAAAAGGATGACAGCAAGTCTGCTGTAGAAGGAAAACTTGCAGAGGCAAGAGATGAAATTGAAAGATACCGTGAGGGCACAGTACTAAAAGAAAAGGTTGGTAATCATCCTCTAGACTGCTATGCAATTGTTTTTGTTGGCTCAGAGTGCAGATTGTGTCAGAAAATCAGTTAAGAGCTTTCTTAAGACAAGGGCTTTCTGCCAGAGTATTTTCCCAACAGCTATAGTTCAAACGAAGAATTATATTAGGCAAGTTTTGTTGAATTTGCTATACAGTGTTTAATAAAGTAACCCATTGTAATTTA
>AUXO013460398.1_pt1 | contig 10919 bp, 9 predicted proteins | sample 768731 | NCBI WGS metagenome assembly AUXO01 (sample SAMN02715735, study PRJNA202380) | gut metagenome | biome: sheep rumen | host: Ovis aries | place: New Zealand: Palmerston North
TTTAATGCCTGTAGCATCTGCTCCGTCGTAATCCATTCTTTCTTTTCCATCACCTTTTTCGGCAAAGGTCGGAGATCCTTCTGGAACAGACAAATATTTTAGATCACGTTAGATCACCACAATGAGTTCTTAATAAACTTTAGATCAAAAGCAATATGGCAAAAACACAAATATAGCATAAATCTAATGTTATGTACGTGACAAAATCTTTAACTTTCTTTACTCTCAAATGCCTTAATGACTTCTTCATACTTTTTCACCCAATAGGCACCGCGTTCTTCTTGAGGGGTAAGCAATAGCGACTTTTTAAAAAATTTCCCTTTTGTTTCCTCGATGGGTTTATCTAGATGAATCAGCCAATAAGTATTGTCACGCGTTGGTTTATAATCAGAAGTATGTGAAGCCATCTCTGTCACCTGTTCACTCGTTTTCACCTGTGGCTTCAACTTGGAAATACGACATAATTGTGCCTGTCTAGAATCCTTTCCATAAAACGCCAAAACATATTCAACCCCCAGAAGTTTAGGCATCGACATAATCTTACTAATTGGCAATATGTAAGTATGCGTTTTCTCGAACCATTCCCACTGCTCCTTAGAGCCAACTCTTCCCACAAGCACATGATGAGGTTGTTCTATCTGTATTGCTCCATTGAAATCAACCAGAATCATCTCTTTGAAAGCTTGCCTAACCTCGAAATTCTCTAGTTCCTCCCTGCGACGCAAAGCCAGTTCAAGGAAAGATGACTCCATATCAATTCCTAAAAATTTCCTTTCAAAAAGTGAAGCGGCAATACCCGTCGTTCCGCTACCACAAAAAGGGTCAAGTACCCAATCTCCCACATTTGTTGAAGCCATAAGAATTCGCGCTAAAAGGCTCAGAGGTTTTTGGGTTGGGTGTTTACCGCAAGACTTTTCCCATTTAGCTACTGCAGGCATCCTCCACACATCTGTCATCTGTCTTCCGTCATTTAGCTGGCGCATGAGTTCATAGTTATAGCGATGATAAGCTCGCTTTGATTTCTTTGCCCAAATGATAAATTCTGCAGAGTGTGTAAATACACGGTGTGATATATTGTCAGGTGGATCCGTTTTGTTCCATGTCACCACATTCAATATTTTAAATCCTAAATAAGACAACTGATTAGCAACTGAAAAAATGTTATGTTGAGTTCCACTTACCCAAATTGTTCCATTATCTTTCAACTTGTTTTTGCAAGCCGACAACCATTTACGATTGAATTCATCAACATACTCTTGCGAAGGAGCTTTATCCCACGTTCCTTTATCCACACATACAACTTTACCGCTACTCAAACTGATGCCACCATTTGATAAGAAGTAAGGTGGGTCAGCAAAAATCATATCGAATTGAAAATCAAATGCATCAAGAACTGAAACACAATCACCCTCAACGATTGTGAAGTCATTATTCTTAGAGCGATAAAATGGGGTTATTGCTGCCATCTTTCCTGCTTTTAAGTATTATCATCCTCTATTTCACGAACAATTCTATATCTTGACCAATCATTTGGGACATCTTCTTCGGTACCATCGTCATACTTAATAAGAAGGCGAAGTGAGCCCTTTCTGGAGTGTTTTCTAATAACGAGACCATATTTATTGCCGTATCTAACTCTGTCCCCGACCATTGCCTCACTTCTCATATCACTCATAATTTGACTGGCACTTTTGGGAGAAGCAGATTCCCTTCGATGAGATGTAGACGTTGAAGAAGGGACGATTGTGTAGGATGAAGGATTATTTACTATCATATCACGCACCTTATCTTCGTATTCCACAATAAGTTTGGAAGAACGGCCTTTAACAAGTATTTTTACTACTTTACAGTGTCTGTTTTTATATAGCAAATTATCGCCAACTTTCAAGCCATCAAGCTCAGGAACCTCTTCCCCGACCATCGTCTTCTTTTTTGTGGCACGCGGTTTTGGAATATTACTTTTAGGGATTTTAAGTTCTTTTCTACGAGAAGAAGGCGTAGAAGAATGGACGATTGTGTAACGTGAAGGTTTATTATCAACCATATCTTGTACTCCATTTTCGTATTCGATAATAAGTTTAGATGAGGATTCTTTAACAAGTATTTTTATTACTTTACAGTGCTTTTTATTATAAAGCAAGATATCGCCAACTTTCAAACCACCAAGTCTAGAAACCTCTGAACCTATCAAATGGTCATCATGGTATGTGTGTGTAACAGAACCTCCAGATTGCCGACCATTTGTAGGCAGTATACTTGCAGGAAGAACGCCTCCACACTCTCTTTCTTTTTTTTGATTATCAGAAATATGAGTAAGAAAAGCATCTTCCTTCCATTTCACAACACCGTGTATAACCCCATTAACTATTACTTCTTTTGTTTTTCCTTCCTTATTTCGAATAGCGACAATATTTTTGCCCTTTTTTGAGGACTTTATCACCTTTGGCAAAAAGGGTTCAAAACTCGGTAAAAATAGCAGACAATCACCATCACTAATAACGACATTATCTTCCACAATATTTTGACGTATCTTTAATTTTGCCTTTTCAACGATTTGCCTCGCCCTCTCTCGTGTAACATCAAAACAGTCTCCGATTCTATTTAAAGACTCTCTCATTATATAATCTCCGATTCCATAATACATTTTTAGCATTAAAGAAGCTCTCTTATCCAAATATTTAAAAAATGTATTAACAAGAAAAACATAAAAATCAAGTTCTTGAAAAGCATCTGTATTAGCATCACTCTTTTCATAACAATCCATATCATCACAGAGGGATGTCAATTCCAAAATATCATCCGGCATATTATAGATAATATCGAGTTTTTCCACATCATCAATCCCGTCAATCTTAATATCATAGATTGAAGGTGGATAATCATTTTCCTGTATAAATTTATCAATAAACCTTCTTACCCTACTATAAAGACCATATTGGTTGAGCGGTAATCTAATTATATATGGTTGCCATGATAATGCAAAAAGAACCGATTGTAAAATCCAAGATTTTGCATAAACAATAAAGTTTTTGAAATTTTTATAATCGAAATGCTCTATCGCTTTTATCAACCCGATATTACCTTCCTGTATTAAATCATCCAACGCAACACCTTTATTTCGGTATAAGAATGCAATATTAGCTGCTAACCTTAAATGGCTCTTTACTAACTGCTCAAATGCTTTATTATCACCATCATGATATCTTTCAAACAATTCTAAAACTTCCTCATTTGAAAGGATTCGATAATGTGATAACTTTTTGATATAGGAATGATAAAAATTGCTGGAGCACGAATTCCTAAAGCGTTCATCATTGAATTTCGCTACAACAATTGGTTCCTTCTGCTTTTCTTCTGCAGAAGGATCCAATTGAATAGAACCCTCTTTTGCAAACCATAAAGAAGAACTGTCTTGATACCAAAAGGAGATATTATCAACAGAAAACAACACATCTGCAACATAGTATATGTCTAATTTGAGTTCGTTTGCTATCTCTCTTAATCTTAGACCATTACTATGCAATAACAAAGAGTATATTCTTTTGACTTCCTCCATATCTCTCGCTATGCAGTTCCCTTCATATATTCGATAATTTCTTCACACCAACCTATTAGGCATTTTGTTCGTCTGTCTATTACAGCTTCGCCATAATCCGGATAAAGTGACCTTACGATTTCTTTACCTTCTTTGACAGCTGTTCTTTTGGGATATAATGCGGTCTTTGCAAACAGCTGACCTATGAGTTCATGCTTAATAATCAACTCATAAATCTTTACCTTGGCATTCCGTGGTTCTTCTAAAATACTCTTACCTAATGGAGTTAAGTTGAGTTGATCGTCTATCAAATCAAGGAAATAGCACGCATTTGAATAGTAAGAAGCCTGCCTCATCTCAAAATTATTGAATTCAGCGATATCGGCTAAAGTACAATTTATGCTATTACCAATGAATTTGAATGTCCTAATGACAGTTGCCAAAGTATTAGCTTGTGGAAGTAGTTTTCTCATTATTTCAGATATCAATTAAATCTTTAGAAACCAGCATTTTATAATAGTTATGCAAAATTTCGTACCTATTGTTTTTGCTTTTATCCACAAAATCGACGCCTAATTTTTTGCATAATATAGGAAAACCTCCATTGGCATAGAATTCAAAGGCCTGATACATTTTGTTCCTGTCTGGGTCATCTTTTGCCTTTTCTTGCAAAATAGATTGATTTCCCTCTCTCACATATGCCAGGAAGTTCATGATTTCTTTTTCTCTGTCTTCAAAGTTGATGATCTGAACGGGTTCTGCATTATTTGAGAAAGGAACGTACGCATTATTTGCATAACCTATTAAGGCAGAAATGGTTAAGATTTGGTGATAGTCATTGAAGACCTTCAGTTCTCTCCAAAGATATCGCATCTGCTCCTCTTGATCATGATTGCGATTAATACGATATGTCGTGTCTATATTAATTGGCATAGTGCTTATTCTTTAATATATGTATAACCTTCTATTTCATTTTTGAATAACTTTATTTTAGAACAAACAGCAGAGTCTATAAAATGTGCAACCCAACCATAGCTCTTATCGTCTGCCATCAAAATAATCTGATTTGCAAATGTGTGAATATATCGTCCAACATTTTCCAAATTCTTCCCACTTAATTCCGTAAAAGGAGAATCTATGAGGAAAGGATAATCATGGGAGACCTTTAATTGATCTGTCGTCCTGTTTTCGTTTGAATAATCCAAAATGGCTTTTGCAAAGGCTAAAGAATTTACTTTACTTTGCCCTGTTGATTTGCCTTCAGCAACTTTAAGAATTATCATTTCATGAATCTCACTTTCTGTAACCCCATCGTCTTCAAGAGTTTTGAATGCTCCGCTATTGATCCAGCTGTTTCGTATTTCATCATATTTAGACCTGAAATAAGTAACAAGTCTGTACTTCTCCTTCTTACTATGTTGGCATAAATAAATTCTTCTCCCTTGATCTTCACTAAGCATAGAATATGCTTTTGATAAATATTCATTGATGTTCAGCAGTGACAGTTCGCTATTGCGTTCTTTTATCTTCTCTGTTGCTTCTTTAAAGAGATCAAGTACTTGGAGCTGTCCTTCAAGATTCATTATTTGTTCTTGGTTTTCTGAGGCATCATCCAACTCGTTCTTTGCTTCTTTTAGTCGTTTCTTTGCTCTTTCCATTTCATAAGAATTACGTTCCTCATCCTGATCGAGACGGCCCAACAACTGATTTTGTTCTGTTCTTTCTTTTTCAAGTTTTCTGATTGTTTCTGACACATTAGTCACCAGAGAAAGGGATATTTGGGAAAGCTCTTCTTTTATCTTTGCCACTTCATTTTCAGACTGTTTCATTAATTGATATGATTCTTTGAGGAGTTTCCTTGCCCTTTTTTCTTCCCCCTCAAATTGATTTGCCATATATAGAAGCGTGCTGCTAATATTGTCAGGGGGTAAAGTAGAAAGCATCTCGGTCAAATGTTGTATGGCATGTTCGTCCATGTCACAACCACAAATACATTTAGGCCGTTTTAGTATGCTTCTGACAGCTTCCACTGTTAATCCTACAGGAACATCAATATTTTCTAAAGAACGTTTAGCGTCACTTATCAACCTGTCTGTAACCAACGCATAGCCATCAGACAAGCGTTTATAGAAAGTATCAATATTATTCTCAAAGACCTTTTTGGCTTTATCAAAATCTTTCTCCAATCCCTTGCGTTTTTGCTCTAACTGTTGTGCTTCTTCTAGCTCGCCCAACTCCTGCGAAAGTTCTTCTATCTTTTTTTTAACCTTTTCCTGATTTTTACTAATTCCACTTAGAGCGATTTTCTTTTCTTCAATTGTTTCTTCAAGTTCCGCTATTTCCTTTTCAAGTTCTTCTGCCGAAGTATTTCCAGAAAGCTTGTTGATGCGAATCTTTTCTTTCCGGATATCGCCCCTCAAATCTTTTATTTCTGTTAAACAAAGATCGAAAAGTTTTTCATTAGTAACTAGCGAGATAACATTCTTAATAGTGTTAATTGACTGATCACTAATTATATTAAGTTTTTTCATCCGTTCACCATCAAAGGTGATGCCTTCCAAAATGGACTTTGGAATAATTCTTGACAGAAGATTCTCAACAATCTCTTTATCTGTTTCAGGGACGGTACGTTCTCCATTTGGTTGCGTATGGCTCAATTCAACCTTGACTATTGAATTGATTTTATCGTTTAACCGCATGAATGTCTCTGTCCTTTTCACAAAAAATTCTGTTTCTCTATTTGTAAATGACAATTCTACCCAACAGTCAACAGAGTTGGCATGCCGGTTCACCTCCAACTGATGATAAAGAGTCGAATTAAGTGAGTAAGGAGTCTCTTCTTTTTCTCGTAAACTCTTGAAGTTAAACCCATAGAGCACCCATTGAAAAGAAAATAAAATTTCTGTTTTGCCTGTTCCATTAACACCCAAAACAAGCGAAATGTTTTTGGTTTTCGTTGTGTCAAACTTAATCATCAGATTTTTGAAACAACGATAGTTGTGATATTTGATATAATTAATCTTCATAACTCTATTTCTTTTTCTCGATTGTTTTCACGACTTCTTCAAGTTGTGATTTCAGTATCTTTATATTGCCTGTCTCTTGGCATGTTTTTGCATATTTCAAGAAAGACCAAAAGCCTTCTTTCTGTTTCTCCGTAAAATGGAGTTCATCAAGAATATCTTCAATCGGGTTCTGTTTCATAATTTTCTACTTCATTAATTGTTATATGATATTTTTCTTCAATATTTGCAAAAAGCAAATTGTTGTCATCTTTATTCAAAGCAAGTCTATTGTATTCCTTTGCTCTTGAGAGTTCGATTTTCAAAAGACCTTCACAACCATAAGTACCAGCTTCTATAGCTGGCAAAACAACCATGTCATATATATATGCTATGGTCTTACCGCTTTCTTTACATTTTCGCAAGACTCGCCCACGGCGTTGAACAGTCTGACGAAGTGCACTATCACTGGCCATAATGTAAATTTTATCTAATTTAGGTACGTCAACGCCTTCATCAAAACATTTGATAGCCACCAAAGTATCAAAATAGCCTTGCTCGAATTCATACAAGACTTTCTTCCTGTTTAAAGTCTTGCTTGTAAATTGTGAAACTACAAGCCCTTTTTCATAGAGTATTTTGGTGACCGTATCAATAATTGTTTCACCTTCTTCATCTTTCCCTTGACCACAATAAACAACAGAATTCACAAAATTATAACCATTGTTTGTAAGTTCCCGAAGGAGAGATGGCTTTCCTGATGCCTGTTTTAGTATTAGACTTCTTTCCCTACGGAGTTTATTGATAGCTTCTAAATCAAGCTCTTTCTTGTTTAATTCTTGCGCCAAAAGTTTACTTTTATACTGAAATTTATCATTCTCCTCTTCGTTCAAACGAACAAAAATAGGGTGATATTCATATTTTGAAAGGAAATTGTTTTCAATAGCATCTTCTATTCCATAGTAGAAGGTTTTCCCTTGTGTAAAAAATCTGACAATAGCCTCTGATTCACTTTCACTAAATCGCTGTATTGTCGCACTGAGCCCTAATTTATATTTTGGATTCAATCTTACCAAAGTATCCAAGTTTCCTTTTGTCAGATTGTGAGCTTCATCTACAATAATAAACAATGGAGAAACCCGTTGAATAGAATCCTTCATTTTTGAAAAGAATGTGTCATAAATGGCAACACACAATACATCTTCTTCTCCATCATAGTACTCGATAGTAGCCTCAGCAATGGTCTGATTGAAAGAAGAACCATTTCCTCCAAATAAGTAAACTTTATTATACCCTTCTTCATTCAGTGCCCTTTTCCACTGCTCTTGCAAATCTATCTGAGGTACACAGACAATAACAAACAATTTTTCACCGCACTCTTTCTTCAAACGTCTTATGGTTTTAACAGAGGTAAATGTTTTACCTGTTCCTGTCGCCATTTCATAGAAATGATGGTAGCCATTATTGCAAAACTGCCTAATAGCTTCTTCTTGATACGGATACAAAGTTTTTTTGTTCGTCGCATCTCGACCTGAGATATATTTTTCTATTGCTGCTTCAAGTGTATCACTTCGCTTATAGCATTTTAGCAATTCCTTTTCTACTGCTTCAGGAAAATCTATTACGACAACTGTGCTGACTTCATTGTTCCATAAAGATGAGAAATAGTCCTGCTCTTCAGCAATGAAACTATACATATTTTCATCTTGCCATGAATAGTTAACACGTATACTCTCTTGGTTATGAACAAATGCTCTTATTGTCTCATTAAGAGAGCCATTAAAATATACTTTATTACCTGTTTCATCAGTAAATATTCCAAACTTTTCATGGAATATACCCAAAGGTTGGTAAGCTATTTTTATCTTCAGTTTTCTCACAGATAGCATATTGCAAACCACATCCAACTGGTTGAGTTCATCATCTGAAAGTTTACTTTCCGTTATTGTCCTCAAAAGTGATTGGGTTATATGGCTTTCGTCTAAACTGATACAAGCATCTATAAGTTCAGCATCTGATTGAGATATTTCAGGATTACAGATTATATTAATCTGACCACCTTTTTGGACAAAATGAATTATCCCGTCAATAGATAAAGTCAATGAATGTAATGAAAAAAAGCCCACAGCTCTGTCAAGCCTGACACTCTCGCAAAAACACGGAATATAGAAATCTCTATCTATAGAATCCTTATGTGTTCTATATATATATTTAAAATCTATTTTTTTCAACATGGCTTTCAATTTTTATAATTCCTGATAACTATTTCTCCTTGTTCTTGACGCTTATCTGGATTCGCATTTATAAATCGTGGTGCTAAGATATATTCAATATTATATCCTTGGTACAAATTTTCGAAAAAGGATTCACCGTTTTTAGTTCTACTATCTGAATTACTAACCATGATTTTGCATCCTAAACCTGACAAGTGGTCACAAAAGAGTTTAAGTTCCTCTTGCTGTGTGTCACCAAATGGGGCTGTAGAATATTCCTTGAAATAGGAAGTTTCGCTAACAGGACGATATGGAGGGTCAAAATAAATAAAGTTTGCATATTTACGACTAAGATTCCTTATTATGTTTTTATAATCTCCAGGTTCACGGATAACCAATTCAACAGAGGACAATAGTTTATGGTCTGCCAATATTAATTCTTCATTGCAAATGACAGGATGTTTGTATCGTCCATAAGGAACGTTGAATGCCCCTGAAGTATTCACCCGAAACAAGCCATTAAAGCATGTGTGATTCAAAAATATAAATATGGCAGCTCGTTCATCTAGATGAATTCCCTTTTTGTTAAATTGTTGCCTGTAAGCATAATACAGTTCCTTTTTATCTAATATATCTTCATTATAGTAATTCTGCTCAATCAGTTTTAAACGCTCTATTAAAATATAGGGTTCTTTTGCAATCAACTGATAACAACGTATAAGGTCGGGGTTGATGTCGTTAATGACAACCTTTCTTATACATTTGTGTTTTTGCAACATATGAAAAAGCATAGCGCCTCCGCCAACAAAAGGTTCTATGTATGTTACATCTTGAAGATCGTCGAAATTTACTGGGAGCATTTCTTCCAGCTTCAATAGAAGTTTTCCTTTTCCGCCAGCCCATTTGATAAAAGGTTTGGCTGTTATTTGTTTCGCGTCTTTCTCACTAGATGTATCATCTGCCTTATTCCTGGACATCAGCCTATTCTTCCTTATAAGTTAAATTGTTTAGGTTTTTCAATGGTTCTCCCAAGGAACACGTCAAAAAGAAAATTTGTCCATCGCCTTGTTAAGAGGGAGATTAAGTGCAAATATAAAGCATTTTTGTGAGAAAGCACAATTATTTGCATATAAAATTGAAACAATAATGCACTTTTTCCAAATTGTAATAAAAAAAATGGAATGTTACCTATATTCTAAATGCTATTTTTGCCAAATTATTACTAGCACTTCATTGTCAAAATGAAAACGACCTTGATTAATTAAGAAAGATACTATTCCTTCTCGAATAAGGAAGCTACCCTGAAAGAGAAGAAGAATCAGTGTGTAAAATAAACAGACAGTAAGTTGAGAGACTTACTACATTCAGCATCCAAAACTCGACAAAAGCCCCTCACAGCACCTTGCAGCACCAGCGCGAGACCTTGAGCATGACGCCGATGCCCGGCACCTCCTTGAGGAGGAAATATTTGTGGTTCTGACGCACGAGACGGCCGGTGAGGCCCTTGAAGGGTCCATGGCACACGAGCACAGGGACGCCGGACTTGTGGCGCGCCTCGTCGCTGCTGATATACTTGCGCATCTCTATCTCGGGGTTGCACATGGTGCGGAACTCAAACATCTGCTTGGCCGGAATCTCATAATACTCACGCGTCTGGCGGTCTTTGGTGATGACAGAAATCTTAAACTGACACTGCTGCACCAAATGCTTCATCTCAAGGCTGCTCAACGTCTTGCGGACAAAAAGGAGGTTGCTCACCACTGGGCGCAACTTGCGCTTCATACGCCCCTGCTCATCCTCATACACCCGATACTGCATGGGAATGAAGCACTCGAGATTGTGCTCCTTGAAATAGTCGCTCACACGAAGCTGGTTGTTGGCAAACAGGCGGATGGCATACCAGGGGGTCTGGTCTTCGGTATCCATGGGCGTTGGCTCCGATGTCTGCGTGGGCGCCGCGTGCTGGGTGGGCTCTATGGTGGTGAGTTGGTCTTGCATTATGACGGTAAAATGGGGTTGTTATCAAATGGACTGCAAAATTAGTGTTTTTCCACCTAATGGCCAAATACGTTAACATTAATTATGTGCATCATCAGGCAGGGTAACTGTTCTGCGATTATTGTTTTTAACACAAATTCCCACGAATTGATCAAAAATTTCAACAATATG
>AUXO017923279.1_pt1 | contig 10919 bp, 7 predicted proteins | sample 768731 | NCBI WGS metagenome assembly AUXO01 (sample SAMN02715735, study PRJNA202380) | gut metagenome | biome: sheep rumen | host: Ovis aries | place: New Zealand: Palmerston North
AATGATGGAATTTTATATGCTCAAATTTCTGATCCTGATATGAAGCATCCAATTTTTAACGCTTTAACTTGGCCTGAAAATAAAAAATCATATCTTAAACCTTTTGATTTATTTGATAATACAATGACATTCTTTAGACCAAGATACAACGATTTTCCTTTGCTGCAATATGCATTTGAATGTGCAAAACAAAAAAATGCATATCCAATTGCTTTTAATGCCGCAAATGAAATTGCTGTGCATGCATTCCTTGATAAAAAAATTGGCTACCTCAATATAGCAAGAATTGTGCGTTCTGTTCTGGATTATAATTGGAATAATCCTTTAAATTCATTTGAAGATGTATTTGAAGCTGATAAAAAAGCAAGAAAATTAGCATTGGAGCTGATATGAAATGGTTGTATGGCCTACTCTGCTTATTCTTTTTAATTTTATTTCATGAATTTGGACATTTTCTTGCAGCTAAATTGTTTGGAGTTAAAGTTGAAAGTTTTTCCGTAGGCTTTGGACCAATTCTAATTCATAAAAAAATTCATGGGACAGATTATAGAATTTCTCTTTTTCCTCTCGGCGGCTACTGTGGAATGAAAGGAGAAAAGGATTTTCAAAATGCTATAGAAGCAAAACTTTCACAAATAGAGGCAGAAAAAGATTCTTTATATGGAATTCACCCATTAAAAAGAGCTCTTATTGGATTTGCAGGACCTTTTTTCAATTTTTTCTTTGCTTTTATTGCATATTCTTTAATATCTGGGATTGGATATAAATATTACACATATTCAAACTCAATTTTAATCAATGAAAACATTACTAGTTCAGTAGCAAAAGATGCTGGATTAGAATCAGGGGATATAATAACTTCAATTAATGGAAAAGTAACAAATGATTTTTCTGATTTAATTCAAGAAATTTCTGTTCGCCCTGATGAAGATTTAATTTTAACTGTTGATAGAAATGGCCAGAATCTTTCTTTTAATTTACATTCGGAAATGGATAAAGCTACAGGCTCTGGTAAAATAGGAATTGCTGCAGATACTAGTAAAATATTAGAAAAAGAATCAAAAAAATATTCCTTTTTTCCAGCTCTTGGCCACGGATTTTTAGAAAGTTGCAATTCTGTCATATTAACTATAAAAAGTATTGGTCTTCTATTTAAAGGGGTCGATTTAGATAATGCAGTTTCTGGTCCTGCTAGAGTTACAGAAATGTTAGGTACAACTGTAAAAGAAGGATTTTCCGCTGGATTTAAACAAGGTCTCATTGCACTTTTATCTTTAATGGCAATAATTTCTATTTCCTTGTTTATAATGAATCTTCTTCCAATTCCAATTCTTGATGGTGGATTAATTTTAATTGCAATTATTGAATTTGTTTTCCATAAAAAAATAAATCCAAAAATTCAATATTATATTCAATTTATTGGATTGGCTTTCATTGCCTTACTATTTATAATTGGATTACAAGGTGATATTAAATATTTTTTAAACAAAAATTAAAAGGAAATTTATGAAAAAGATTATTCTTATTTTATTAACATCATTTTTAAGTTTTACAATTTTTGCTGAATCACACTTTTCTACTCAATCACATCAAGCACAAGTTACAAATATCATTCCTGCTATTGGACAAGATAATGATGGTTCTTATTTTTCAACAAGTGAAGACGGATTTGTAATTAAATGGTCAGATGATAATCAGGGAGAACACTATCAATTTACTGATGAAGGAATAAAACTCATTGCTTTATCACCAAACGGAAACTATATAGCAATTTATGAAAGTGATGGTGGTTCAATAAATAAGGTAAGTGTTTGGGATTGGACAACTTTAAATAGAAAGTTTTATAAAAAATTTAAGGATTCCATTACAGCTTTAAAATTCTCAGCAAAAGGAAATTACTTAATAATAGGAACAGCAACTGTAGACGGAGCTGTTTTCTATAGAACATCGGACTGGAAGCCGGTAGATAAAATAAAAACTAATACAAGTATTGTAAATTATATTAATACCAGTGAAACAGAAAAAACTGCAATTTTTTATTCACCTGCAGGAAGTCTTACATACTATAATCTTACAAATGGAAATGTTAAGAAAAAGTTCAAAATTATACAGGGCTTATCTCAGGTAATAATGTTTAATAATGATAAATTTATTGCTGGTGTTAAGGATAATCAAATCTATATAATTAATGCTTTTCTTGGAAATTCCGTTTCTTCTGTATCAGCAAATAACCCAATAATTTTATCTAGAGAAAACGACTATAATCTTTATTATTTAGAATATGATGGGCGAAATACCTATGAACTCAAAATGTTGGAAAGTAATGAAGATAATACTGTTTCTAACCCAAGAATTGTTAAAGTGATGAAGGGACCTCGTGCGTCATCTGCAATTTGTACCGGTGTAAAAAGTCATGGAAATTTATACTTTGGAGATAAAACTGGTGCAATATATAAGACTGATACAGATGCATTAACTTCAACAGAGAACTTAAAAGAATTAACAGAAGATACTTATTCTAAAATTTACGGTATGACCCCATCTGATACAGATTTCTACTTCCTTACAGAAAACTCAATCTATAAATCTTCATACGATACAGGACTTGTAAATAAACTCTATAATACACAAGGACAAAGGGATATTACACAGTATAAAGATAACAATGTAATTTTATGGTCCAAAGCATCAAAAGTTCCTGTTCAAAAAATTGATTTAGATAAACAAAGTACTGAAGTTTTATTTACACCTAAAGGAAATGTACAAAACTTAAAAATTTGCAGTTTACACCAAAAAGATTACATTATTGAAATTGAAAGTAATACAACTGTAAACCTTTATGATATAGAAACAAAAACACTTAAAGAAATTTATTCAGGAATGGGCGTTCAGGATGCCATTTTAACAAACGATGGAAATATTTATATTGCAAAATCAGCAGCAACCAATCCACAAGTTCCACTTTTAAGTGTAAATATTAATACTATGGAAACCGTTCCTATCAAAATTAGAGGAAACGTTGCTTATGCACTTAGTACAGACGGAACAACGATTTATGGAATTAACGTTATTTCAGATGAAGATGGCCGTAACACTTATGTTTTCTCTTATAATGTAAATTCAAAACAGATGACAAATATCTTAAAATTTGCTGATGAAGATGCAGAAGCATTTACTTATCTTTACGAAAATAATTTGTTCACCAATATTGGTAAAAACAAAGTATATTGTTATAACATCAGCTCAAAGAAACGATTTTCTTACAATCGTTCAGCCTCTATTCCTCAAAGTATATGTCAAAATGGAAAAAGAGTTGTTATCTTAAATAATAATGGTTCAATTTCCTGGTGTGGAGCAAGCGATTCAAAACTTTTAGCTGACTGGTATCTTACAAAAGATGATCAGTGGTATGAGTTTTAAAATGTACTTTTAAAACAAAAAAACGGTCAAATATTCATTAATTTGACCGTTTTTTTTAAGATTGAGGGTTTATTTCAAAACCCTCAAAACGGCGAAGTCAAGGCTTTAAGCGTAAGCGTGCCTTGACTCGACGTATTTTTTTATACCCAATCAGCTGTATTTACATTACAACCTCTCATAAGAGCTTCTGAATAAACCATTACATAGCCATCAACAGATCTATCCCATGAGAAATCTTTTTCCATCCCCTTCTTTTGCATTTTAAGGATATGGTCCTTTTTATTGTAATATGCATACAAAGCCCATCCAACAGTATTGTAAATTGCAGATGGTGTTAAAGCATCAAAAAGGAAACCTGTTCCTTCTCCAGTGAATTCATTATATTGTTCTACAGTATCAGCTAAACCACCAGTTCTACGTACAATTGGAAGAGTACCGTAAAGCATAGAATACATTTGATTAAGTCCACATGGTTCATAACGAGAAGGCATTAAGAAGAAATCAGATCCAGCTTCTATTAAATGACTTAAACTTTCATCATAACCTATATAGGCTCGCAGATTTGGTAATTTTGATTGAAGATTATTAATTTCATCTTCACACCATTTTTCACCTGAACCAAGAATTGCAAACTGTAAATCCATATTTACACACATTGAATAAATACTTCCATACGCAGGTGCAAAAACTTCAGAAATACCTTTTTGATCGGCAAGACGAGTAACAATTCCTATTACAGGAACATTTGGATTTACAGGTAATCCCATTCTCTTTTGCAATTCAGCTTTACATTTAACTTTTCCAGCCATATTTTTAGAAGTGAAGTTTGCTGGAATTAATTTATCTTTTCCAGGATTCCATGTTTCAAGATCACAACCATTTAATACGCCCTTTACACAGTCTGAACGAACACGTAAAAGACCATCCAAGCCAAATCCACCTTCTACGCTCTGCATTTCGCCTGCATAAGTTGGAGAAACAGTTGTTATCATATCAGCACAAGAAATACCTGCCTGCAAAAGATTGATAGCTCCATGATGTTCAAGTCCGGCACCATAAAATAAGCCCCAGTCAAGTCCCAAAGCAGGGAATGAATCTTTTCCGTAAACACCCTGATAACCAAGATTATGAATTGTAAATACGGATGCTGTATGGGCAAAATAACCGTTTCTACAAACACATTTTAAAAGCACAGGTACAAGAGCACAGAACCAGTCATGGGCATGCATAATATCTGGATACCATCCCAACATACGACAAAGCTGGAAAGCTCCATGACAAAGTAAAGCAGAACGATATGGATTATCATGAAAATCAGGTTCAAATTTTGTTCCATAAATACCATCGCGACCATAAGCTTCTTCATGATCTATGAAGTAAACTGGAATATCTGTATTTGGTAGAGGTGACTGATAAAACTTTACCCAAGTTTCAATTTGTCCGGCTGCAACTGCAACAGGTTTTTCAATTGGCGTAAGTTTTGTTCTGTCAATTTTATAATATCTAGGCATAACAATTCTTACATCATGCCCTTGTTTTCTTAAATTAATTGCGAGTGCGGAAACTGCGTCTGCTAACCCACCAGTTTTTGCAAATGGTACAGTTTCTGAAGTTACCATTAAGATTTTCATTTCGATTTATCCTCCACTGCCTTTTTGAAGGCTTCTTTACTATTTAAAATTGTCTGTTCACTACAGCAATATGCAATTCTAAACCATCCTTTACCAGCGAAACCTGAACCTGGAGCACAAAGAATATTGTATTTTTTAAGATGATTTGTAAAAGCCATATCATCATCATTCCAGCCATCTGGAACTTTAACCCAAAGATAAAAAGCACCTTCAGGTTTTACATATTTAAGGCCAGCATAATCCATTACTTCCATTATTTCATTACGACGTTTTTCGTAGGTTGAAAAATCACATTCAGCATCCCATGATTTTGCAATAACCTTCTGGAAAAAAGCTGGAGAGTTTACATAACCTAAAACTCTTGTAGAAAATATTGCAGCAGCAATAAAATCTTTAGCTTCAGGATTTTTAGGATTTACACAAATATATCCAATACGTTCACCAGGTAGACTTAAATTTTTTGCAAAACTTGTTACAACTACAGAATATTCATATTTATTGAATACAGGAGCAACTTTTTTTCCATCATAAGTAATTGCTCTGTATGGCTCATCCAAGATGATATAAGGATAACGACCAGTTTTTTTACCATGGTCTTTTAATACTTTTACAAGATTATCAATATCTTCATCTGAATATATACGTCCAGTAGGATTATTTGGAGAGTTTAATAAAATTGCAGCAGTTTTTTCATTTAATGCATCTCTAATAACATCTGTATCAAGACTAAAATCATCTTTTGTTTTTACACCAACAATTTCACCATTATGATTATGAACATAGTGTCCATATTCGGCAAAATAAGGACAAGGAACAATGACCTGGTCTCCATCATTTAACAAAGCTTTTAAAGTAGCATTAATTGCACCAGCTGCACCAACAGCCATTACAACATTTGAAAAATCAATTTCCATCCCCTGCTCAATACCAGTTTTTTTAGCCATTGCAGCACGAGTTTCTGGATATCCAGGATTTGGCATATAACCATGTCTAAGATGACTATTATCAGCGGCAATTTCCTTAACAGCATCTACAACTTTCTGTGGTGGATCTAAATCAGGATTACCAATACTAAAATCATAAACTTTATCTGCTCCATATTTTTTACGTAAAAGAGCACCTTCTTCAAACATCTTACGAATTACACCGTTAGATGGACTTTCAACAATATCGCGTACTTTCTTTGAGATCATAATAAATTAATTATAACACAGAATTGAAATGAATGTTTATTTTACTTATAATATAGCTAATGAAAAAGAACATTATTTTTACAATTATTTTATTTGTCAGCTCATTGGTTTTTGCAGATCCTTTTAATAAAAGACTTACATCCGAAGAAAGAGAATTATTAGCTTCTGGTGAAGTTTTGATTAAAAACATCAATTATGAAAGAAATATGTGTCTTGAAGAAAATTTTTCAGAATTATCTGATGAACTTCTTAATATAATTGATGATCTTAATCCTAAATATCTTGCTGAAATTATTCAATTTAGACCTTATGAAGGAAATGAAAATTTTGATGCCTTGTTGAAAGATTTTTTGTATAACGTACAAGATTATGCAGGAATTCCTTATTATTCAGAAAGAGCCCAGGCTTGGTACGACTTGTATGAATGGGCAAAAATTACAGATTCTGTACAGGAAGATAATCTTACAACTATGAAGGCTCAAATGAAAATGGAACCATTTGATATAGTTGAAGAGACTATTCATATTAAAACTGATAAAGAAGCAGTTTTATATGTTGCTCAAAATGATAATAAACTTAGATATCTGGATAAGTTTGATTGTATTTGGCCAGAAAAAATGAAAATTTGTATTTTACTTTTCCGTGATGAAGATAAATGGATTTTCTATGGAATTGGTGGTGTAAATGCACCTAGAATTCCTTTCTTTACTGAACGTATTCAAACTTCGTTTATTAACAGAATTAATACATTCTGTAGCTATATTTTCAAAAAATTCGAATAAATTATTCAAGAGTTATTATAAATTTCTTTGGGAGGAAATTATGATTTGGTTAATTGGCTGTAAAGGAATGCTTGGTAGTGAAATTGCTAAACAGCTTGATGAAAAAAAATTACCTTGGGTAGGTACAGATAGAGAAGTTGATATTACAGACCCACAAGCTCTTACTGATTTTGCAGATTCAATAGAAACTGCATCATACTTTCCTTCGGATCTAAAAAGAACAGAAAGAAAAATTACATGGATTATTAACTGTTCTGCCTATACAAATGTAGAAAAAGCAGAAGAAGATGTTGAACTTGCAGAAAAATTAAATGCCGAAGGTCCATTAAATATTGCAAGAGTTGCCAGAAAAATTAGTGCTAAATTAATTCATATTTCTACAGATTATGTTTTTAATGGTCACGGTACTACTCCTTATACAGAAGACCTGCCTAAAGATCCTTTAGGAGTTTACGGTAGAACTAAGGCAGCTGGAGAAGATGCAATTCAAAAGGAAATGAATACTTACTACATCATTCGTACAGCATGGCTTTATGGTTTTGATGGCAAAAATTTTGTTTATACAATGACAAAAGCAATGAATAGCCACGATTCAGTACGAGTTGTTAATGATCAGAAAGGAACTCCAACTTGTGCAGTAGATTTAGCAGAAGTAATCTTAAAACTTATTGATAAGAATAATAATGCAAAATCATTCTTTGGTAAAAATTCTGCTCCATCATATGGTATTTACCAATTTACAGACGGAGGAGAAACTAACTGGTTCGAATTTACAAAAGAGATTTACGCTCTTGGAAAAAAATATGGACGAATTACACAAGATTGTACAGTAAATCCTTGTACAAGTGCTGAATATGGAGCAAAAGTTGAACGTCCTTCTTATTCCGTTTTATCAAAAGATAAAATTGTTAAAGCATTAAAATTAAAACTTCCAAGCTGGCAGCAAAGTTTAGAGAAGTTTATCAAAAATAACAGGTTTGAACCAAAATGAAGAAAGTTTTATTAGTTTTATTTACAGCCCTAACTTTTATTTCGACTTCCTTTTCTCAAGAAAAATTAAAATCTTTGGAAGAAGAATATTATGATTATATGGCTCTGCAGGGGCTTACAGAAAGACCCACTATGGGATATAGAACCCTGTCAGATTCTGTTTGGACTATAGATGAAGATGAAAATCATCCTTGGAACAATAACAATTTAGGAAATACCAAAGCATTTTTTGAATTCGATTCACAAAATGCTAACTTTTTTACAAAAGGTATTTATAATGGGCTAAAAGTTAAATTATTTGGCCCAGATTGGTTTAACTCCATTAATACGAACCACCCTTTTGGACAAAATGATGGAGCTTTATGGCAGGGTGTTGGCTATAACACAAGTTTTTCTACAGGTTTAAGATTGGAAGCTTTTGGTTTTGAAGCAACTTTTAAACCTTTAGTTACATTTAGTCAAAATAAAGCTTTTTCATTCCAACCTGGAGTTTACGGTTCCGAATATTCATATTTCTGGGCTGGAAACATTGATCTTGTTCAAAGATATGGTAACACTTCATTTTGGCAGTATGATTGGGGTGATTCAGAAATTCGTTATACCTGGTATACTTTTACAATTGGATTTGGAACACAAAGTATTTGGCTTGGACCTGCCCAACTAAATCCTATGCTATCAAGTAATAATGCTGGTACTTTCCCAAAATTTGACTTTGGTTTAAGAAAAACCGATATCTATATCCCTTTTACAAATATAAAACTGGGAAAACTTGAATCTCGTATATGGATTGGTCAGCTTACAGAAAGTCAATATTTTAATAATGATGGAGTTATTGATAAGAATCTTTTTAATGGTTTCAATATTTCATTTTCACCAGCATTTTGGGAAGATTTAACAATCGGAACTACAAAAGTTTGTGTAACAAGATGGGGAAACAATTTCTGGAAATATATAAATCCTTTCTATGACGATAATGATATAAATGGAGCTGGAGAGGATCAAAAAGGTTCTCTTTATTTAGATATCACAATTCCAAATTTCTTATTTGATTTTTATGCTGAAGTTGGTTTTGATGATTATTCCAGAGAATTTATTGCAAATCCATTCCATACTACTATTTTCACACTTGGTTTAATAAAAGGATTTAATATTGGAAAAGAAAATAAATATTCTATTAAATTTTATACAGAACTTAATTTCTTTGAAATGAGTCAAGACTTCCAGTTGCAATGGTGCTATATGGGATATTACTCTCATGGACTAATTAGTGAGGGTTATACACAGAATGGTCAGATTATTGGTGCTGGATCAGGTTATTTCGGAAACAGTCAGTTAGTTGGCTTACAATTTATATTTCCAAAAGGTAATTGTGATATTTTTGTACAGCGTGATGCACCAGCCGTTAACTACATCTATAACATGGCCGTAAACAATGTTGCAAATAATTTAATAGATAATTATTGGACTCTTTATGAAACATTCACAACCTTAGGAATTAAAGGAAATTATTTTGTATCAAAATCATTTATTTTAAATGCTGAAATTGATTACACCTATATTTTCCACTATCATCATGTTCAATATGCAAAATCTAATAACTTTAGATTTGTTTTCGGAGCAAAATATAATTTCTAAATGAAAAAGATTTTTATTAGTTTTTTACTATTAATTCAATTTCTTTTTGCAGCTTATTCACATTCCTCCAACGATACACAGGTAATTCAAGCTGGTTCCTGGGTATATGAAGGAATGTATAATATTTCAACAGAAGTAAAAGAAGCTTTTTTCATTGAAAATCAACCAATGACTATTGGGGAATTAAAATATTATTTTAATCAAATTGAATATGAAAAACTTTCCGAAGCAGGAAAAAAAACATATAAAAAAGTAAAAGATATACTATATAAAAACGAAGATTTCTTTAAGGAACAAGAATTTCGAGTTTTTACAAATTTAATTTTAAGTCCAGAAGTTTATTATAGATCAAATACATCAATACCCTACTCTTTTGATTACTTTGTAAACGATAGAGCTGTAATCATACCTATCATTTTTGGTTTTTCAAATTATATTACAATTGAACCTGATATTTGTATTGGAAAAAATTATCCTTCAATGCAAGCAGCATCTAATTTTACAAATATTCCTTATGCAGGAAATCAATTTGATTTTAATATTCCAAAATTTGCATATGGGGCAAGCGGATATACAGGCGAAAAATGGGGTACAAACATTATTCTTGCAAAAGAAGGAATGTCTATTGGCGATTCAAAACTTGGAAGTATTGTATATAACAAAACTTTTGAAACAGATTTTTACGCTCAATTAAATGCATTTACTGATAGATTAAAGTATACAATGAATATTGTACAAGTGGACAATACAAAATACTTTTATACACATCAAATCAATACAAGAATTTTTAAGAATTTTAGATTTTCTGTAGTTGAAGGTTCACTCTTAAATTCTGCATTTGAACTTCGTTATCTTAATCCTTTTATGTTTATGCATTCCTTCTGTTCCTGGACTCAGTATCCAATGACAGAAGCAGAACTTATTTATTATCAGGAAAGTCGCTTTTGTGCATACATGGCAATTATGGGTGAATGGATGCCTTTTTCCAATTTTAGAATTTATGGAATGTATGCTCAGAATGAAATTCTTGATTTAGGTGGAGCAATTAATGATGCATCTTTATCTTATCCTGATAGTATTGGTGGCCAATTAGGTTTGGAATATAATTTCTTATTAAAAAATGCATCTTATTTAAAAGTAAATCTTGAAGCAGTTTATACATCACCATTTCTATATATTAAACAAAGTCCAAACTGGTCTTTATATAGAGCCAGACTTGATGTACAAACCAATTCATATGTATATAGTTGGCTTGGATCACCTTTTGG
>AUXO014635083.1_pt1 | contig 10918 bp, 3 predicted proteins | sample 768731 | NCBI WGS metagenome assembly AUXO01 (sample SAMN02715735, study PRJNA202380) | gut metagenome | biome: sheep rumen | host: Ovis aries | place: New Zealand: Palmerston North
TGACACCCCATCAATCAGGATAGCCCGCTACTTGGAAAAGTGCCTGTTCTTGAATGTCATTTGCAAATAGTATTGCATTGTAAACAAGCTATCTCTATTTCAACGAAACACTAATAAAATCAGCTAATTACTTAAATAATAATATATTTTTCATTATTTGTTCTGTATTATCTTAGCATTAAACGCTGTCGCAAAAGATTTATAAATATTTCTATTATAATGAAATCTTCTTTCTTTCATTAATGTCACACACTCATCTTCGGTCATATTTGCAATACAACTTAACTTATATCTCGCCCTAGAAGTACCTACGTACATAAGCTGTTCACCTTGATCATCTTTAAAAGAATTCATATCCATATCTACAAGAATAATTCCATCAGACTCAAGTCCCTTAAACTTTCTACAAGTTGTAAACTTAATATTCCTTTGTTCATAATTATATTTTGAGTCATTGCAATAATCAGCAATAATGCTACTTTCTTCTGTTTTGCAAGTTAACACCGTAATACTCGTGAATCCCGCATCAATGTACTTATTAATTTCAGCATTCAACAACGCCAGCGTATCATCCACTCCGGTTGCAAAACCTATCTCTGGAATATCTCCAAGCACTGCGCCATCTAATAACTTAGGCTTTTTCTCAGAGCCTAATAACCTAAGTGATGTAAGCGCAATATTTTCTGTATTACGACAGTTTCTATAGAGCGTCAGCTTACAATCAGCATCTTCTATATACTTAGGAACTCTCCGAGACTGAATCATCTGATTTTTATCATAAAACAAATAAAATGTACCATTCCTATCTTCATTACTAATTGCATTTTCTTTCAAAAGATCAATTAGTGCCTCTTCCTCAGCTTCAATCTTTCCAAAATCCTGTCCTTCATCAATTATTACATGTTGATATGGGAAACTACCCTCACAATACATTTCTTCAAGTTTATCCTTAAGTAAGGCATAATCAGCTTTCTTCGTCTCACAAATTTTACATGCTAAACCATCAATTGTGTAGTAGTGAACATGCGAAAAATGATAGACTCTCTTCAAATGTTCTTTCAAAAATGCATTATAACATAGGAACAAAACTTCCTCATTATTATTAGAATGCATTTCAGCCTTCTTTAATGCCATTACAGTTTTTCCAGTCCCAGCAAGGCCATTAATAATTGCATTATTTTGTTCTTCTAAATAATCAAGAAGCGCCACCTGTTCCTTCAACATACGTTTAAAAACGTTTTTAGTACGTTCAGTTTGAACTTCCTTTAATGAAATCAATTTAAAAGTTGGTGCCAAAGCTCTTTCTAAAATTCTTTTGGTATCATTCTCAGAAAGTGATGTAGTTGCCCTGTCTTGTCCATTAAATTCAAAAATATTATCAATACACTCTTTAATATGTCCAAAAGAATCGGATGTCAATGTTAATCTAATATCTCCTTCTCCTGGCAAATAATAGCCTTCAAACTTACTTGCTGGTACATCAGGGAACCACACAGCATGAAGCTTTTTACAATGATGATTTTCATATTCTAAACCATGTTCATTCATATAATCGCAAAGACACCATTTATTTCTCTTTGCTTGAATATATGGTCCATTATGTTTCATTCTCTTTCCCGAACCATACTGCCAAAAACCATTTTTAAATTCCACTTGTCCCGCCTTAGCTTCAAGACAAATAATACCTTTCTTAGGATGGAATATCACAAAGTCTGTTTCACTTTCTGTAATCACTTTTCCCTTAATAGACACAATTTCAAAGGAATGAAAAACATAGTAATCATCTGGAAGATCTTCTAACTCTTCAAACATTATTCCTTCATGACTTTTAGGATCAAACTCCTTGGGGATATCCGGTATCATTGTCGCCATATTATACACCCACTTTCTGAAGTAATTCAGCTACATCAAACCCTCTTTTAGTGCAATAAACATCCCAACCTGTCTTCTTTGCCAGCTCATAATAATCTTCCGCTTCATTTAAAAGCAAAATTACTTTTTTAGTATCCCATATAAGATTTGCTACAAACTCTTCACCCGATTCTTTAACCTTCACAGTTTTCCTGTAATATGGTCTAGCAATTATTTCAGGACTTTGTTCTTTAACAGCCTCAATTATGGATATTTCATCACTATCGAAACAGTCATCTAATAAATCAGACCAAATTTCTTTTGCGTTTTCATTCCCTGGATTTCTTCCGTCAGCTCCAAGTACAAGTTCCATTTTCTTTACTTTCTTCACATTACTGTTTATATGCCAACGTTCCATCTGGAACCTTTCAAAATTACCATCAATTTCAAATAACAAACGCTTAATTACATCTATTGCCAATTTTCTTTGAAGTTTACTATGATAAGATTGATTATAGTAATTTCTCAAGCAATTATAACAAGATGTATTTTCATCACAACAATTTTGGCTAACCTTTTCTAATGCTGCCTTCAAAGATTTCACTACATTATCCCTATCAAGCAATCGCTTCACATGCCCAGCCCCTCCCGGTACATTATCATAAAGTAAGATATCATAACTCTGCCACTCTAAATTAAGTTCAAGCACCCCATCAATATCTATTCTCTCTATTCCTAACGCAATACTGACACCTTCCAGAAAAGCGTAAAGGAATGATAACGCTTGTGGATATGCAATTTTATCTATTGTATTCAACAAAGGAATTGTAAACCTAGCCACATCTGTTTGAAATTTATGACCTAAACGAATATACTCAAGATCACTACAAGTACAATCAAACAACTTAAATGTTTTATGAGGCTTAGGAATCTTTACTAATTTAATTTCACCGTGCTTTACAATATCACTATAACCACAAACCGGACACATATAAAATCCCGACTTATTCATAACAAGAAGTTCGTCATCGCTACTTGTCTCAATACCAATAGAATTACCAATAACAAGTCTTTTCTCATCAGTCTTTCCATTACCAACATAAGAAACTTCACCAGCATATGAACGTTTTGGTTTAAGTCTAGTACTTTCCTTCGTTTCACCACTTTTAAATCCATATATTGGCTCAATATAATATTCAGCTGCTTTTGTTGATATTGCAGAATCACAATACTTGCACTTCATACTATCATTTTCACTTAAATAAACATTAATCTTTTTACAAGTTGGACAAATCACAAACCAATTCTTACGGAATTGTTCTCCTTTTTTTATTCCTACATACTTTGAAGTATATTTTTTCCCATCTACAATCACTTCTGAATCAGGTGCATATTCTGATATAGCTACTTTCAAGTCTCGGCTCATATCATAACTATTTTCTTGTACACCATTATTATAAATTTGTAAATCAACTACATCTACAGGGAAACCATACTTAGGTATTACGCAATATTTTGACAAACAATTGATCACATTCTCTTTTTTTAAGTTAGTAATTTGTTTTATATAATACGTAACATCTCTACTAGCCTGCTCATCTCCAAGATTTTGTTTTTCGATAGCCTCTTTTTTAGCATGCTCATATTCATTCATCATACTCTTAATAGATTCGACAAAATATGTAAGTTTCTCATCGTCACCACCCATTTCATCGAGCCACTTGAAATCTCTATATTGTACATAGACTGACTCTGGCAAAATCTTCTTATTTATATAATCATTAAGATCTTCAGGTCTCGTGGCCATATATTTTTTGTACTCAGCAACGCCATCTCCCTCGATAACAAATTCATTCAAATTTTTAAAATATTTAGGGTATTTTTTAAAAAAATAACCTAAACTTGCGGCCATCAAGTGCCTTACAATTATTTTTTTATTCAACACATTAAAACATGGTGGATTAATCATACCAGATATCATCTTTTCTGGTTCTGAGAAATAAGTAAAATCATGTGAACCAGTTCCACAATATGTGAGAATATATGCTGCACTGTCTTTTCTTCGACCAGCGCGCCCTGCTCTTTGAACATAATTTGCAGGAGTAGGTGGAACATTTCGCATAAATACAGTTTCAAGTCCACCAATATCTATACCCATTTCAAATGTTGTTGAGCAACTTAATATATTAATTTTCTTATTCTTAAAATCAATTTGATACTCCTTTGCCTTTTTTCTATCAAGCTGAGCAGTATGCTCTTTAATAACAATTCTTTCTATTTTCTTTGTCTTATACTGCTGACGATAATAATTATGTGCCAACATCTCATCAGGATCAACTTCATGTAATATTCCAAGGCACTTATCTTGCACGCATTTATTGTTAATATTATATGGTGTTAACCTTCCGCATTTATCACACCTATAGAATTGTGATTTTTTATAATTTTTAACAATATATTTACTTGCATCTATCTGATATGCATCTGCCTCATCATGCTTAATAAGAAATTGTTCTTTCTCCTCATACTCATTAATCATAATGAGAAGATCAAATATCTTCGTAAGCACTTCTTGAGCAACATCCAAATCAACATCTAAGGCCTTCATAACATAACGTACAATCATATTGCTTTTTCCCTGTACTGGAAGAAAACTTCTAATTTCAATCTTTTTCTTATCTTTTTTCCTTACTCCTTTAGCTTTTCTAAGAATTACATAATTGCTGAAGCGTCTATACTCTAAGATATCTTTTCTTTCATCAGGAGAAAGAGTTGACCTTACATAATTAATTGCCGGTGTGATCTTAAATACTCCAAATGCTACCTGCATAAGATTATACAATTTCTCCTTAGTCATGTTGCATCCAATAAATTCATCGGCAATTTCCTTCTCATCCAATTCATTAATTATATTTTTAATATCTAGATCAAAATAATAAAGTCCCAGTCCTTCACCGTCATAGGTACCATCAACTTTAAGCAAGTCAACAAGAACTGCTGCCCAAGCATTTTTATATGAATCTAAATCATTAGAAAATAAATCATCTCGCTTTATCTCATCCTCAAGATATGCCACCAACTTATTAACATTCATTTCCTCATAATTGTTCTTTTCTATCATTTCCCAAATAAGTCTCTTTCGTAACATACGTACATGGTTTGAATCAAAAAATACTGCAGCGAAACTTGCCTGCTGTCTACTATCAGAAAAAGCTAAATACTGTTTGACTCTTTTTTCTTTATTTATTTCTTTTTGTTTTTTGATAGATTGTAATGTGAATTTCTTAATCTTTTTTTCTTCCTTATCCCCTTCATCAATAGCTTCATAAAGAGTCTGTGCAATAAGCGCAGTTCCTTCGTCTTTACCAATATTCAAAGCCTTTACAACACCAGATCTTCCTCTATGTCCACAACATGGACACTGAGAAATATTGTTGTACATTGCATAATCAGCTTTATTTTTATCTTGTTTTATCTTGTATACTGTAAATCGATACTGCTCTCCACATTCGCACTTTTTCGCATTTAAATTTATAGCAGAATGAATTTCTCCACATTTAGCACATACCTCATAAGGTTCGATCTTATCTTTTTCAACTTCATCTTCATTTACTGCATTATCAAGCAAGAAAAAATCAATTTTCACAAATTCCTCATTTCCATAATTTTCATAAATATCAATCTCTTTATTTTGTAAAAGATAATCCATTTGATCATCTTCTTTTCGTAAAATTTTACCTATGATATACGGAGAATTGCAGTATCTACAGTTACCAACCTCGAAAGCCTTCATTCCATCAATCTCATTTGTTTTGGTCAATCTTAATTTTGGCAGTTTACCATAAGTAATATAAGCACCAGACAATGGCCTAACAAAAGAATGATACTTTAGATCAAACAAACCAATTCCATCCTTTTCGGCAGCATTAATGATATCAATAAGTGCAATCAATTCTTCTTGATTTACATGCTCACTCATTTCAGCATAAAGTTCCGCAAAATCCTTACTTCCCTTAGAAAGGAGTCTACTTAATTTATGAACATTTGCATCACGACATAATAATTCATAAATAAGTTCTCTAACATTAAATACATCTCCATCATAATACTCCGTCGCAATCGTTTTAATCTTATCAAAGTTTTCGGATGCAGCTTTTATCCTAATATAATCGTTACCTTTAATTCGGTATTCTATTCTATTTTGTAAAGGTATTCTCTTTGAAAAAATGATATCAGAAACGTTAAATTCAACTGAAGTTAAGCTTGTAGCAAAACGAACAATATCATTTTCTGACTTACCTTGCTCTCCTAGAGTTGCACTAGTTAAAATAAATCGAGGTTTCTTAGGCGCAAGACCTGTAAGTCTTCTAAGAAGCAACGATAATTCAATACCAAGAGAGCCATTATAAGTATGTGCCTCATCAAGAACTACATACTTCCAATTATTTAGTCTTTCTAGATTAAAAACTGATGAGTCTTTCGGTCTAATAAGTAAATATTCCAACATAGAATAATTTGTAAAAAGAAGATGTGGTGGCTTATTACGTATTTCCTCTCTAGATACTAGCTCATTGTCCGGAATAACAACACCATTTTCTTCACCTAATTTTTTTCTATAATTAGCAGATACAGATTCACGTGTTTCTCCTGTAAAAAAACCAAAAGTAATTTGTGGACAATTTTGAAGTATTTTTCTAATACGATCTATTTGGTCATTAACTAGAGCGTTCATAGGATAAAGAAAAATTGCTCTTACACCCACTTCATTGTTTCCATTTTCTACATCATATAGAAGATCATTTAATATTGGATACAAGAAACTCTCAGTCTTACCAGAACCCGTCCCAGTAGTAATAATTGCACTTCGACCACTCTTAATAAGTTTAATAGCTTCCTCTTGGTGCGAATATAATGGTCTCGTAAAATTTATATCATTTAACTTTTTAAAAGACCTACACACTACCCCCTCGTTAATCAAATAATTTAGATTATGACCTCTCTGAAAAGGAAAACTCATATCAACATATGGCCCCTTAAATAATTTTTCTTTTTCAAGCTGCTGTTCAAAAAGACTTTGAAGTTCAGCTTTCCCAAATTTAAACGAAGAACGAAGATATTCTTTATATCGCTCATCAATATATTTTGATCGTTCAATCGGATTCAATTTTTTCATATGTTTCCCTCCTCTACACTTATATTAAACAAAAAAATGTCTGGTGCTGTAGGATGATCCATAGCGTTCAAAATACCATGTTTATCAAAATCCATAAGTAAACCGTCACCATTATTAGTCATATATACGTCCATTATGTCATCAACAATATCACTACATATTTCAATTTCTACTGGATTAATATTATTTAATCTCCATTCTCCTTTATACGTTTTTACAAATATTTCACCTACGAAAACACTATCATTCTTTTTTTCTAATATACGTACATACGCTTTATTAAAATGATAAGACTTTTCTACTAATTTACCCTGTATATACTGATCAAAATAAGCAACATCAATTTTGAATATTCTTCCTACAAAATCTTCTTTCGCATAAAAAATTTTATCTATTTTATATATTGCTGGATTCTTTATAAAACTTAATCTGTTCACTTTCTCATAAAATTTAAATGTATACATTTCAAACGAATTTAACTTCGCCAATACTTCCATTTGCCCACTATTTAGTGGTTTGCTGACATATACTTCTTCATTGTTCTTATCCACAATTTTAAAATAAACATTGTTATTACCATGAAATATTGGTGTTACAATTATTTGTTTTTTATCATTTGAAAACTGTATTTCAGTCCTTTCTGCATCAATAACGCAATTATTATAGCAACGCAATTTATACTTTTTTTTGCCTTCGGCAATAAATACGAGTGATACATATCTATTGGATGACTTATATGAATTCAGGAAGCCAATATCCACTTCTTTGTATGTTTTCTTATTTATAATTGCAACATTATTCTCAGCCAATGCACCATTTTCTGTATAGACACACACTTTGTCACATTCCGAATCAAAAATTCTAAGCTTCGATTCCAATGAAATATCATTAATCCACAAATCAGCCGTAGCTATACTCCACTTACCTTCATCAATACTATAGAAGCCAAGATCCAACGGAAGTAAATATATGCATTCATATTCTTCGTATTTAAAATGAATCAAATCAAGATCAAAATCATCTATTAAAACTTTTGTTTTAATAGACTTGTCTATAATTCCTGAATTGAGTTTTAATCTAAAACTTGTCTCATTAAGTATTTTTGATTCAAAGAAAAGCTCCTTGTCATAAACAAATTCTTCCTTAAGAATTTTATTTCTTTTACCAGCCATAATTTGATTTACTTCAACAGTATATATACCACTATTTATAAGTTCGAGTTTAACCATATACTTTGTAATATTTTCTCTTACCTTAGTTTGATACTGCATTTCAGAAAATTTATGAGGCTTATTATTAATTATAATTTCAAATTTACCAGAACTATTCTCTACTTCAAACGTCACTACATTCACTTCTTTATAGACTGGGAGATATTTTTCTTCATCAACTTTTACACTACAATTCTTATGAAGCTTTCCAAAAACTCCAGGCTTAATCATAGTTGTAAAATTAAATACATCACTACCAATAATTATTACATCACCATTTCTAACCAGCCGATATCCAATACAATAACTCTCTTTTCTAACAATATTTTCAATATCAATTTCATCATCTCTAGAAACAAAATATGCAACACCTTCAAAATCAGTATTGTTACTAATTTCATGCCCCTCATCATTAAAGACAATATAATTTCTATATAACTTATCCTTACTGTCATAAATTATTTCATCGCCACACTGCAATTGATACCTCAATTTGCCCAGTGGTTTATCAATTTCAATTTTTGGGGGCTCAATTTGGTAACCACCGATGATTTCTTTGGTATAACAATTATTATTAAAATAAATCTCTTCATCATCGCTTAATACGACAACAGCTACTTTACGGTAATCATACTGAGACTTAATCCTATGTGCTGGCGGAACAAGATAAAGTGTACTATTGTTGAAAAGCATAAACTTAGGTTTCCAACGTGATCTAAATTCACCAGAGTTATCTCTCTTTAATCGACCACCATGACTAGTCTCTTTTAATGATTTTTTCCATCTATTATATCCCTCTTTTAGGTATGGATTATAGATTTTAACTTCATTATTCCAATAATGACGATCTATCAACTTTACAATAAGTATACTTAATTTGATTACAGCATCTATGCCATCTTCTCTAGTAATAAGTTGTTTTGTCGTTGTGATTAATTTATATGTTTTTTGAGTTACATTAATGGAAATATCATCTTTATTAGAAAGTAAATTTGAGCGCAGACCTTCAAATACGAATTCAAATTCTTCATAAAGATCTTCCGGCAAATCATAATCAAAGTTTAACTTATAAATGTCAAAAATAAACTCAAAAAATGCTGGCAAATAATTCTTAGGAACAATCGCATTTTCAAGTGCTACATTAATAATTCTCTCTCTTGTGCCAGTATCTCTCTGTTTCTTATATTTACTTAAAATTGATCGAATAATTCCATCTACTTTCTGCTCTTTAAATTTAGAATAAACATGAAAATATGTTTCTTTTACACTTTCATAATAATTTCCATCATAATCAAGCATTGCAATAAGTACGAGAGAAATGACAATTATCTCTCTATTATTGCAATATGCACTTGGTGAAGTAAGAGCCATAACAAGTTCTTCCTCTGCTCTTCTATGAATTTCATTTACAACATAATCGTTATTAAGGATATCTATCAATTCAACACCAACATTTTTCTTTTCATAAACAAGCTTGCAAAGATATTCTAATTTTGTTTCAAATTGAGATAATTGAATTTGTTGCTTAAGAATTTTCAATAATCGTTGCTGTTTCTTTTCTGTAATTTTATCATCTTTGACAATCTCATATATATCATTACGTAACTCGTTGATTTTTTTGTTATTCTTTATAAATTCGTCATACTTATCCATCCAATTCATCAAGTTAATAATTTCAGCTTTATTAACTTCACCATCACAAATGATACCTTCTATGATTCCATTAAGTTCATATATCTTTTCAAAATTATCCCCTAAATTATTTAAAAAATTTTCCGCAGTTGATATAAGTCTGTTCTTTTCGTCATCATCAATAACGTGATCCTCAAGTACATCATCAACTAAACATATCAATTCTGCTTGCTTTGGTTCATATACAAGATTTCTATTTTTATCAACCCAGGATTGAAGACGTGAAACCTCCCTTTCATTAATTACACCATCAAAATTAATCCCTTTTATAATGCCTATAAGTTCATTAATATTTCGCATCAGCATTTCCCCCGAATGAATACTCTTCTTCTTAAATATTTTTCTAAAACAATCGTACCTTTTATTTCATCGAAATAAATAGCATTTTCTCATAAGAATGATTTCTTTAATTGGTCTTTTCTTAGAAAAATTGTGAAGCATCGTTAAAAGAACCAATTCACTTTTTGTTTTTCAAAAAAAATCAAATACATTTTAGCTATTTTCCTACATATTAATAAGTAAAATACTCTTTTTTAATTATATGTCACTTTGTAAGCACTTTCAATGCGTAATCATGATACTTGTATATTTATATCTATATAAGATTCTACTAAAAAGAAATTAAACTCAATTACATAAAAAATTATTAATAATATCCAGTAACTAAACATATAATTTTAATATTATTTATCAAAGTATCAAAAAACAGCGAATGAAAATTAACCTCTGATATTCATACCATGTTTTATTAACCTTCTCCTTAAGCTGCTTACATCTAGCACAAATCCACTAATCTGATAAATTCTCAAATACTTCACCATCATGATCATTAAATCCATTAACATAACCAAAAACTAATCAAACATACTTATCAGTACATTTCTTTAAAAAATCAATCAATACAATTACACTTATACAAAGTAACGCCTCTGATCTGATTCAGAGGCGCTACTTCACATATTCTTATGAATTAAATTTTAATAATTGTTTT
>AUXO015684773.1_pt1 | contig 10918 bp, 10 predicted proteins | sample 768731 | NCBI WGS metagenome assembly AUXO01 (sample SAMN02715735, study PRJNA202380) | gut metagenome | biome: sheep rumen | host: Ovis aries | place: New Zealand: Palmerston North
TTCGAAAGATTTATCCAAAAAGTTAGACGCTTCAATGTTGATAAATATGCTTATACGACAGCTTTAGGTGAGCCATTACCAACAAAAACGTTGGCAATTATCTTTTATGTCAATCCATGTGATGATATGAAGGTTGCTAATGCCCTTATGACTCAAATAAATGAAGTTTATTCAGCTATCGCTAAGGCCATGTTAAATGGTAAAACTACTATTGATAATTTACAAAGTTATCAAATGTTTGGTAACCTAGAAAATAATTTAAAACATTTTAAAGCTCAGTGTAAGGGGGCCAGATATTGGACTGATTATGACCTCGATGTCCCATCTTGGTGGAGAGATGATAAAACAATTTATGAGTCTATGATTACTCGTATTCAAAAATTCTACCAAAAGGGTGACTATGTTATTATATCCACAAGTGGTGGTTATCATATTTTAGTTAAGAACGCAGCCATTAGATTTGATCCACATGCATTATGCAAAGATCTCACTGCTCACTATGAATATCTTATTACTGAATGTGGTAAAGAAAGATATTTAGATGAAAAGGGTAATGATAAATTTGAATGTATTGTTAACGATTCTCAAATCCCAGGCATTCCACTTCCAGGAACTTATCAGTATGATAGACCTGTTACGGTTCTCAATAAGGAGGACTTTGAATAATGTTAATAGACGATGAAGTTTTAAACAATCTTCTTAAAGAAGCAGAAGAATCCAAGAAAATTAAAAGAATTATAAAATCTGCTTATGTATGTGGTGCAGGATCTGATTATAAAGATGTGAGCATTCAAATTAAATCAGATGATTATAAAACTATAAAAAATTGGTTACAAAACTAGAGAGGTTTTGAATAATGGTAAGGGAAAGTAAATATTTAGTTTACCGTTTAGTCACAGAACCTAAAAGGAAAACTCCTATAATATTTGTTTGCAATAAATCAAGTGAAGAACTTGGTCAGATAAGATTCTATCCTCAATGGAGGAAATTTGTATTTTATCCAGAAGCAGATACTTTATTTGATTCTAATTGCTTAGAAGACATCATATCCACTATTAATTTAATTCAGCAAATGTGGATTAATGGGAAGGATTTTGAAGAATGGATAAAAAAGAATTAAAAGCAGAATTAGAGCAGCTTTTACCTGAAATATTACCTCTTTTCCAGAATTTCATTTCTGATCAAAGAGTGAATCATTATATTATGGTGAAAAAGGATCGCGGATATTATGTAGGAAAATTAAGGCTTGTTGAAGTTAATGCGCTATGCCAAATAGAAATAACTAAACAATATTATATTTTTCCTCAATCTGATGATCTTGATAATAAAATAACTATTGAAATATATTGGTTTGATGGCGCCGATGATATCACTTATAGTAGTCACTACTTTGCTGATGTCACTAATTCATCAGCGGTGGCTAAAACTAAAATATTACTTGATGCAGCGCAGGCGCTGGCTATGCAATATCACGAAGCTAGGAGGAAAGAAAAAGATGAATAGACAAAGTTTTGATTTAAGTAAAAGTAACGGTAAAGCGTTATTTAAGCAACTATTAGATTCATTAGTTGCTTACAATGCTGATCCAGATAACACAGACTATAATGATATTCATATTTATCAAGAAGAGTCATTTTTAATTATTGAATGGGATAGAACTCCTTATTCTGGAGATTGGGGAGGCAAATGGCACTATCTTGAAGCAGACGAAATTATTCAAAAAGAAGTTTCTTTCCCTGACGGTCATTATGATTATGTTTTCCCTGAAGATGCTGAGGAAGTGTTCAATGAGTGGTGTAAAAACCATCCAGAATGGGTAAAAAACGAACATGGAATATGGACCAATACAGAGGAAAACAGAAGATTCTATATTGGACATAGTGGTAAAAAGATCGCAGAACGAACAGTCGTACCAGGAGATTCTACCTATGACGAGATACGCGCTACTATTAACGATCCAGCTACCATTGATTTCAAAGCATTAGTTGCGTCTATACGCGATGATGTTATTCAAAGAACTGACTATATTGTTATTAGTCCAGCTGTGTTAAGATCTTATTATCGTCCAGACGAAGAACAACTTAGTGAAAATAACGAAGGCGTTCACAAGTTAGGTACAATTACATTGACTTACAAAGATCGTTGGGAAACAGAACCAAAAGAAAATTTAATTCATGTTTATGTGGATTTTGATAGTTATGAAAAAGGTGATTATCAAATTTCTTTCTTAACAGATAACCATTATCAAATTTTTAAAATTAGAAAGGAATAGCTATGTATAAAGAGACACGATTACTTAACTTAGATACTCAAGTTGAAGCTATCTTATATTTGCTCTATGATGAGATTGTTTTTAATCGTACTGCTTCTACAGAGCTTTATCTTGTCGGCGGCTGCGTCCGCGACCTTCTTTTAGGGCAAGAACCAAAAGATTATGATTTATGTACTAACCTCACTCCTGAAGAGATAAAAAAATCTATCAAATATAATCGTTGGAGTGTCTGGGATAGTGGCATTAAACACGGTACAGTTACTGTGGTAGATACTTATACTAAAATGTCTTTTGAAATTACGACTTACAGACAAGATGGTAAGTATTCAGATGGGCGTCACCCAGATAGTGTAAATTTTACTTCCTCTTTAGAAGAAGATCTTAAGCGTAGAGATTTTACAATTAATTCATTTGCATATGATTTTCGTGCTCATATATTATGTATGTTAGACTCTTCATATCTAAAAGACCTTGAGAATGGGGTTATTCGCTGCGTAGGAGACGCTACAGCGCGTTTTTCGGAAGATGCCTTAAGAATATTAAGGGCGTTCCGTTTCGCGGCTCAGAAGGGCTTTATTTTAAATACTGCTACTTACGAAGCTGCAAAAGCTTGTGCTCCTCTTTTAGAGAAGATCTCCAAAGAACGTATTAGAGACGAATTAACAAAGTTATTATTAAGCGATAATCCACGTCTTCTTGAGCTCCTTATATGCGCAGGTGTAGAACCTTATATATTTAATTCACGTACGCCTATTACGGATATGCTCAATTGTCCTCATCAAAATCCATGGCACTATACAGATGTCTTCCATCACACTTTAGATGTTATTGAAAGAGTCCCTGCCACATTTGAACTTAGATGGGCAGCATTGTTTCACGACATTGCTAAACCTATCGTTAAAAAACCTAGACCAAAAGGTCCTGAAGGACATTACGTTTACTACGGTCATCCAGAAGTATCTGCCCAAATTGCAGAAGAAATTATGCAGATGTTAAAGTTTTCAACGTCACAAATATGCAAAATTACTAAATTTGTTAGGTATCATGATGAAGAATTAGCTACATGTAAAATGTCCACATTTAAACGTGTACTTACAGATATCGGTCCAGAAAACTTTTTAGAATTCATGAAGCTTCGTATTGCAGACTCTTCGGCTCATTCAGTAATTTTGGACGTAAAATATGCAATTGGAGCTATAAATACTTGTTATGAACGCTATCAGGAAGTAATTGAAAAACAAATGCCATTAGAAGTTAAAGATCTTAAAATCAATGGTTACGATCTTTTAGAACAACATTTAGAAGGTCGAGAAGTTGGTGACTGTTTACAATGGCTACTTAGAATTGTGTTAGATGAACCAGCTTATAATACTAAAGAAAAACTTCTTGCATTAGTTCAAACATATAAAGAAATGATGTTTCAATCATCATAGGTGAATTATGGAATTAATAATTGAAATGATTATTGTATTAATCTTGACTTTGTTCAGTACTTCTATTAATCTATATGCTATCTGGAAATTAAAAACAGATAACAAGAGAGATTATGAGGGAACAAGATATTTCTTAATTGCCTTAACAATTATGCTCGTGTTTGCAGCTATTGTGTTCGAATGTATTTGGTTCACAATGTTGCACGGTGGAACCGTATAAGGAGAAATCTATGGAAAGAAAAGACAGTCTTGGCGATAGAATGAAAGAATACTACGAAAATATCGCTAAAACAAAATTAACGCGTAGAACGCCAGTAATTATTAGGATCGATGGAAAGGCTTTCCACACATTTACGAGAGGCTTTAAAAAACCTTTTGATCCAATTATGGTTAAAACTATGCAAGATACAATGAAGTTCTTATGTGAAAACATTCAAGGATGTGTCTTGGGGTATACTCAATCAGACGAAATTACCTTAGTATTAGTCGACTATCAAGAATTAACCACAAGTGCTTGGTTTGATTATGCTGTTCAAAAAGTGTGCTCAGTTAGCGCATCAATGGCCACATTAGCTTTTAATAAGGCATATTATGAGAATATTGCAGAAATGACAGATTCTGAAGAAGACTTTAAAATGTATGCGAGAAAGCTTAATAAAGCCATGTTTGATTCAAGGTGTTTCAGTATACCAAAAGAAGAGGTCACCAATTGTGTCTTCTGGAGACAGTTAGATGCAGAGCGTAATTCGATTCTTTCAGTCGGGCAAGCTAATTTCTCTCAAAAAGAATTACAAGGTAAAAGCTGTAAGGATGTTGTTGAGATGTTGGAAACTCAAAAGAAAATTATTTGGGGCAATCTTCCGACAACTCTTAAAAGAGGAAGCTGTTGTATCAAACGAGATAATAAATGGGTGATTGATGACAATATTCCTAGATTTAAAGATGACGATCGCGCTTACGTAGATAACTTAATTTACGTTGGTGAATAAAAAATATAATTAAAAGGTTGACTTTCTGTGAACCTTTTTTTATAATATAAAAGAGGTTTAGAAAATGAAAGTAATATTCTTAGACATCGACGGCGTCATGAATGACGAAGATACAATTATGAAAATCATCCACGAACATCCTGAAGTTCATAATGAGGATGATCCATCTATTGAGCATCTTAATGTTTTGAAAGAAATTGTAGATGCTACAGGAGCGGATATTGTATTATCATCTGCATGGCGCATTGGCTTAAACCCAACAGCTAGAGTTATGGATGCTTTAGCAAAAGTTGGACTTTATCTAAGAAGTGTCACGCCCGATGGCGTCCCTGCGGATGTAATCCGTAAAAAGGGATTTAAACCTTCAGAAAGATATATGCAAAAATCATGGATTACAGATGGCCCTGCTACCGAAATCACAACCGATCGTGGTGCTGAAATCTGTTATTGGCTATCTAAACATCCCGAGTATGATTCATTTGTAATTATAGATGATGAAGAATTTGATATTAAACAGTATTATCCAGGTCATTTAATTAAAACAGATCCTCGTAAGGGATTATTAAAAAAACATATAGCTCAAGCAATTAAAATTCTACAGAAAGGAGCTGAGGTTAATGATTAAATATTTATACAATGAATTAGCCAAACGTTGGTTAGCCAAAGAGGGCGGAGCCGTCTGGTTTTACAGCGATCCGCACTTCGGAGATACTGACGTATTTAAGCATCGTTCTGAAGAGGTTTTTAAGCGCTTAGGCGTTACTTTAACCTTGCAAGAGTTAGATGAAATGCAAGTTAAAAATATTAATAAATGCGTCGGCAAAAACGGAACTATCGTTTTCTTGGGGGATATTGGTGACTTGTCATATTTAAAAAGAATTAAGGGTCACAAGATCCTTATTATGGGCAACCATGATGAAGGTAATGCTAGCAAATATGAACGTGTCGTTGATGAAATTCAAACTTTTAACTCCGAGGATGTTTCTGACGAAGAACGTGAAAAGATAGTTGCCAATGCAGAACGCATTATGAAAGATCCTAAAGCTGTTGAAGAATTAGGATTTGAAAAATATTTCAGACAAAAAACTGAAGACAACCATTTATTTGATGAAGTCTATGAAGGTGCCCTAGTTATCAATGATAGAATCATTTTAACTCACGAACCTATTGACTTTTTACCTCCCTTCTTTTATAATATTCATGGTCATGATCATGCTGGATCATTTAGATCAAAATCACATCTTAATGTTTGCGCAGAAGTTATTGGCTTTACGCCAGTATCTCTTAACAGCATTATGAAAGATGGAAAACTTAGTCATATTGATAACATCCATCGTATCACTATTGATGGTGCTACCGAAAGAAAAGCTAAGAGAAAGGGTAAATAATGGGTTTCTATTCGCTCCATAATCATACTTATGCCTCCAATATTAGAATGTTGGATTCTATTAATAGACCTGAGGAAATGGTCCAAAAAGCCATCGAATTAGGTTTTTCTGGCATTGCATTTACTGATCACGAAAGTTTATCAGTGGCAGTGACTTTGTTAAAAATTAGAGACTCTATTAAAGAAGAACATCCCGATTTTAAGATTATCTTTGGTAATGAAATTTATCTTATCGATGAAAGTGAAATTAAAAATACTAACAAATATTATCACTTCATTTTATTAGCCAAAGATGAGATAGGGTGGCAACAACTTAAAACATTATCTTCTCGTGCATGGGAGCGCGGTTATACTGAAAAAGGTATCATGCGCGTACCTACTACATATCAAGATATAGAAGAAGTTGTTGGTAAGAACCCTGGCCATTTAATTTGTTCAACTGCTTGTTTAGGCGGTAAATTGCCTATAGCGATTTTAGCAAAAGATTCTAAAACGGTTAATTGGTTTATTCCTTGGATGATCAATAACTTTGGACGAGAAAATGTCTGTTTAGAAATGCAACCATCTGACAGTCCAGAGCAAATCTTTGTAAATAGATATATCGTAAAACTTGCTCGTCATTTTAATCTTAAATTTATTATTACAACTGATAGTCACTATTTGAATGAAGAAGATTTCCAAATTCACTCAGCTTTCTTAAATAGTAAATTATCTTCAGATAGAGAAACAGAAAAATTCTACCGATTTACTTTTTTGATGCCAATCGAAACCATGAGGGCAACTATGGCCTTGGGGGGGACAGACGAGAGTATTATTTCGGAGGCAATCCATAATACAGAGCTTGTTGGCGATATGATTGGTGAGTTTGATTTCAGACACTCAACTATTGTCCCCGCTTTAAAAATTCCTGAATACACACCATTAGGATTATTAAAGCCATATTATGATAAATATCCGCAAATTGAACACTATTCTACAAGTAAATTTGATCAAGACCGTTATTTAATGTATCAAATTGAAAAAGGAATTATAGATAAAAAAATTACAATTACTGATGAAAAATTAGAAAGAATTAACACTGAGTTAGACGTTGTTCGTTATATTAGCAAACAAATGAGACAAGATGTTAGTGCTTATCTTAATCTTGCTGTAGATATGATTAATATTGCATGGCAAGTTAGTCTTGTTGGTTGTGGCAGAGGATCCGCGTGCGGCTTCTATATTAATTATTTAATTGGAATCACACAAGTAGACCCACTTCCTTATGGTTTACCATATTGGCGTTTCTTAAATAAAGAACGTGTTGAGATGCCTGATATTGATAGTGACTACCAACCAGAAAAAACAGAAGATATTATCGCATTATTCAGAAAAGCTTATGGAGAAGATAATGTCTTAAACTGTGCAACTTTTAAAACTGAAGGCCTTAAGAGCGCAATCCTATCTTGTGCTCGCGGTTTAGGCATTAACAACGACGAAGCTCAAGCTATTGCAGCTATTGTTCCATCTCACAGAGGTAAATTATATACCTTAAATGACTGTTTATATGGTAATGAAGAACAAGGGTTTGATCCAGTTCCTAATTTTGAAGAGAAATTAAGACAATACCCAGGTTTATTTGAAGCGGTCAAAAAGATTGAAGGGTTACCAACTAATGCGAGTATTCATGCTAGTGCATTATATGTCTTTAATAACGGTTATTTAGAACACAATAGTTTAATGCGTGCTCCTAATAAGACAAAAATGACTGCTTTCAATATGCATGATTCTGACGATCAAGGTGCTCTTAAAATGGACGTTCTTAGAACAGACGCTCAGAGTAAGATGGCCAAGTGTCTTGAATTACTTTTGAAAGATGGATTAATTGAGTGGCAAGGATCATTGCGTGCCACTTATGATAAATATTTACACCCAGATGTGTTAAATTATGATAATCCACAAATGTGGGCGGATGCCGCTGATGGTAAAATCGCCAACTTATTCCAGTTTGAGACACAGGTTGGTGCAGTCTGTATTAAGAAAGCACGCCCTACAAATGTTGTCCAATTAGCTGAAATTAACTCAATTATGAGACTTCAAGTTGAAGGCAATGAGCAACCTATCGATCGTTACGTTAAATTTAGCCGTGATATTAATGCATGGTATAATGAAATGTATGACATTGGTTTAACTGATGATGAAATAGCAACACTTGAAAAATATTTAAAAAAGAGTTTTGGTATTTCGGGTTCTCAAGAAACTCTTATGTTGCTTGTTATGGATCCAGAAATTACTGGTTTTACTTTAGGCGAAGCCAATAAATTCAGAAAAGCAATTTCTAAAAAAATCGCTGCAGATATCCAATTAAATAAAGAAAAATACTTCAAATATGGTAAAAAATTAGGAACCAGACAAGTATTCTTAGATTATGTTTGGAAATACTGTGTTGAACCTCAATTAGGTTATGCGTTCAGTCTTAACCACACACTACCATATTCTATGATTGCATTGCAAGAAATGAATCTTGCTACAAGATGGAATCCTCTTTATTGGGTATGCGCTTGTTTATGCGTTAATTCTGGTAATTACGTAGGCGATATTGGTGAAGATATGGATGATGAAGATGAGGAAGAATTCTCAGATGTTATTGAAGAGCCTATAGAAGATACAACTGAAGGTGAGGAAAAAGCAAAGCGTGCTGCTCCAAACTATGGTAAGATAGCTAAAGCGGTTAGCGATGCTCAACAAATGGGCGTCTCTATTGAATTACCTTATATTAATGAAGCTCAGGCAGATTTTATTCCTGATGTTGAAAACAATAGTATCTTATATAGTCTTCAAGCTATTAATGTAGTTAATGATGATTTATTAAATCGCATCCTTACAAATAGACCATTTACATCTATGAAACAATTCATTACTAAAGTCAATCCTACAACTGTTCAAATGATTGGCTTGATTAAAGCTGGTTGCTTTGATAAGATTTATAGTTCTAAAACACGTACTCAAATAATGGCAGCTTATTTACAATATCTTGCTAATCAAGAAATTAAAAAGAAAGATAAGATGACCTTGACTCAAGTCAGACAAGCTTTAGATCTTGGCATGAATTTAGAACAATATAGTGAAATTGTTAGAATGTTCCGCTTTAAGAAATATATCGATAAAAATCAAATTATGGAGTCTGACAAGCGCACATATTTATTAAATGATGAATCTTGTCTTAAATACTTCCATATCTTTGTAGAACATGAACTATCCTTAGGAAAGGATTTCAATTATCTATCTTCTACTGAGATTACAATGAAGGTAACTGCATTCCAAAAATTCTTTAATACATTTACAGCTCCTTTATTAGAATTCTTAAATTCTCCAGAAGGTATTGATGCGTTCTATAAAGCGCAACAAGCTAAGTACATTCAAGAATTATCGGACAAATATTGTACAGGTTCTGTGGCTTCCTGGGAAATGGAAACAATGAGTTTCTATCACGAACCGCATGAATTAAAATCTGTAAATAATTTGTTATATAACATTAAAAATTTCAATGATCTTCCAGAAGAACCAAAGGTCGAAACAGTCGAAAAGAATGGTAAGGTATACCAAAATTATGATCTTTGTTCCGTAGCTGGTACGGTTATTGCAAATGATAATACAAGACACACAGTAACCATCTTAACTAATTATGGCGTAGTTACTGTTAAAATGTTCGCTGGAACATACGTTATGTATAATAAAAAAATCAGTGTGTTAGATAAAGCCACTGGTAAGAAAACAACAATTGAAGATTCCTGGTTTAAAAGAGGAAACAAACTCTTAATCTATGGATATAGACGTGAGAATATGTTCCATGCAAAATCATTTAAGTCCGCTGGTGGTAATAGATTGATTTGTTTTATCAACGGAGTAAATGACAATGGTTCATTAGATATGAACTTTACTAGAAAGAAGGCATAAAAATGACTGCACAAGAACTTATCGGATCATATATTAAAGCTAAAGTTAGAATTCATAATGTCCGCTATCCTTTATCTGGACACATGTCTGGAGATTATGCGGTGGTTGTTTTCGATGTCGTTGAATTATTAGAAGGTAATTTCCCAGACGAATGTAAGAAGATTACCGTTTTCTCTGATTATCAATTTATCGGAGCTGGTCCAATGCCTAAATTAAAAGAAGGTGCCGACTATGTTTTTGAAGGTAAATTAGTAATTAAGAAAAACTGGGGGCCTCAATATGAAGTGTTTTCAATGCGTTTTGATTATGATTTAGCTAACGAAACACAAAAGAAAGCTTTCTTAGTCATGTTTACAAGCGAAACAATAGCAGATGCTTTATTAGCTGGTCCTTATAATCCTATTAATTTATTAGATAGTAAAAATATTGGTGAATTAAAAAAGATTAAAGGTATTGGCCCCGTTACAGCGGCACGCTTGTGTCAAAGATATGAAGAAAACAAAGATCACAGCAGAGCTTATGTCATGCTCCGTGATCTTGGTCTTACCAAATACATTATTGATAAACTTATCGAAAGATATAAATCACCTGATATTTTAATTGATAAAATTGAAGCTAATCCTTATATCCTAATTAGAGAAGTTAAGGGCTTTGGTTGGGAGAAATGTGATGCTATCGCTATGCGTCAAGGTTTTACTTGTAATTGCAAAGAGCGTGTTACAGCTTATATTCAGTTTTATCTCTATGATCAATCGGACAAAAACGGTAATTCTTGGGTAACTTTAGATGATTTGGCCTTAAATGTCGCAGCAAAATGCGCGCCAATTCTTAATACCACATTAGCAGAATGGATTAAAGAATTAATTATTAAGAAAGCTGATTTTGAAGAGTATTATCATAA